>Ga0247779_1001410_pt1 | contig 11640 bp, 10 predicted proteins | sample UWRJL221509R5_FD_179925 | JGI IMG/M metagenome (GOLD analysis project Ga0247779, IMG submission 179925) | Plant litter microbial communities from Arlington Agricultural Research Station in Wisconsin, United States - UWRJ-L221-509R-5 | ecosystem: Environmental > Terrestrial > Plant litter >...
CTTGTTCCTTAAGCTAAACAGGTATGTATATTTTTTTATTGATTCTGTTGAACACAGTTTAATCAAGTGTTCTGTTTACATACATATAAATACTTTAAACTCTGTTTATGTAGTCGTTCAACCTGTATCTAGTGTTTAAACACAAATAAATCTTGTTATTTTAAACCATGTCTACTTCTTGATGTGTATCTGTTTATGTTTATGACTAACCTTGAGTTTAATCTGCATTCGTGTTTAAGCTACTTGTTTAAAGGTAAACCGGTTTAAACCAATTTCTTTCGGAAAGGCCTTTGTTTAAACAAAATCGAGGTGGTTACGGAGCAAAAACAAAAACTCTAACAACATATGGAAGATTCTGGTGCAGACCAAATGTTTTTGATTATAATATATATCCTCTTCCTTCAATGCGGTGGACTCATTTGGAATCAGACCTTAAAAAAATCTACGACGCCCAATCCTGGACCAAATATCTTAACCTTTTAGAGTATTTGATCACCATCCTTCCATGCGCTGGCAAATTTCAACCACTCATACACCTTTGCAGAACCAAGGCCTTTGCTCCGATGTCCATGATGTTCCCGGATCAAAGTCGCTGTGCACGCCGCGCAATATCTGCATACCTGGATCGAGTGGACGCTGATATATAATTAAGGTAAAATGATGCAATATATCAATTTTTAACCGTCAGTGTCACCGATAATTATGGGAATGGCTGGCATTTAAGACTCGCAATTTCTTTCACGTGGTTTTTCGCGTGGTATTATGGTATACGAGGTGCAACGAGAGGCAGACTACGAGAAAGGCACTCGTGCTTAAAAGAGAAAGGTGATAGCGTGTCAATCAAGAAGCGAACACAAAATAGCAATGATGACTTTTTGTTACCGGTCAGCTGGGGTTAACAGTAGGGCACGCTTCATCTGGGCACCGCAGGCAATTTTTATTCCTCTCACGTCCCTCCTACTCGTACTGTCTACAATAACGATTCAGTGTTCTGTGTGTCTCAAACTACTTGTGTCAACCATATATAATTTCCTAGAGAATCGAGCACAACCCCACAATGAACACTGGATACTGGACCCAAAGGAACAGCTCAAAGCGAACGTCTGCTGAACGATGTTCAAGCGCCTTTCTGATGCTGCTTGCATTCGCTGCAGGTCTTGTTGCCCCTGCACCTTGCAGTCTCACATATCTGGCGCAAATCGAGGATGTCCTAGGCTGAAGCGCTCGACCCGATGCATACTTCCAGGATATTTTGAAGAGGGTGAATCCGGTTCGGTCTCCTCAGCTTCCATTTACTTCACACTGACACCAACATTCCATTTTTCCCTCGCTTGCTCGCTCCATTCCGTCAAGGACAACCCGGCATATAACATCATGGTGATAGCAAACTTGACACTACAACTTGACGCTATACTCCTGAGAACGAACGATGGGCTTTCGTACCCATGGTACGAATATGTTCACATTCACTGTCATATGCATATGGATAAGTAGGCACACACTATTGCTCCTTTGAGCGATTCCGCTATCCACTACCCTTGGGCGTACACAAGGCCTGCTCACTCATTTTCCAATTCTCGTTCTATCATATATCATGATTGAAGTTGAACTATGGATGGACCATCTAAAGGTCGCTGATCGATATTATCATCGAGTCTCCAATCAACATCTTGCGTGCATGTACGTGTACGCCCGCATAAATTGGGTCATTCAAGCTTTAGCTTCAAATTACTGAATAAATGAAAACACATACATCTGTAAGTCGTCATTTAGAGTGAGACGCTCTTAGGCTTAACCTTATCATGCTCTAGCTCGTCTAGTTCCTTACGATTGTCTTGGTTATGAGATTCATATGATGCGCAGGCGATGGACATACTACATCCCAGGAAGGTTATCACACTTCTTCCGGGACCCATGTACGAACCTCACACGGTATAAATAAGCTACGAATCGATTTACGATTCTCCTTGGGCCTCTAAACTCTTCTTGCCTAAATTCAGAATGAAGGAATGGTTTACTTTTCACCCGTTGGCATCACCATTGTTACCTTCGGTCTTCTGAATCTACTGTACTCGGATTTCATGCGTGACGTTTGCAAACAACTTCGAAAAATGCGTGGGCCGTGGCAATAGCACCGAAGACGCGTTGTTGACGCGATGTTTATCATTTGATCCTTCTCGCGCCGAGAGTGGAGCACTGCCACACAATCCAAAATCGTTGCGTCACCCTACAACACAACCTTCCCCCTACAACACAACCTTCCCCCTCCACCACCGCCCATCTCTGTTCACAACTGCGCTCTTAATTCAACATTTTGTTTGAATTCGTCTTCCTCATGCAATTCTCCAATTCCTACTTTGTCCGGCGCTGAAATGGACTTGCAACACAGAGAAGTGAAGCAGATATGATGGGTGAGCGTCGAGAAGGAACGAGGGGTGGAAGAGTGAGTGTGTAAATTTAAAGTGGATGGCATATGGTCTGACCTCTTCTTCCTGCGTCGTACCATCACCTTCCACTTCCACCATCGTCCATCCAGCTCCCAACTGCCCTTCATTTCGTCCGAATCTCCCTATTTACACGTTATTTCTCCACCGAAAGACCCCAGGGGTACACTTCGCGAAGCCTTTCGAGATTTTGACAAGACCCTTCCAGATTTGCCTCGAATTATGGGACTCTGTTCGGCCCAGATATCGATGTGCGACATAGGGAAGCTTGATATGGTTTATGGCGTACAGCGAGAATGGTATTTGGCCATCCTCCGTGAATGTCTTGCGCGGCATCGTTCTGAACAACGACCTTAAAGCCAACAGTCGGTAATACTTTGGTCATCATCTCGTCCCACACCAACGTCCCGTCCTCATCCTTCGATCTTGCATTCCAAAGCGACGTGACCGAATTGGTCAATGACCACCACGAATCGGTAATCGGCAATCGGCGGTCGTCTTCTCGTCTTCTATGTGCTGAACCTAGAGGACACGACGGGAGGACACGGAGAAAGTACGAAAGACGGTGGAAAGAGGTCCAGAGAAGGGTGCAGTGTGCCATGTGCCATGCAGAGCAGATTGCGGCTGGGGCGTGCTTAGAGGATGGTGCTTGGTCCGAACTCTGTAACAGAACCACATCTCTCTGGGCCATTTATGCAATTCTCATCTCCTCAGTTACAGGTTACATCTGGCACGAATCGTGAATTTGATCGCGGCCGAGTCGTACTGGTATGGCCAGGCGTTGGAGCAGATATTGGATGCATGCCAAGTGGTGTGCGAGAGAGAAAGAGTTGCGAACTGCAGTCCGGGAATACGAATTTGTGTAAGCCAACATGTTCGCGTGGAATAGTGTTGTTTGAAACCTACCTGTTTCTTTCATTCGATGCAGAACGTTTTTTCTTGCGTATCTTTGAAAGGAAAGCGTGAACTCCTGTTATATCTGACGAACGATGGGAAGCTCACTAGTAAGATTCAGCTCATTGCGACTGACTTTGAATTTGTAGTGCGTTGGAGAGTCAAGGAAAGACTTGAATGTCTGTGCGAATGCGAAGGGCGTTCAGCTTATCCAAAGTAAGTCGTCGACTACGGCTACCACCACTGTGGGGTAGTATCCACCCTGCTTACTAGTAGAATAACTTATATAATTACCCGGTCTACTCTTTTGTATCTTCTCAGCGAAATAAACACGGATTTTATTTTACACAACATTGTTTCGCTTCATGAACGTCGTCTCGTAGCATCTTGCCCTCTTATCTCTCGGTTCCCCATTCCTTCGTCGCTCGTTTATTCTCTTTATCCCTACATTCTTTATGTTACTTTGAAAAACCTTCCTTTACCATTATTTTATGTTTGGTTTCTTATGGTAGTTTACATATCCATTTTTTTTGACTCCACTGCTGAGCAGATATTGCCTATGTAGAACCCGATTTCGACCCCTTTTCCCTTGTGTGCCGAAACTACCTTGATGTAGCTTATCTAATCCACGGTAACTACTTTCGTCACAGATTGCCTCCTGGCTAGTGACCATCATCTGCCCTCCTTTCTCCCATCCCACCTAACGTTTGCAATGTCGAAAAGCACACCCTCGGGTACTTTCTTCAATGCATCACGAATTACCATTAAGGACGGATCATTCACCATGCAAAATATCACGAACAATAATAGCTTGCCCAAAGGTACGCGTCCTCCGTTCAATGTTCGGATTTCGTAAGAACATGTCTTTTGATAGGTGGATATGAGCGTCTCCTGGAAGTCGTGGCACCAAACGCTTTGCACGACTCGGGACACATTGTCGACCCACCCAAATGCCATCCCGGAACGCGTGTCGCAATCATCCAAACCATAATCGACTGGATAGCTGGATCGAACGAGGCGAACCGCGACAAATTATTTACCTGGCTCACAGGTGCTGCAGGTTCCGGAAAGTCTGCGATCGGGAGGAGTGTATGCGAGCGCTGCGCGGAGGAAGGAACACTTCTGGCGAGCTTCTTCTTCGGCTCAAGAGATCCAACACGGAATCACTCCAACTCATTTGCGGCTACAATCGCCTATCAAATCTCCAAACTCAGTCCCGGGCTTCGTGCGGCGGTCTCTTCTGCTGTCGATCACGATCCCTTACTCTTCGCACAGTCTCTGCGAACGCAGTTGATGTCGCTTGTCGCGGGTCCTTTGTTGGCGAACTATGCGAATGAACCTTCGCATCTACCACGTCTGATCGTCGTGGACGGTCTCGACGAATGCTTGGATGAGGCGAGCCAGCAAGATATATTGGATTCGCTGTTCCACTTTGCTAACACGTCAGCCATCCCAATTCGAATTCTGGTTTGCAGCCGTAAAGAAAGCCACCTCGTTACCATGTTTAGTGACATTAATCTGCACGTTGCGCTGTTCAAGATTCTCTTGGATCATGAATACAGCTCAATGCACGATATCTCACTTTATCTACGTGAGCAGTTACAGAAAATTCAGGAAACCCACATCTTCAAATCATCGCTTCCTTCTCCCTGGCCCACTCAAGATCAAATCGATCAGGTCACGTACAAGTCGTCTGGCCAGTTTATCTATGTGACCATCGTTGTCCGATATCTAAAATCATCTCGCCATAGGCCACATCAACGACTTGACGCCATTCTTGGCCTCCGACCGCCTTTCAAGGATCTACCTTTCTCGGAGCTGGATGCACTTTATTTACATTTGCTCAATGGTACTGATGACCCAATGTTAGCAGCTGATACATTGGCCTTCCTCGCATTATATGACAAGATGTGTCCAGCAGATATTGATACTTTCCTCAACCTGGAATCTGGCGAGTCAGAAGTTATTCTTTCACATCTCGCAGCCATTGTGGATATGCGGCCCATTCACGACCATCCGTGTGTAGCATCTCTGTTGCACAAATCATTTGGAGATTTTTTGTTTGACTCAGATCGATCCAAGATGCTCTCAAAATCACGCACGGAAACACAGGCCTGGTATGCTCTTCGTCTCATTCAGCTATTCTCCGGTAAGTCATTTTTTCCGAAAATACTTGGACCATTTTGGTAATCTATCTTTGATATTAGAGCAGCATGAATCATGCCGGTTTCAATATAAATGGCCTATGTTCTTCCAAATAACTTTAGATATAGAGAACATTTCGTATCCAAGCTTGAGTACCGCGTCAAAATCAGCATTTCTCAATGCTGTCATACATTTTCCAATGAAATCATGCTGCAAAGAACTTGTTTCCCATAGCCACATGACATGTGCAGACATGTTATTCTTGCCCGCATTCCTTAACTTGCTGTCAGAACTTGTGCGCAACTTTCCTCTTGCCTAGGTTGCCAAACTAAATGGTCCATATTTTAGGAACAGGGACAGATTATCACATCTGAAGTATTCCATTGCCATATTTACAACTTCTGCAACTATATCTTATTGGACTTAAAAGGCGGATATGTGGACCACTGGCGAATTAATTTTATATTCACCACCGGATTTTTGCAGAAATTTATTCGAATTCGGCCGCGGATATTCAACAGTTTCTCATCTGTTATTCAGACGCTTGGATTAATGCATTACGATCCAGTCATCACCAATACATTCCAGCTACTTCTCAGTGAATCGGATAAAGGACTAATAATATCAAAGGCTGCAATGTATTGCATTCAATATTTATGCGACCCATCGCACACTAGGAAAATGGCAAAATGGCATCTTAGAGATTGGGTCATGGGTCGAAATCACAGAAAGACACGCCCCTGGCAATGGCATCGACAAGCTTCATATCACAGACAAGGGAGGAGGCCAGTTCTTGCCTTATTAAGCCATTTAGCGAAACTTACTCTTACAACATACAGAATATTCTTCCTCAAACAAGATGATGCTGATCATCACCTATGCCCTCTTCATTCCCCGCTGCGGACTTATTGGAGATCAAACCTTAACAAGCCCCATTACACCCGAGAATGGGGTGAATATCCCAACCTTTTGGAATATTTGCCCACCATTCTTCCACGTGCTGGAAAATTTCTACCCCTCATACACCTTTGCAAAACCAAGGCTTTTGCCCCCATATCCATGATGTTCCCAGATCTGAGTTGCCGTGCACGTCGTGCAATATGGAAATATCTCGATCGGGTGGATGCTGATGCATGATTAAGGTAAACTGATGTAATATATCAAAGTCGAGCCCGTCGCTGATGATTACGCGAGACCAGGTCGGTAAAAATATACCAGCAGGTTATACATCCGGAAAATATCCGACTCGTCTTTTGCGTCTTTGGAAAGACACCAAGACGCGAAGACGAGAGATCTTTTGAAGCAAAGTAAATGTCTTGTAAACTTTGAAAGACTTTACACATTTCTGTGAAGATTCTCTTCGACGTCTTTGCATTGACGCTTAGTAATATCTTCCTGTCCCGATTATTTTTGTGTCAATATTTACATTACATTGAAACATATATGAATGCCGTAGGTGACAGCATGCGATCATGAAGATTCTCAGGGATCATGGACGTGTGAGAGCTAGAGGAGCGAGGACATGATAGCGGTCAGGGAAAGGGAAGTTGTCCAAAAGCCATGATCAACAGAGTCACGAGTGGCACTTTCTGTGACGATGAGAGGAAGGAAGAGAAAGACCGAGCCAACCAAGACTCCAATGTAAAATAGCAAGGTGGCTGTCGGTCAGCTCGGGCTTACGGCAAGCCTAGGGCGGCCACCGTCAGTCCACCGTTCAAATTTTAAAACCAGCTTCAAGATACAAGAATAAGAATAAGGAAATGCACGTACATCATGGTTAATTCGAAGTGCAGAACGAATGGTTCAGTTATGATTGGCGTTGTCGTGCTGTCGAGCTACTTACCCAGGCTATTGAGACGCACTTGTGAAGTCTGTTGAGACGAGCATTGGATTAGAGTGCCGAGACGATCGGGTCTTAGTCCCAGCAGATGAGAACAAGACGCCAACCAAGAGATACCAGAAAGCCAGAGAAAACCGTGATACAAAGCCCCAAGAGACATATTCGTTGATGAAACAGGTTGATCATGCAGGCATAGCAGCCAAAGGTGTTCACAATGACCATCCTAAGCCCGACGGCGTGCATTCTCAGTCCTTCCAATTACCACGTCCGTCCTTGCTGGCACTTTTTCGACGAACAATTATTAATCATTGAGTTAATGTCGTAACAAATCACGGTCGGAGAATTGACATATTATCATTTCCAGGGCAAGCAAAGGCTAGAAGTCGCTGCGTTGGAGGATCAAGATACATCGCGCAACACTGGCCACCATATGTCAGAGGGAATGGTTAAGGTAAGAGGTGCACATTGTCGTTGAAGCCAAAGTGAGTTGTGTTTCGAAGCGACTGCCCTAACAACTAGAAATAGCGTTGTGTATGTTCTTATTGACCAGAGGAGCCTTAATGCATGCCGAATAATGCCGCCTAGCCCAAAGAGAAAGAACGCTTACATCATTTCCTTGCCGAAAGTTCGTTTCTGCTCCTCGACGTACAAACTGTAACCTGAGGTTATCCATACTCGACCATGTTGGACTCCAGATCCCAAGCCTCATTCCATTACGCTCCTTTCCCGAGTCGCCTTTTACTGCGCCTGGAGCCCCGATGGTAGCTGGAGAAACGAATACGGACAATGATGGCCCAATGACACAGAAGGGACGAACGATGAGAGGACGACCTCGAGCGACTGAGCACCAAAGAAAACAATTTAAGGGAAGAATGGTGGATAGATGATTGAGGCACACCCAGTTGTATGCTATCCTGGTATGTTTACTCGCCTATTATTACATTGCATTACCTATCATACCCGTCCTTTTCCTAGATAAACTACGACATCAACTCGAGGTTAATGAAGTTAACGCACGAACGAGTCGCAAATTGCGCGGTAATGTGTCATCGTTCATCTTGTTCCTTGTTTCCTTGTCATTTCCGTCATCTTTCGTTCGTTCGTTCCCTTTGATATTGCCTAGGTACGCCCTCCTACCTATATGCGTTTTCCATTCTCTTCCACCTTACTTCGACCTCCACCGCCGGACCCTTTCCTTCAGCAATTTCAATCTTGTCCTGACTTTTCCAACAGCCTCATTGACTGACGAGAAATCCATCTCGCACAAGATCACACTCAAGCATAAGACGCCACCAAGACGCTACTCTTCCCTTCCTAATGATGAAAAGGACGATGGGGCTGAAATGGGTACGACGATGATGCTGAACTGGGTGAGTATTTTTTTATTTTTTGTTCTTTTGGACAATATTTTTGTGGGTAGTGCGGTTTGAGCTTTGAGCTGCTGGCTTTGATTCTTTTTTCACGTCATACGGCACTGGGACTCGAGTTTGATAACTCTGGCTGGAGTGTTTAGATAGAGCTTGGGTTCGTCGCCCAGCGCATATTTACTGTTCATAGCTTCGAGCTACCTCCGTCTCTTCAAGTCCATCTTTCCCGTTTTCTTTCTCGAGTTCGTTCTGCTCGTCTTTATATAACCCACTTTTTTTCCCCACTTTTTAAAGGTTTGTTTCGCTGACGAAAATGCGCGTACCCATAGGTCATTTGGTCGTATATCGGTTTTTCCAACATGAACTATGCCCTCGCTAAAGTCAAGAACCCTCAACGTACCTTACGCACCGCTAGCCCATTCGCCATTGCGGTCGTCTCAAAGTGTTATATGTTTCAGCCAATATCGCGTATTTAGCTTGTGCGCCGAAGTAGGAAATCATAGCAAGTGGTCGATTGGTCGCTGCTCAACTGTTTAGGAACATTTATGGGTATAAGGGAGACAGTGCTCTGAGTGTCGTGCGTCGTTTCCTTTTCCTTTTCCTCTTCCGCATCTTCATCCTGCTTACTGACATTTCCTTCGCTTTAGGTCGTCTTTCAAGGCCGAGTCAACTGAGAATTAGGACAGGGAAGGCATCTATCTTACTTCTTCCGATCAAACAGGTCCTTCAACGCTCCTCTCGTCTGTCTCATGTTGCACTGGGTTATCTGCCTCATCGACATGGTTTGCTTTGACCCTGAGCAACGCCTACAACCACTGGTGCGCCCACAAATACGTCGACTTTGACCTCTTCACGTATCGTGGTTCGGATCTTCCACTCCGTTGTCTGGAATTCCGAGTACGACCGGCAGTCTTGCGATTTTTAAAAATAAATCTTGCGCATACAGGCAACAGAAACGTGTATGGATATTGATATTGATATTGCACCCCGGAGCAGGACATGAATATTTGAATGCTAGATCTTGATTGAAGTGGATCAGGCGTAGTTGGGTATCTATCAATGGTTCTGGAAGCGGAGGTGGTGGTGGTTTTGAGTGGATTCTTTCGGTCTCCCGGCTCTCATTTATTACTTGTACCTTGGTTGAAGCGACGAACTAGCCGTAATACAGCCTCGAAGGACGGTTGGTTAGCAGCGTTCTTTGGCTCTGTTGGGGGATTTGCTGCATAATCTTTGATTATGATGAAAGTGAATGTGCATTTATTTCTCGAATTTCTTTGTATTTCTTTCCTTGTATTCAACTATTCATGCTTCGTTTGGTACGATGCTATGTTAATTTCGAACTCATTTTACTGTCATTCTGGAATTTCCTAGTCAAAATGAACGACGAACGTTTCGTTGAGCGAGTGTGTTCGTTCAGGTGGCAGTTTATGCATTTATGACCGATTTGAGAAAGCGTGAAGCATTATCAACAGAATCGACCATGATGGTTTGAACGTGACTTTAAAGGAATCGGATGAGGGTTTCGCCGGCGGTGGCGGCCGTGCGTCGAGCACAATGATAATTCATATGTCTCACTTTTCCGCGAAAGAAGTGACCAGATGACGTAGTAGTATTCTTTCAGGTATCGTGTTTCAAAAATTTCAACGCTCAGCTTACCATAGCTCTCAACTTGAAAATATCCGACATTGCTACTTTGACGCTCTAATGGCACATAGGACAAATAGCCCGCAGTCTGCATATGACACCAAAGTCATCGTACGTTCTCTAAAAACTTCCCTTTCGGAATCTTGTGTATTCAAAACCTTTACCCCCGCCCACTTTTCTTTACAGGACGGTCCTTCTCCCAACCCCACCCCGATATCGACTCCGCTTCCTACCCAAAGTGACACCGTACTGAATAGAACAAACGAAGACATGCTAGAGGAGGTGAGGAGCCTGGTGCGTGAGGGGGAGAAGCGGCAGGTGCGTCAAATGGAACTCGCGAGGGAGGAGACGAATCAGAAGTGGGAGGAAGAGAGGTTGGAGAGGGAGAAAGAGAGGAAGCTGGAGTGGGAAGAGTGGACCAAAGAGAGGAAGCGGGAGATGGAAGAGGACGAGAAAGAGTGGCAAAGGGAGATGGACGAGAGGGAGAAACAGTGGCAGCGCGAGAGGGAGATGGAGAAAGAGGAGAGGAAGAAAGAGTGGAAGCGGGAAATAGAAGAGATGGCGAGAGTGTGGCAGCGAGAGAGGGAAAGCGAGAGGCTAGAGCGAACGAAGGAGAGGGAGCAGGACTGGGACAAAGAGAAAGAGAAAGAGAGCGAGTGGGACACCGGGCCATTCACAGCACAAATCAACCAGCTCAGACGCGACATCCTCAACGCAAGTATCTTCCTTTCTTCACCTCATCCTCTTCGTTAACGCTCTTCAACTCAGCTCCAGAACATTATATTCCCAATCGAAACTCGGTTCCGCATTGCTGACGCCCGCAAACGCATCATGCGCATCGCTAATACACAGTTCGCTCTTTCCCCTTCCAAGATGGACTGGCCCTATTTTATTCAGGACCCGCGGTTCAGCTCTCCTACCAATATTCTCGAACATCTGCAGCACCACTTACATCCGCTTACGGAGGCTGACCTGGAGGTGATATACGACGAATCTCAATATCGGATGCTGAACGAGCCGACCGATACCGAGTTGGACCTCTTCACGGAGTTCGAGTCTGACCCAGATGCCACCAACCGGATGCTGCAGTTCATTGAACTTACAACCGCGAACGAACGTTCTCGCAATCTTTGATCGGTTTTCGTTCCTTTCCGTCACTTAGGCATTCGCTAGCTAAAGTAATCAGTACTGTATATATAATCGTTAGTTGCGTCTTTATTGACGCGATGTTTGGTCTGATCCGTCTCCCGCCGCGTGCGGAGCACTGCCACCTTAAAGTTACACCACCGTCCATTCCACAACTGCC
>Ga0247779_1001411_pt1 | contig 11640 bp, 7 predicted proteins | sample UWRJL221509R5_FD_179925 | JGI IMG/M metagenome (GOLD analysis project Ga0247779, IMG submission 179925) | Plant litter microbial communities from Arlington Agricultural Research Station in Wisconsin, United States - UWRJ-L221-509R-5 | ecosystem: Environmental > Terrestrial > Plant litter >...
GTACTCGAGGTAGGCCTGCGCGATGGCGCGCGTGCCCTTGCGGTCGACCACCTTGTCGACGACGGCCACCGGCGGCTCGGCCAGGATGCTGGTGGGCGGATAGACGATGTCGAACTTGTCGGCGCCGAACTCCTTGAGCGACAGGTAGCCCTCGTTCTCCCAGGCCAGCAGCACGTCGCCGACGTCGCGCTGGGCGAAGGTGACGGTGGCGCCGCGCGCGCCCGAATCGAGCACCGGCACGTTCTCGTAGACCTTCTTGATGTACGCCCGCGCCGTCGCGTCGGTCGCGCCCGGCTGCTTCAGCGCCCAGCCATACGCCGCCAGGTAGGCCCAGCGCGCGCCGCCCGAGGTCTTGGGGTTGGCGACGATCACGCCGACGCCCGGCTTGGTGATGTCGGACCAGTCGTGGATGCCCTTCGGATTGCCCTTGCGCACCAGGAACACGATCGTCGACGTGTAGGGCGTGCTGTTGTCCTTGAACTTCTTCTGCCAGTCCTTGTTGACCAGGCCCTTGTTGGCCAGCGCGTCGATGTCGTAGGCCAGCGCCAGCGTCACAACGTCGGCGTCGAGGCCGTCCTGCACCGCGCGCGACTGTGCGCCCGAGCCGCCGTGCGACGCGTTGATCTTGACGTCGTCGCCGGTCTTGGCCTTCCAGTACTTCGGGAACGCGGCGTCGATGTCCGCGTAGAGCTCGCGCGTCGGGTCGTACGAGACGTTGAGCAGCGTGAAGTCCTTGGCGAACGACACGGTGGCGGCGGCGGCCAGCGCCACGGCCAGGAGCGTTCGGGAAAGGAGGCGGGGGGTCGTCATCAGGAGAGTCCTTGGGTTTCGGTTCGAGGATCGGTGCGAGCTGAGCACGGGCTGAATGCGATTCTCGGGATCCAGCTCGGCGGCGGCAAAGAACTTAAACGTGGTTGCTTAAGCGGCCGACAGCGAGAAGTGCCCGCCCGGGGCGGTGCCGGCGGGCTGGCCGGTGCCGCCGGGCTCCGGCGGCTCGCCCTCGCCGGGCTCGCCGTCGGCGTCGAGCTCGGCCGCGCCGGCCGCCAGCAGCCCGTGGCGCTTGAGCAGCGTGCGCACCATGTTGCGCGTCACGCCGAGCGCCCGGGCCGAGCGCACCTGGTTGCGATGCGCGTGGTCGAACGCGGCGTGCACGAGCGCGCGCTCGACGGCGTCGAACAGGCCCTCGCCGCCCTCGCGCAGCAACTGCTCGAACACGGCCGGCAGGCGCGAAAGCGCGTCGGGCGGCGTGGCGGGCGGCAGCGGCGGCGCGCCGTCCGCATCGGGCGGCCGATAGCCGCCGAACCCGGGCGCCGCGGCCGCGGTCGCGCCGGCCCGTCGATCGGCAGGCGGCAGCAGCGGCACCAGCTTCAGGTCGGCCGGATGGATCTCGTCGCCGGCGCACACGATCAGCGCGTAGTGGATGACGTTCTCCAGTTCGCGGATGTTGCCCGGCCAGCTGTAGCGGCGCAGCGCGTCGCCCGCCTCGGCGCTCAGCGGCACCGGCCGGATGCCCAGCCGGTTGCAGTACACGCCGACGAAGTGCTCGGCCAGCGGCAGGATGTCGGCCTGGCGCTCGTGCAGCGCCGGCAGGCGCACGCCCGCGACGCTGAGCCGGTAGTAGAGGTCGGCGCGAAAGTGCTGCGCCGCGACGGCGCGCGCGAGGTCGATGTTGGTCGCGGCGACCAGGCGCACGTCGAGCGGCACCGGCCGGCGCGATCCGAGGCGCACCACCTGGCGCTCCTGCAGCACGCGCAGCAGCTTGACCTGCAACGGCATCGGCAGGTCGCCGATCTCGTCGAGGAACAGGGTGCCGCCGTTGGCCGCCTCGAACCAGCCGGCGCGCGCGTGGCTCGCGCCGGTGAAGGCGCCGACCTCGTGCCCGAACAGCTCCGCGTCGATCAGCGTCTCGCTGAACGCGCCGCAGTTGACGGCCACGAACGGGCCGGCGCGGCCGCTGGTGGCGTGGATGTGCCGCGCGATGAGCTCCTTGCCGGTGCCGGTCTCGCCGGTCACCAGCACGGTGGCGTCGCTGCGCGCGAGGCGTTCCACGTGATCGAGCAGCAGGCGCGACTGCGGGTCGTGGAACACCAGCGCCTTGGCACGGATCGTCAGCGGGGCGGTGTGCGAGTCCGGCAGGGTCAGAATCTTTGCCACGGGAGGGTCGTGAGTCCGGGTTGCGGGACTGCAAAGTTACGTGCGGCACGGCGCGGCACCAAGCAATCTCTTCGACTGTCGATATGTAGGAAACGACACGCCGCGCAAGCGCCTGCACGTTCGCGCGCAGCGTTGCATCGAACGCAGCAGCGGCGCCGCGCGGGCGCTTCGTTCGCAGCAGGAAGCGCCGCGAATGCGAGGAGTTTCTCGCCGGTCGAGGACGTCGGGCGCGCGCGCCGGCCGCGGTGCAGGGGCTTGCCGGGCGGCGTTGGCCGCCTACCAGGCCGGCGCCGACGCGGGCGCCGGCGTCTTCGCGGCGGCGCCGCTGCTTGCCGATGGCGCCGCGGTCGGCGGCGCCTCGCCCGCCCTCGCGAGCGCGAGCACGGCCGCCGCGGCAAGCGACACGGCCGCGAGCAGGCCGAAGCGCGCGGCGCCGCGCACGCCCGTCGGCATCGGCGTGCCGTTCTCGGCGTCCTGCATGCCGGTGATCATCGGCCGCACGAGGCGATGGCGCCGGACGAGGACATGGAACGCGATCGCGAGCAGATGCAGCGCCAGCAGCACGAACAGGCCGTCGGCCAGCAGGCGGTGCCAGCCCGTCACGCGCGCGCCGAGGGCGTCGTCGACGAGGTGGTTGAGCGGACCGGCGAACGCGATGTCGTCGTTGCCCAGCAGGCCGGTGGCGGCCTGCGCCGACAGCAACGCCAGCAGCGCGAACACCGACAGCGCGCCCAGCGGGTTGTGGCCGACGCCGCGCCAGCGTCCGCGCAGGTAGGCCAGCACGCGCGCGGGCGACGGCGCGAAGTGCGCGAAGCGCGACGTCGCCGAACCGACCACGCCCCACACCACGCGAAACACCAGCAGGCCCACGATGGCCAGCCCCGCGCGCCCGTGCCACGGCATCCACGCGCCGCCGAGCTCGCCGGTGATGACCGCGACCGTCACCGCCGCGACCAGCGACCAGTGGAAGACGCGCAGCGGCAGGTCCCACAACAGGAAGCGCCGCGCGCCCGCGCGTGACGCGGGCGGCGCGGCGCCCTCGACGGCGCCGAAGTCCGACAACAGTTCGGGCGGGCTCATGCGGCCTCCGCGGGGATCAGGAACGCGGGCTCGACGCGGCGCCGACCACGCGCGGCGCGCGCGGCACGAGGTGCGCGACCGCCGTGCCGCCCTCGACCTCGTACTCCTCGGCGCCCGTCGCGCCCGCCACGTTGAAGCCCTTCGCGGCCAGCAGGTCGGCGGCGGCGCCCGCGCGCTGCGAGTGATTGGACACGGTCACGATCTGGCGGTCGTGCGGCAGATACGCCAGCTGCTTCTCGAGATCCTTGTTCTGCACGCTGAGGAACACCGGGAAGCTGCCGTACTGGATGAATTCGCCGGGCGTGCGCAGGTCGATGAACAGCACCGAGTCGGGCTTGGCCAGCAGCGCGTCGACATCGGCCTTGCCCAGCCGCTTCGCCTTGAACTTCCAGGGATCGGCAAGGAATTTCTGCACCCGCTTGACGGCGGCCGGATCGGACGCGCCGCCCGCGACGTGGATCGGCGGCGAGAGCGGGGACTCCGCGTCCTGGGCGGTTGCGGAGGCGAAGGCGCCGGCGAGCAGCGCGGCGAGGAAGAGTCGGTTGGCGATCATGTCGGAGGCTTTCTCTGGAAGGGAACGAGGCGTCGCGCGGCATCGCGCACACGACCTCTGCCTTTGCACCAAGCGTGCCAGCCGGCTCGCCCGGCGCATGCGCCGCGGCGCGCCCGATGCCCAGCAACTCGCGCTGCATTCCGCGCAACGGGCCGCGGCGCGTGCTGCGCGATCAACAGCGGCGTCGGCGTCGCGCGAGGCCGCGTCGCACAGGGCCGGCCCTGCCCGATCGACGACCGCGCGGGCAGCGTCGAGTCCGATCACGGAGCGCATGTCGTTATCCGTTGCGGTGGCACAGCCGCTGCATCCGGAAGGCACCCACGCCCTTTCATTCCAACGCCATCGAGGAGCTTCAGTGAGCCGTTCGTCCCACCGCCTGCAACGACAAGAACACGCCAGGCCATCGGTCGCCATCGCCCCCGTCGCCGCGGCTGTCCTCGCCCTGGCGACGACCGCCGCCGCGCAGGCGCAAGGCGCGGTGCCGGCAGCGCCCGCGGCCAGCGCCGCGACCGCCGCCGACACCGGCAACGAGGCGCCCGCGCTCGACGCCGTGACCGTGCACAGCCGCAACCGCATCGAGCGGCTGCAGGACGTACCCATCTCCGTGTCCGTCACCACCGGCGCCGAGCTGGCGCGACTCGACGCCTACGGGGTCAGCGCGATCGCCAAGCGCGCCGCCAACGTCTCGTGGAACCAGGGCAACCAGCGCACCAGCAGCCTGTCGATCCGCGGCATCGGCAAGATCGGCCAGACCGAGGCCCAGGACCCGAGCGTCGGCGTGATCGTCGACGGCGTCAGCTACGCCTACAACGCGCTGACCTCCAGCTTCGACTTCGTCGACGTCGACACCGTCGAGGTGGCGCGCGGTCCGCAGGGCACGCTGCAGGGCAAGAACGCCAGCGTCGGCAGCATCACCGTCAACTACAAGAAGCCCACCTTCACGCCGACCGCCGACTACACGCTGGGCTTCGAGGAGCACAACGGCGTGCTGGGCGTCGCGGCCATCGGCGGGCCGGTGATCGACAACCTGCTCGCGTGGCGCGGCACCTTCTCGGTCAATCGCCAGCAGGGCGGGCTGGTCAACCAGTACAACCGCGACCAGACCTACACCAACACCGACCGCGTGTCGGGCCGGCTGCAGTTCCTGCTGACGCCGAGCGAGGATCTGGGCGTGCGGCTGGAGGCGACGATCACGCCGCGCGGCAGCGAGACGACCAACGGCTACTCGATCAACCGGCCCAACGCGGCCACCGCCTACGCCAACGGCACGCCGATCAACACCACCAACACCAGCGAGGCGAAGCTGGCGCGCCGCTGGTTCGCGCAGAACACCGGCTACTCGCTCGCGAACTATTACGGCGGCCCGGACAACGACGCGCAGCACGGCCTCGTCACCGGCAACAGCGGCCTGTCCGCCGAGGTCGACTGGAAGCTGCCGAGCGGCAAGACGCTGACGTCGATCAGCGCGATCGAGACGTACCACTTCAACGCCGTCAACGACGACGGCACGCCGTTCGACATCACGCGCAACTCCGGCGGCTTCTGGAACGACTACCGCCAGAAGAGCGAGGAGCTGCGCATCAGCTCGGCGCCCGGCGGCCTCGTCGACTACCAGGCCGGCCTGTTCCTGATGCAGGCCGAGAACTCCGCCACCTACCAGAAGGGCTGGGGCAACGACGCCGGCGCCTGGTACGCGTCGCCGTCGCAGTACACGACGCTGGACGCCACCGCCGCCGGCCAGCTGCTGATGGTGAACTCGCTGGCCAACGTCAACATGGCCTACAACTCGCCGGCCGGCCAGCAGACGATCGACAACCGCAGCGCGGCGGTCTACGCGCAGGCCAACTGGCACTTCACCGACGCGCTGACCCTGACCACGGGCGCGCGCCTGACGCACGAGAACCGCCAGACCACCGACAGCAGCTACATCATCAGCAACGGCAGCGCGCCCGAGCTGAACCCGGTGTCGGTCAACGGCGTCCCGCTCGGCGGCTTCGACTCCGACGCCGCCACCGGCGCGCTGAAGACGGACAACACCGCGCAGCAGGTCGCGCTCGCCGACGCGCTGGCGACCAAGTACTTCGGCGTCGCGACCTACGCCGCGCTGAGCGCCGCGCAGCAGAAGCAGGTAGCGGCCGCGAAGGCGATCCGCCAGACCAACGTCGGCGTGCTGTTCAACCCGGTCGTGGCCCAGCCCTACCGCGCCAACCAGCCGGCCTTCGTCGTCAGCCCGAGCCTGAAGCTGAGCCCGGACGTCACCACGTACCTCTCGTTCCAGCACGGCGAGAAGGCGGGCATCTCGCAGGTGGTCAACGGCATCTCGCAGCTCGTCGAGCCGGAGAAGACCAACTCGTTCGAGCTGGGCGTGAAGTCGGCGCTGCTGGACAAGACGCTGATCCTCAACGCCGACATCTACGACATGCGCATCAGCAACTACCAGCAGGCGGTGCGCGAGGTCGACGCGTACACCACGGCGCTCAACGTCGCCGCGGGCATCTCGCCCTCGACCGCCTACACGTCGGCCACCGGCAACGTGCCCAAGGTGGAGGCGCGCGGGCTGGAGATCGACGGCGTCTACGGCGGCATCGCGCGCACGACGCTGCGCTTTTCCGGCGCGTGGAACCTGGCGCGCTACAAGTCGTTCCCGAACTCGGCGCAGCCGGTCGAGAACGGCTACGCCGGGGCGCCCGCCTACCAGGACGTCGGCGGACGCACGCTGGCCGGCGCGCCGCGGCTCGCGTTCAACGTCGGCGCCGACTACCGCCAGCCGCTGACCGGCGACAAGGACGCGCACGCCAGCGCCAACGTCGCCTACAGCGGCAAGTACAACTCGGACGTCTCGCTGTCGCAGTACGCGGTGGTCGGGCAGTCGGTGCTGGCCGACCTGGCGATCGGCGCCGGCAAGCACGACCGCAGCTTCGACATCAGCGTGATCGTCAAGAACCTGTTCAACAACCAGACGCCGACGGCGCGCACGTGGACGAGCATCACGCCGGCCGTCGCGCGCACATTCGGCCTGCAGGTGACCGGCACGCTCTGACGCCGCCGCCGCGCCGCTGCTTCGCCCGCACCAGCCCGCGCGGGCCGGTGTTGGCCAGGCAGCAGCGCGGCCCCCGCGACTGCCGCGAAAGCAGCGAAAAACGGGGCGCCGCGCTGGCGCGGCCCTTGCGTAGCAGACACCGAAGCGTTCCGCGTCGACGCGCCCACGAGGCCTGCCGCACGCCCGCCGCAACGCCCTCCGAACGGCCTGTTCGTTTCCTCACCGACACCCGAGTCGCCCCATGAACAAATCCCTCACCGCCGCCATCCTCACCCTCGGCTTCGTCTCGCTCGGATTCGTGGCCGCCGGCTCGCCGGCCGCCGACGCGCCCGGCGAGCCGGCCCTGCCCGCCCTCCATCCGCCGTTGCCGTCGACGGCCACCACCGCGATCCTCGCCGCCGCCACGCCGGCGAGCGCCGCGACCGCGCGCGCCTGGGCCTACACGCCCGTGAGCAAGCCCGCGCTGCCCGCGGTGAAGACCCGGGGCTGGGTGCGCACGCCGCTCGACGCGTTCGTGCTGGCCAAGCTCGAGGACAAGGGCCTCGCGCCCTCGCCGGCGGCCGACCGCGCCACCTTCATCCGCCGCGCGACGCTCGACGCCTGGGGCCTGATCCCGACGCCCGAGGACGTCAAGGCCTTCGTCGACGACCGGTCGCCCAAGGCCTACGAGAAGCTGGTCGACCGCCTGCTCGCCTCGCCGCATTACGGCGAGCGCCAGGGCCGGCGCTGGCTGGACCTGGCGCGCTACGCCGACTCCGACGGCTACAACGCCGACGGCACGCGGCCCAACATCTGGCGCTACCGCGACTACGTGATCGCCGCCTTCAACCAGGACAAGCCGTTCGACCGCTTCGTCCAGGAGCAGATCGCCGGCGACGAGCTCTGGCCCGACCGCAACGAGGCGCTGGTGGCCACCGGCTTCCTGCGCAACTTCCCCGACGAGATCAACGCGCGCGACCTCAACCTGAAGAAGCAGGAGGTGGCCAACGACCTCACCGACACGGTCAGCTCGGTGTTCCTCGGCACCACGCTCGGCTGCGCGCAGTGCCACGACCACAAGTTCGACAAGATCTCGCAGAAGGAGTACTACCAGTTCCAGGCCTTCTTCGTGAACGCCAGCTGGAACGACGACGTCAAGGCGCTCGAGGGGCCGGCACGCGCCGAGTGGCTCGCGAAGCAGGCGAAGTGGGAGGAGGCCACCCGCGACCTCCGCGCGCAGCAGGAGGCCCTGCTCAAGCCGGTGATCGACAAGCTCGAGTCCGACCGGCTGTCCGGCTTCGTGCCCGACACGCGCGCGTCCATCACCAAGCCCGAGGCCGAGCGCGACGCCTACGACCGCTGGATCTACCACCGCAACCTGTGGACGCTGTCGGGCCGCACGCGCAACGCGGTCGCGCAGCTCAAGCGCAAGGACAAGGACGGCTACGCGAAGTACATGCTGCTCGACGAGCAGCTGAAGGCCTTCGACGGGCTCAAGCCGAAGGATCCGGGCAACATCTCGACGATGTCGGAGCTGGGCCACGCCGACGCGCCGCCGACCTACGTGCTGTTCAAGGGCATCTTCGATCGCAAGCTCGACGAGGTGCAGCCGGGCTTTCCGGCGCTGCTGACGAACGCGCGGCCCAGGATCGTGCCGACCGCCACGTCGTCGGGCCGCCGCACCGCGGTCGCCGAGTGGATCACGTCGCCGGACAACCCGCTCACCGCGCGCGTGTTCGTCAACCGCCAATGGGCGCAGGTGTTCGGCAACGGCATCGTCGAATCCGTGAGCGACTTCGGCAGGATGGGCACGAAGCCGACGCACCCCGAGCTGCTCGACTACCTGGCGGCGGAGTTCGTGCAGGGCGGCTGGAGCGTCAAGAAGCTGCAGCGCGAGATCCTGCTGTCGGCCACCTATCGCCAGGCCTCGACGCCGCGCGCCGATGCGCAGAAGGTCGACCCCGCCGACAAGCTGCTGTGGGCCTATCCGCGCCAGCGCCTCGAGGCCGAGGAGATCCGCGACTCGCTGCTGGAGGCGTCGGGCCTGCTCGAGGACAAGCTCGGCGGCCCGGCCGTGTTCCCGCCGCTGCCGGCCGGCACCACCGCGCCCAACCGCAACTTCTGGATCACCTCGGACAACCCGCACGAGGTCAACCGCCGCAGCGTCTACGTCTTCATCCGGCGCAACCTGCCCTACCCGCTGCTGGACACGTTCGACTGGGCCAACCCGCAGATCGTCCACAACAAGCGCGACGTGACGACGACCGCCCCGCAGGCGCTGGCGCTGATCAACAGCGACCTGGTCTACGGCTGGTCGAAGTCGCTCGCCGGGCGCGTGATCAAGGAGGTGCCCCGCGGCGGCGACGCGGCGCGCATCGACCGCGTCTACGAGATCCTGTATTCGCGCAAGCCGGACGCGTTCGAGAAAGGCCGGCTGCTCGCCTTCCTCGAGAGCCAGGAGGCCGTGCAGGCTCGGCAGATCGCGGCGGGCCGCAAGGTCAACCTGCCGGACGGCTATGGCGTCGCGCCGCCGCTCGGCGCGGAAGTCGACAGGCTCTACAAGGTCGCCTACGGCCGCGCGCCCGATCGCTTCGAGCAGGCCGCGCTCGTCGAGTTCATCGACAAGCAGAAGCAGAAGGAGGCGAAGTGGGCCACCGCGCCGAATCCGAACTACGACCCGGTCGCCCTCGCCGCGGCGGCCGCGGCCGCGAACGCCGCCGCCAACGCGCCGCCGCCGGCCGACGACGCCGCCGCCGGCGGCGACGACGGCGCGAAGAACGACCCGGCGGCCGCGCATGCCGCCGCATTCGTCGACCTCGTGCACGCGCTGGCCAACGCCAACGACTTCCTCTACCGCTTCTGACCCCCTCACCTCGTCCAACGGAGAACACCATGAGCCATCACTCGCGCCGCGACTTCCTCGGCCACGCCGGCCTCGGCCTGGGCGCCGCCACCCTCGGCGGCCTCGGCCTGCGGCTCGACGCCGCCTCGGCCGCCGAACTCGACGACCCGCAGGCGCCGCGCGCCCCGCACTTTCCGGCCAAGGCCAGGTCCGTCATCTGGCTGCACATGGCCGGCGCGCCCAGCTCGCTGGACCTGTTCGACTACAAGCCCGAGCTCGTGAGGCTCGCCGGCAAGCCGCTGCCCGACTCGTTCGCGAAGAACCTCAAGACCGCCACCGACGGCGGCGTCGGCAACCTGCTGGCCACCAGGCGCACTTGGAAGCAGTACGGCGAGACCGGGGCGTGGGTGTCGGACTTCCTGCCCAACCTCGCGCAGCAGGTCGACGACATCGCCTTCCTCAAGGGCTGCAAGACCGAGGGCGCGACCCACATCATCTCGTCGCTCAAGCTGCACACGGCGGGCCTGGTGCCGGGGCGCCCGGCGCTGGGCTCGTGGGTGCAGTACGCGCTCGGCTCCGCCAATCCGGACCTGCCGGCGTTCGTGGTGCTGCCCACCGGCGTGGGCGCGGCCGGCGGCGGCCGCGGCGCGGTGATCTGGAACTCCGGCTTCCTGCCCGCCGCCTACCAGGGCACGGCGTTCCGCAAGGGCGACTCGCCGATCCTGCACCTGGCGCGCCCGGAAGGCGTGATCGAGACCGAGCAACGCAACACGCTGGACCTGATCGCGGCGCTCAACGAGCACGGCGCGATCGGGCGCACCGGCGACACCGAGCTGGCGGCGCGCTCGAAGTCCTACGAGCTCGCGTACCGCATGCAGAAGTCCGCGCCCGAAGCCGTCGACCTGTCCAAGGAGACCGCGGCCACGCGCGAGCTGTACGGCATCGGCGCCAAGGAGACGGACGAGTTCGGCACCGCGCTGCTGCGCGCGCGCCGGCTGGTCGAGCGCAACGTGCGCTTCATCCACGTGATCTCGGGCGCGCCGGACAACTCGGTCGACAGCTGGGACGCGCACAACAACCTCGAGAAGAACCACGGCGTGATGAGCAGGACCGTCGACAAGCCGATCGCCGGGCTGCTGGCCGACCTCAAGTCGCGCGGGCTGCTCGATTCGACGCTGGTCGTGTGGACGTCCGAATTCGGCCGCACGCCCTACGGCCAGAGCGGCAACGGCCGCGACCATAACCCGTGGGGGTATACGAGCTGGCTGGCCGGCGGCGGCATCAAGCCGGGCACCTACGGCTCGACCGACGCGATCGGCCTGCGCGCGGAGACGGGCATCGTCGACACATACGACCTGCAGGCGACGATCCTGCACCAGCTGGGGCTGGACAACCGCAAGGTGACGTTCCAGTACCAGGGGCGCCAGGAGCGTCCGACCACCGTGTTCGGCGACGTCATCAAGGAGATCGTGGCCTGACGAGCCCGGGCGGGCCGCGCGTCACGCACGCAGCCCGCGCATGCCCCCATGAAGCTCACCTACCAGACCCTGATCGCCACCGTCGTCCAGTTCGCCCTCGCCGCCGGCGCCCTGTGCGCGGCCGAAGCCATCGACGTGGACGGCGACCTGATGCGCGGCATCGACGACACCGCCAAGAGCCTCGACTCCGACGTCGCGCAGAAGGACGCCAAGGCCGCCGCCGCGGACGCACGCTCGCTGGTCGAGACCTTCGCGCGCATCGAGTCGCACTACGGCCAGAAGCCCGAAACGGCCGATGCGGTGGGCTTCGCGCACCACACGCAGGAGCTGGCCGCGCAGGCCCTCAAGGCTGTCGAGGCGAACGACTTCGACGCCGCCGGCGATTCCGTGGCCCGACTCACCCGCTCGTGCAAAAGCTGCCACGAGGTCTACAAGAAGGATTGACCATGCGATCCACGCCGCGCGCCCGCGCGACGCTTGCCGGCGTCATCGTCCTCGCGCTCGCAGCGATCGC
>Ga0247779_1001412_pt1 | contig 11633 bp, 7 predicted proteins | sample UWRJL221509R5_FD_179925 | JGI IMG/M metagenome (GOLD analysis project Ga0247779, IMG submission 179925) | Plant litter microbial communities from Arlington Agricultural Research Station in Wisconsin, United States - UWRJ-L221-509R-5 | ecosystem: Environmental > Terrestrial > Plant litter >...
CATCCGCAGCACAGGTCAACCCCTCAAATGAATCATCCACAACAATAAGCTCAGTGGACGATTCTGTTCCTTCATTGCCACACACGCCTCCTACAAACTCACGTTCGACAGTGGCGAAGAGCCCTTTGATCATTCAATCCGCTGCCCTGAATTCGTCGTCGAGCAGGTTTATGCTCTCGCTGCCTTTATTGGGAAGGACCAAGATTCCAATACCATTGTCAGTTGGAATGAGTGGAGAAAGTAAGTTGTTTTGCAGCTTTGATTGTACCTGAAATTGAAACTGTTGAACGACAAGAGGACGCGTCAGTCTCAAGTGTGGCGAATACGATGAACGAGGAGCCGTCAATGATGGTGCAAGGTAATCTCTACATGTTATGTCAGAGGCTTTTATCTCATGGACTTCGGTTATTTCATAGAAACCACAATACTCAAGGAAACCGAGCCAGTGGCTGGAGGAGCGGAAAGATCGTCTGAAGCAGTCGGGATTGTGGGTCTTATTGCTGAGCCAGGTACTTTATTATACATATCCTTCCAATTGAAAAGAAGGTCGAAACTGAAAACATCTCTTCTACTATAGACAAAACATCGCCGTTCATTGTACGCTCATCATCGCCTTCTCCTCATCAAACAACGGCTGTTCCTGCTGCGCCATCAACCACTTCCTCGAAACCTTCGAACACCAGGATCAGCAACTCGACTTCGTGGTGGGATTACGTCGGATGGACGTCTGGCGCTGCTAGTCCTTCAGAGTCGGCAGGTGGTGCGGGTAGCTCGAAGGTGTTGGAAACTGGCATGAATGAGGCTAGGGATGCAGTGGAGAGAGCGGAAGCTGCGGAGAAGGATCATCAAGAAGTCTTCGCTGCCGTCGAGGCAGTCAGTACGTCTCATGCTCTGCCAGAGGCCGAGTTGGGTAATATATCGGGCTCGAAAGACAAAGATGGTTCGGAGCCTCCTTCGGACTCTGTCGAAGAGGCAAATGCAAGCTCCAACTTAAGCTCGGATAATATCACATCGGCTTGGTTGAGTCCGTGGCTCTGGTATTATTCTAGCACGACGACGACAACTACGTATGATGGAGGTCAGACAGCGAGTACGCAGGTGCAGGGAAATATTGAGGAAATTGGGGAGAAGCAGACGGAGCAAGTGGTGGATGAGAATGTGGATGCGTTTCAACAGGAGGTGGATGTAAAGGAACAACCGAAAGACGATGAACAACAAGTCCAACAGCGTCCTCAACCACAGCTTGATGAGCCCACACTGAACACCTTCACATCCTCTATTATCAGCAACACTTCAGGCTGGGCGTCGTTCTTCAGCTCGAATAAACTCCTCGTCAAAAGTCTCGGATACCGATCTTCCTCTTCTGGCGCGATAGAAGATGTAAAGAGAGACGAGAATGGAATGGAAGTTATGGACCTCGACTTTGATGGTGAAGAAGAACACTCGTCTATTGGTCAGTCGACAGACCGTGGAAGAGGCGAAGAAACGAAGGACGTCGGTTCTGAATCATTGAGTTCTAACGCCGCAGCCTCTGGGTCAAGCACGCCCATGTCATCCCTCGTCAAAGCTATTCCAATTCCACGCTCCATACCACAGCTCATGGTATCGGCCGATGTGAAGCGTGAGCGGGACTCGGCAGCTGTTCGAAATAGCAATGGCAACGGAAACGGACAGTCCACGACCGCGAAATCAGGTGCAACAACGTCATCAGCTTCTTCCATCAAGACTGCCACATCGACGACGAAGAAAGGAGGCAGTGGTTCTGGGGCGAATACCCCTGTACCTGTGCCGGCGAGTCCTACTTCTTCGGTCTCCAGCAAGAACGCGTCCAAGCACAAGAAGAATAACTCTTCCATGAGTTCGATGTCTGATAAGGGCAACAATGTGGTCAGCACGACGACGACGACGACCACTACCACCACAGCCAAGGTAGCTGCATCCAACACGAAGCGTACTGCATCGCCCACACCATCGAAGAAATCGCTATCAGGAACGACACCACCTCCTCCGAATGTCGTCCTGCCATCATGGCAAGACACGTTCTTCACTGCCCCGCGTAATTACCTCCCACCAAAGCCCGAGAGATACGCTGACGACCAAGGTATTGGCGGGGCTGCAAGTGGCAGTAGCGGTGGTGGTGTAGGGGGCAAGTTGTTCGGAAAGACGATGAAATTCGTCAGCGGGGTGTTGTTCAATGCGAAGGAGGATCCAGGGCCACTATCATCTCCAGCCGTAGGCATTTCGTCTAGCGATAGCACGGCTGCTCCTGGAGGACGAATAGGAGGATCGAAAGGAAAAGAGCGGATGCGAGAGATGTCAGCGTCGAGTTTGAGCAGAGACGATGGTGGCAGTGTAGATGCGACGATGTCTCTCCTTCAGCGAGAACGCCAAGAACGCTTCAAAGAATTCGGGAAGGAACTGCCAAAGGCGTGGAAAGTTCTCGAGGACGCTGGGTGGGACACGAGCTACACACACAGTGCACATGATTCCACAGCAAAGAGGTTGCTGAGGAGGATGAGTTCGGCGGCGGCGACGCATGGTGTTGGCCATGGCTCAAGCTTTAAAGCAGGGGTGCCGCCATCGGAGGCTGTCAACGATGTCTTACGGGGTTGTAAGCGGGTGGTGGTTATTGGTGTACATGGATGGTTTCCCGGTATGCCGTTGGAATTCCTTATTGCTACTTCCAGATTCACTTACTTACGAATGATTGTTAAATTTACTTTAGGTGCGATGATACGTACTGTGCTGGGTGAAGTACGTGTACAGTTCACCTTTGTTCAGTATATCAATAATCTAAAAGTTATATTTCTTTATAGCCTACTGGTACGAGCACTAAGTTCGCGAATATGATGGAACAAGCTCTCGAAGAATTCGTCGAAGAACATGGTGTCAGCTTAGAGAAGGTTACGAAGATTCCTCTTGAAGGTGATGGGACGATCGAAAAGCGCGTTGAGAGGTACGAGGACGATGATTACTCCTTGCTTTAAATTTTCGCTTATCAAACCATTTCATCTTCATCCTATTAATTCACCACAACCTCCAGGTTATACTCGAACCTCTTGGCCAACGATGATTGGGTATCCGACCTGCACGATGCAGACGCCATCATCGTCGCCACTCATTCCCAAGGATCAATTGTATCGACTCACCTCCTCGACAAGCTTATCACCGAGAACCACATCGTAACCTCGCGGAATCAAGTCATGCCTACCGGGATGGGTGCCGAGTCTTTCCCTGCGTCTATTGGGCTGGGAGATAGTGCGAAGAGGAACGTTCAGCGCGTTTGCTGTCTGGCGCTATGTGGCATCCATCTTGGTCCTCTGCGTTATTTAAGCTCGAGTACGCTTGTTGGGCCATATCTGCAGGTATGTCCATTAAAAGCCTGCTTAGAATGATGAGTATTAATTGGCGTGTGATGATAGTACTTCGAGTCGACTGCTGCGCGAGAATTGTTCGAGTTCCAGGTCGGTTCTTTTGCTTTCTATTTGGTTGATAATTATATTGAAGTTGGTATAAATGTATAGAACACGGAGAGTGCAGTGTCGAAAGCGTATATAAAGGCTTTGGAGAATGTTTTGGGTCATGGAGTAAGTTTTATCTTTTTCTTCTTGTTATTCCCCGTTCTTAATACTGAATTACTTTGCAGACGAAGATGGTTTATATCGCGTCCTTGAACGACCAGGTCGTCCCTATCTATTCGGGTCTTTTCACTGCTGTGTCACATCCTCTCATTCTTCGCGCACTCTACATTGACGGCGATGCGTATCAGTAAATAAATCTTCTTTTCGTTCTCCTTTGACGTGGCCCTTACTACGATCTTTTATTTTTGTTTAGCTCGTCCGACTTCCTCTCCAACTTACTCGTCTTGCTACTTCGAATCCTCAACTCTGGGGTCTCTGACTCGGGCCTACTTGCGCATCTGTCCGAGGCGACTGCCGGATCGCTAAACGGAGTTGGGCATTCGACTGCTTATGAGGAGCTCTCTACCTTCTCGTACGTGTTGCTTTCACTAGTTAAGCTGTGCCTTTATTGAAAGTTTATTCACGCTCTTACGTTTAGATTGGCTGTCAAATACCTCTTCTTGACCAACGATGGTGTTACTGAGAACGCGAAGATGACCTTGGAGCCGTTCAACGCTACCCATGAACAGAATGACTACGAGGTAATTAAAGTTTTGCGATACATGAAAGCCGAAAATATTCAACGTTTTCGTTGTATCAGATTCCATGGTCATTGCGCGACATCATTGCAGACGAACGTGTCGCGCACTTCTTTGGTGCCGAAATAAGTGCGTTGAGAGAGGCGTTCCGGGATTGGCATCCAAAGACATCGATTCTTCGCGATTTGAAGAGAAAGTTGCAGCCCATAACGAGACTTCCTTCTACATTTTCTACTGGGAGCGCCGGAGCAAGTAAATTATAGAGGTCGTTTTTTAGATTGATGTGTTCAGTGCGGGGTTTGGTCATGGCGGTTTTCCTTTTCTCATTTTCTTTTCTTCGTATCATTCGTCTCCGTGTCATGTTTTCACTATCACTCATACACATATACTCGTTCGGTTCAGGTACATACACATATATTTTGTAATTTATATTATCCACATCTTTCAATATGTATTATCATTCTTTTTATCATCCAATTGCAGATAAACGTGTTTGATATTCCGATAATTATTCATGAATGATGAATACTATAGATTGCGTTCGTTGCGTTAGGTTGAGGATAGCGTAGTTGTGAAATTCCACTAGTCAGTTTCTCTTAAACTTGTTTCTGCTGTAGCCAACCCATCTGCATGTCATTTGCGTGTACAGGAGTTCCCTGCGGTATCTTCCCCTGGTCAATTTGTGTCGGCCCTTATTCGCTCGTATCTTCGCTTGGTGCTCTATATTAAAATGATGGATCGGCCATCGTAAAATCGATTTTTATTTTATTTCGGATAGCAAAATAATACATAAGTAAAGTATGAGACAAGGAATGCAATAGCACGGTACACCAATAGGGCTAGCCAAAATAATGAATCCATATGCCTTTGATTTCACCTGGTTCATCTGTCTGTAAAATAAAATACAAGTAGGTTAGCGACTATATTTTACAGATAAGAAAGGCAAAAGACATAGAACGAACCTGAACACCAATGACTCTCTCTTCATCCAGCAATATGCCGTTGAACGGGAAAACTTCTTCTGTAGTGATCGCCACATAGGGAAGCCTGCCTTCGACAGGTTCACTGAACGCAGTCGAAGGCATGACTTGCCTCATCTCGTCCTCCACACGAATTCTACTGGAAGGTATCGTGGTGTACGCTTCGTTCTCTCTCTCTAGTCGCCTCCGGTTTTGTCCCTGCTCATTTCCATCGAAATCGCCTCCATCGATCATGGCATTCAATTCCGTACCCGGGGGCACAACAACGATATCATCTGATGCGGCAGATTCATGGTCTCCATAGTCACTAAAAAATTCTTGATCTTCATCCATATCGTCGTCTGCGTCTTCCCATTCATCGTCCCCATCATCCATGTCGATAGCCTGTGCACCACCAGGCCCAAATAGCATTTGCATAATTTGGGCTTGATTCAACGGTACATCGTCACTCGGCGCATCACCCGGTGGTGGTGATGGAGTAGACCATCCAACGTCTGTAAGGCCTGGAACGTCTTCATACATCGCATCGAAGAATTCGGGATCAGAAGGGGAAGGTAAAGAAGGCGCCGTGGATGATCCAGCTGTAGCTGCGGTCGTGGATCCTGGTTGCGAGACCGTGTCCTCGGTCAGTGTAAGAGGCTCGTTGGATTGCGAGTCGGCGTTGCCTGCAACGGTGGATGAATAACTACTTGTGCCTATGTCTGCGTCGCCTGGAGATGCATGTTTCGCTGCACGGCGTTGCCTGTCGTGATGCGCCAAAAACGTGGTCTTCCCTTTTCTAGCGTCACAATTTCCTTTCCACCCCTGTTCCTCCAATTTTAGGCTGTTGTTATCTACAGCCTTTTCTTTCGCTTTCCCTTTAGCATTCTTCGCGGCCTCTGCCTTTTCTTCAACCTCTCTAGCTTCCTTTCGCTTCAGCATATCCTTGACTTTCTTTACGTTCCTCTGGTTGAAATCTACAATTGTATACGGATGACCTCCCCGTGGGCTTTCAGCCATGCGTACGCATCTTTCTCCTGCTGTTGTCGTAATCCAATGTGTGCCGACATGATCAGAATTGAACCATCGCGTGATGTTTGGACCCCATTCTCCGTAAGGTACCATGCTACGGATAGATAATGTGTTGACCTCTTGGTCTGTATCGGTATCAGAATCGCTTTCAATATTGATTGAAGAGTCATCAGAGTCAGATATGGCGAGCAATGGTGGTGGCTGGTCGTCATCTTCCTCATGAATGCCAGTCGACGAAGATGGTTCTCTGTCCGATCGCGTGTCCATTGCATCGTCTTCTTGATTAAAATCAGCCTGCATTGTATCGACCTCGAGGGAATTCTGGTGGTCCAGCTTCTCTTTCTTCATCTGTTTCCTCCACTCCTTGATAGCCTCCAACTCCTTCTTCCAATCTTCCCTCTCCTTCCGCCTCTCTTCCCTTTGCTTTCTGCGCTCTTCTTTCAGCATCTCCAGTCGTTGCTTCTCTTGCTCTTCCCATTTCCCATCTCCCCATTTCTCGAACAAATCCATTAAAGCCCGCCTGTGAGCGACAAATGAAAAGCGATTCCTGAATTGCACTTGTATATTCACCCCGCCCTGGACTAAAACCGGTTGAACCATAAAAATTCGGAGGTCAAAAAGACAGACTGCGTCAATCGGCTTCGGCAGGAAAGGACAATTTGGAGCGGAATCTTCCAAGTCATTGGCCAAGCTCGCATCGTTAATTATTGGAATCGAGCTGATGGAGGAAGACCTTGTGTTTGAATCGCCTGTCGATGGACTGGTTTGACCGAATTTGGAAGCTTTTCCAATTGGATTTGGTTCTGCACGACATGAAATTCCGCCCAAGTGATGGCCCGATGCGAGTCGGGGCAACGCCAAAACAAGTGTGGGCTTCGTATCAACGGTGGTCTCCTTTGAGGGTATGCGGAAGAAGTCGAGAGCATTGGTACCAGAGTTGGGGAGAACAAAGATATCTTCGGTCAAAAAAAGTAAACCAGAGTATGTCCGATATGGAGCAGTGAAATGCTACAAAATGTATTTAGTGACCGACGCACGCGGAAGAAGGACGGAAAAACTAACCATTTTAACTAATCCTGTCTTCCACTCATACACGAATACGTGGTCATCCGGGCTTCCTACCGTGTTGTAATAACAAAGGACGAGGACGAGATGTTCGCCGACAATTTCTATTCCAATACCGGGTTTCTCCCATTCCGACTTCAGGACGAGAATATGCGAATTTCGGGCTTGAGGATGTGGCTTGCCTGTGGAGAATTGGAGGATATCCATGTGGATAGAATGTGAAAGAGGACTATGGAGCGACTCGCGGTATGGAGTACTATAAGGTTAAATGCATTAATCATGGTATTTCTGTACCGTAAACTGTGATCAGAACAGGCAGACGTACGTTGTGACGTTAACAATCATATCATGTTCGTATAAACATAGGCCGATATCGACGATACTGCCTGATGATTTGATGACCTTCCACTGAACTATGTCTTCCACGGTCCTCGGTAGGCGTAAATAGTGCATAGCAGACCTTCTGGAGTCACTCAAAAGGTAGACACCTCCAGTCAGATCGTACACTCCCGACTGCTGATGCAACACCGGGACGTTAACGGTGAACCTTGCTCGCGCGGAAGTCCAGGCGCGATCCGCCTCTCTCAGACCAGCGAGTTTTTCGCTGAAGGGAGCAGTGACACACGCATTATCCTCCAAGTTCTTTTCCTGGAGAAGGGCGTTGTACTGGACGATGACCGAATCTCGTACAATGAGATTAAGCTGGCTGTTGGCGAGACGACAGGAGAGAAGATCCTGTGGATTAAGATACAGAAAGACCTGTACAATGATTTCTGGCGGTAAATCGACTAAAAGCATGATGGTGATGGATACTTTATTGCAGTCGTGGATAGGCGGTGAAAAGGTTCAACCAAAGCATATGATCAGATTAAATTGGCTGTCTCTCGGGCATCGGTCCTGACGTAAGACACATGTGACCTGTAAACCTCCGTGTAATCTTATCTTATCTAACGCCTGCTCATGGACTTGTTTTACAAAGGCGGTATGTACCACACACCCACAGATTATAGACTTTAATGAGGTAGCAATATGAAATTGGAAAGGCATCTGTACCCTATCTTAATAAATTTTTTAATGAATCAAGAACACAGTTGCATGCGCGAGAAATCAAAAGTATGAAACCGATGTACGAAATAACATATCTACCTGCAATGAGATTTGCTGCACCAGTGGAGCCTGCACGTAACCTCCTTTCATGGAAATTAAGTTCGAGATACTGCATTTCTCTAAATCGATCGGAGCTGAGTTATGAATAAGAAGGACAAAAAAATTTCTAATGTACTTTGAAACACCCTTTTAGGAATCCCGTAAGTCAAGTCGTTGGACTACTTAGTCAAGAAGGGGACAACATAAATAAACGCCAGAGGTTCACGCGGCGACAATCATGGAAGCGTGCTGGATCAACAGACCTCACCCGGCCGGGGCCTCAACTACCGGCAAGGCAAATCGGATCAGAAATTAAAGCTGGCCTTGAACTTAAATTCTCGTAAACATAATTTGATTGGCTTCGGGCATCTCCGAGCACCAGTTCGATGGCCGTTTTCACTGTCCGACTTTTCCATCGTCCACTATCATTTACCGCCCCCAAAGAGGAAAAATTCACTCGTGTGGCGTGCAAAACCTCGAAAAAGTTTCATAACTCCCTCCAGGAGACATGTTCAATTTCAGAATATCTTTGACCGGCGCCCCTGTCAGTCATTGTGCCACAGTACCGAAGACAAGCACAAAGTCGCGTCCTAAAAGTACGTACATTCTACTCTACCGCGTTTTCTTCTGTAATCTGAACGAAATATATGCCTGTTGTGGTTCTCGACCTCATTAGGGTCTGTTTCTGGCGCGATTAAGCCAATCATTACCGGGTTTGACCACGGAACTGGGCCGGCTCTCCATTCTGGCTTGTCGCTGTCATCAGGGTCCGTATCCTGCCACTCCACAAAAAGCTATTGTTCTAGTCACATGCTTTGCTCATGCGTCTGGCATCTTGAAGCCTTGGAATTTCCGTATATGCGTCCTATAGGAAGTCAGACGGCTCTAAGAATGACCAACGATGGTACGTAAAGTCCATACTACATTCATGGTCCGGTTTTAACACCTGCCCTGTTTAACTCCGGAATACGATGTCAAAGTGTCTATGGAGAAGACTCTTGCGTGTATACTCATCCTAATGGGAACGTTGTCCACAAAACAATAGTGCGGTAAGTGTTCTCCCAGTTCGTGAAAACGGGAAAAGTATTAACCTAACAATACTCTTTTCCATGTCGCCGTTGGTAATTAATCCGTATCAAGATCCGCGTTCCACGCGCATACATCGAGGTCAGCCATATCATCCGTCCTTCTGAAATCCCGGATTTACTCATGTGGCTACCTGCTGAGGAAATCTCAAAGACCTTCGTCTCCATTCATTAGCATGTATATCCGTGAATGTTGCACATTTATCAAGCAAACCCAAACCTCCATCGTCTCATTTCTTATCCAAAGACATTGTTATTAAGCGCTCATCCGGTTATGCATCTTCACTGCGACACTAACCGATACGATGTGCTACTAGATGGCCATTGTTACGACTGTATGAAAAAAATGGCATTACGGCAGCCGATCCGGATCCTTGATCGTCGCGAGAATTGTGAGTGGAACGATTGTTTCCTCTCTTGGTATTCCTCCTCACTTTTTGTTTCGAGTCGAGTATATCCAGCGATGCTTATACCATGCCGTTATCCAGTCATATTATTTGTCCGTGCTCCCCGGTAAGATTTCTGGCACTGTATCTATTCTTGATACATTTCAAAGGTACGCGTTCCACAATAAGTTTGAAACGCCTCATGGGGTGCGTTAAAAGAGGTAGTTTGCCTCAATTTATCATCCACTAATAATAAAAAGGGTTCGTTTGTAATGTGGTTTAGATCCAGTACGCCGCTATCAATGTGGCCGAACTACATATTTATACCTCCCAATCGTTTATCTCCTCTTCACCTACGCTAAAAACTGGCACGCCTAGGTTGGTCGAGTGGAACTTGCTCAGTTTCGGTTCGGTAGAACCCTTGCAGAAGGTTATTCGATGTTGTTATCGAAGGCCACAGTCCCCAGTATGTCTGTGCGAGGTTTCATTTCTGTGATACCTATGTCTCCACTTTGTGGAGTAAAAAAATCCACCGTTGAAGCGACGAATAACGACGCCAGCCACATTCTAGACTTTTTTGATAACCAGTCGCATACACGGTATGTTATTGTGACACATATGGGTCAACATTAGCCTCAAACCCCGCTACTGTTCGGGGGCAGTGTGTCGATGTGATCAACCAAAGGTGATATCAGAAATAAGTGACTCTGTACATCCCGGTCCTTCTATCGATTCTTGACTTCGGTGGGAAGTATGCTCTCACTAGTATCTGCCAAAGAATTGCATCTGGATGGCAGTTCACAGGGATAATAAACTGTATTCATGATTTCAAATTTTCCGCAGCGTTCCTCATAATTGCCGAGTTTACAACGACCCTAAATGTTAATATACAGTCAAAAGTCACCGGAATGTAAAGATTAACCCGGTGTTCATTGGTGGCAATGATTGTTTCCATCTGCGAGTCTAAGAATTCTGGAATACTCGTGGTGATTGCGCAGATCCGGGGGTGTTTCCTCCTTCGCACATAAACTTTCATATGGACCATGACATATCTAAGACTTCTATATTGAGGGTTGAATATAACCTTTTTCTATGAGCCCTTTAGATAGGATATTCTATTCTGCGCCATGGTGTTTACAGGTGTCCTCATATATCAGTCATTATTGCTGAGCCTGCCTCGCTGTTGGTGTCACCTGGTATCATGCTTCATCATGTCCAAGTATACGCTTAATTTCCCTCGGTGATATCCCTAATACATGATGTATACCATATGTGATATCTGAACGCAGCACAACCGGCGGCTTGCCAATACGCCGGACAATGATCAGAGTATGTCGTTGGGTAAGCGGTGCCTTCAAGCGACGTTGGCGACCAATAACATCTTAGCTACAATACATACATAAAAGCACATAGCTCCCAGTCATCTACACGCGCTCATGGGATTATGGAAAGTGTGCACATCCTCGACATCATTGTTTCAGCTGCATCGACGGTCTAGAATGGCCATGAAGGAATTCCATATCGTGGAGCTATCAATGTACATCCATGATCTTGTGCTTCCTTCATCATGCTCTCGTACCCTGCCGTTGGGTAACACCCAAGATCTAGAAATTTCCGACCGAAGTTTCTTGCTTGGAGGAAAAAAATTGAATGAATTGAATAATGTTCGTTCGAGCTTTCAAGATCAACATAGTTCTCTGACTGCCACGCATTAATCTGACGATAAGGAGTAATGTCCACCATTGCCCCATGGGGTGACGCTATTTATCAGTCAGGAGTACCCGGTCAACAGTGGATATGC
>Ga0247779_1001413_pt1 | contig 11629 bp, 10 predicted proteins | sample UWRJL221509R5_FD_179925 | JGI IMG/M metagenome (GOLD analysis project Ga0247779, IMG submission 179925) | Plant litter microbial communities from Arlington Agricultural Research Station in Wisconsin, United States - UWRJ-L221-509R-5 | ecosystem: Environmental > Terrestrial > Plant litter >...
ATTGGATTTGTCTGAAATCTGTTTTATAGAACAACGAAAAGATCGTCGCGGCAAGTGTTCATTTGATGAACGAGGATGTTGGTTGCATGTTTACCTACGGAGTATTTCGATTTTCGTCGTTCATAGTGTTGCCGAATACTCATTTCCCTGCAGATTACCATCGAAGGAGACTTGATCAGACTCTGGTATTTCTCGCGGTCTCACTCTGCGGTATCCGAACCAGTCAATTATCAGGAGGTGCATTCTTTCTGTCTGCTTGTGTCGGCGCTATCTCATGTGTATTCATAGAATCCTCGGATCCTCGTCGAGATCCTCATGTCTTTTATATTTGCCACGAGGACGGAGATGGGATACGACGAAAACGTTACGCGACATTCCCCAGGAATTTACACTTTCACGATCCCTTCTAATCGCCCACGTTATTTCCAAACTGTGCGCACACTGTCCGAGTACCGCTCAAATAACGTCACTGGGCGAATGCCTCGTGTCTGGCTCGTCAAAGAAGTCAACTCCGAGGCCAAACAAGAACTGGACGAACTGGACGAAAATGGATTACTGGTTCTCAAGGATGTTTGGTTGGAGGCAACTGCAAGGACGGAGCAAGAGATCCAGAACGCGATTTTTCGGGATATCGAAGCTTTCTGGGATGTGGACGACGCTATGGTGCCGGATGAAGACGTAGGCCTCGAAGACATCAAAGCACAGCATAAAGAACTCGTGAAGTCTGGGGAGTACAAGAAATATTTTCTTGGTATAGACGACGACTGGGTTGGTCAAACAACCAAGCCATGTTTCAATCCAAAGGCCCGAAAAAGAGGATTATTTACTGAAGGTGAACTGGACGCTACGCAACCGGCTTCCAACAAAGCTTCTCGATCTCTCAGCCATCTGCCGGTGCAAACCCGTCTTGACAGCGGCCCAAATCGTGACCCTCCCTCGACTGCTCGTGTACATGATCGCGAACGGGCGTTTGCTCAACGGAAGCAATACCGTGTTATTTTCAAGGATGTGTGCCGAACAGTAGGAGACCTCCAATACTTGGGAGAAGTTATGGATGTCTTGGGACAAACCTTGATTCGTAAGTCCTTTGTATTCGTTTCTGCACCTGTTTTCTGACCATGCCCTTTCGTTACCTTGTAGCGCTCCAACTGATGACTTGCGCAGGGTGGGTCCACCGCGACATCAGCTCGGGGAATATTTTTGCTCGCAAGGTCGACAATCGCTGGGTGGCCAAGTTGGGAGATTTAGAATACACAAAGAAGTTTCCACCTCCTCCAGGCACTCAGCCGTCGGGAGATCCAAAAACCGTACGTTAACTGCGCTTTGTTAGAGAGCGCCCTTGCTTACCGACTTGCGTAGGGAACACCCTTCTTTATGGCCCATGAAATCCTAAGCCGCCAGTATATCTTCCAACCCCGTCATGTTGTGGAATCGGGCAGCTCAGATAAGATGGCTGCACTTATCGCGGAATTTAGCCCCGTGAAGGCAAAGGACTCGAAGTCCACCGAGGTAATACCCCTGCCACCTGTTTTGCACAACTTCCAGCATGACGTCGAATCTCTTTGGTGGATAGCCCTTTACACTATGACCGGCCGAGTGAGTCAACCTGAGGCCAAAGAGTATGCCAAAGCTGTTTTTCGCACGACCCTTACCCTCAGTGACTCTCGACGCCAAGCTGTGCTGTCAAGTGAAACCACATTCCAAAACACCCTTGAATCTGTTTTACCGCCATTTGTTTCTTCACTCGCTCGCTGGTTAGTCCTTATGAGGCGCGACTTGCTAAACCATTATGAACAACACGCTCGTAATAACGATCTGTTTGTCAAGGGGTCATATGGCCTATTCCATACTTCCTTTCAGAATTTTTTTAGTCCGGCTCTATTCGCGGAAATACGGTCAGGCTGGCAAGTCGTGGCACTGGTCAATCAAAATCCATATGTCAAATCATACGCAGCAAACAAATCCCGTAACACTGTCAATAAACTGTATCCAGGTCGGAAGCGACCTCAAACGAAGAGTGATGACGAGTATAAACCCTCTTCACGGAAGAAATCGAAAACAAGCGGGCAGCGCATGCAAACACGTGCTAGCGCCGCCTCTGCCAGTGCAAGTGGCAATTCCTGAGGTTTCCGGATTGCTAACGACCTTCTTTGGACTGGCCGTGGACCATCAATAAGTTGTTTTATCATTTCCTTTCATTTTTGCAAAAACATCGGACAAGGTTACAGTTTCATTATACCCAAATGCCTTTATTGCGGAACATGAAGTAAATTTTGATGTTTTATACTTTTATGCCTCAACAATACATCGTCTTTCTCTCTGCTCTATGCTCATTGGAGGGTATTGTTGCTGGAGAATTTTCGTTTCCTATGGGGTCTCGAAGTGGATATCCCGAGACCCTGTTATTTACCGCCGGCACTGACTATATTCCCAGTGTCAACCAGTTAATTAGAATATGCTGCTATGCCAGCAGAAACAGACTTCCAGTTGTTTGTACCACATTTCTCGATGCCAGTCTATGGCGCACGTCCAGACTCGTTGCCAGTTTCACGTTCATGAAGACAAACCAATGGATCATTCAGAGCAACATACAGATGGTACAAAACAGCCTCTACGCTGCTGTGATGTAAAATATGTAACAAATATTATACTGCCAGTACATAGCGGAAAAGTAAAAACCATATCTACTCTTCGTGAGCGCGGACGTTGAATGCGTTCCACTATCTTCGGCTGGAGCAGTGAGCACTGTCGATGGGTCGATGAATATCATTGAGAAGACCCAATAAATCTTCTTCCCTCTCGTAGACAGTTTTCCGTAATCCATACAACTCAATTACCTGCAGGACCTTGCTGGGACTTCAATTCGACCAGCTGGACCATTTCCGTCAAGACCGACGAGTGATTTTCACTATTCCTTGCAAGCTTTCTGAATGAATATACCTAGATGTGACTCAGTGTTGTTGACAAGAAAAGAAAGAAGCGAGAGATTTAACCGTGAATAGAGAAGAGAGAAACCATGATGATCACAAAAACTTCAACCCGAATGTTTGTTTCAACTGCAAATATAGATCAACCAATAGCCCTTCAGGGCCCCAATCATGGACTCACGCAATCCGAGTATTCTGCATCCAAATATCTAGTAAAACATCAGTGAATTATGCTCGTTTAAGGGAGTTGTACCCACATTATGGCAATATAGAGGCTGCGATGAGGATTTCCCGCATTTGTGATACTTTTCAACCCATAACCCAGCAGTAAATAGTCTGTAATATTATAACTCGCGCTCAGGGAGATCAATGAGAGGTGTCGATTTCTTACCTGAGCGCTGTTTGAAGTATAAGGCCTCTAGAAGCATATCAAGGGGTTGTAGAAGAGGCCAAAACTTGATAATGTTTCTTGAAGTTAAGATCCTCAGGATTGAATTGTCATAAAACACGGTTTATCCAGCTGCGCGGCAGAGCAATATTGTGAAGGTTTCTGGCGTATTTAAAACGGTTGAAAACGATCAAGTAGTTGCAGATTCGTTCATAAAAGAACATAAAACACGTTGATATCGACAAAAATTCTTTGTTCAATAAAATGCCTAGTCACAACAACGAATCAGGCCACTTTACAAAAACAATTTTGAGGTATCGAATAGACGCACCGAATAAAGAGTGTTCCAACTTGTATTGCAGACAGACCTTTGACGTCAAATCCAGACAGAGCAAAGCTGCATTCATGTTTTTATCACGTCGGAATAAGCCTTAAAGCTCAAGGAGCTGATTAGAGTCAAGTCGCAATATCGCTCGGAACATTTCAACCTAAAGATAAAAAATGAGATTATGAAAGCCCAGAGATATAGAAAGTGGATATTCACTTCGTTCAATTCTTTTTCCGAAAGGGTCTCAGGAGCTAAGCGGTGTAGGCACTCAAGATGATCGTAAGCCATAGTTTCAACCGACTTGTCGGTGACGTTGAATCCGAAGCCAAGAGTTTGCCATAGACCTTGCATCACGCAGTCTTCAGATTTGAACATCGAAGTACGCTCGACCTTTCCATCTTCAAGGAACCAGGAATGCTGCAAGATAACGTCCCTCCTCGAGGTGTAAAAATGCCGCTTCGCGATGTCGGTTTCTCGAAAGTAGTAGATCCAGATTGGCAATGTCAAAGATTTCGTTCTCCGAGGTATTTGATTTCCTCTTCCACGGTGTTGAACAGTTGATGAGCCTTACTAAAAATTAATATATGTTAGTTTGAAGTATTCAAGGTAAATTGTGGAACGTACTTGAGGTTTTTTTGGCTCACATAGTGCATACGAGCGACGTCACAAATTTTCTCGAGACAATCAGGTTTGAAGTGTGAAGGATTGCCCGTGGGTTAGAATTAGGGCATGAACCTCGTTGAACATGCCCAGCTGACGGAATAGGAGTGCAGACTGCATATAATTTGCTGCATCTTTGTGCGCTTTCGCAGCTTCGAGAATCTCGACAGCTTCTTCACAGCATTCAGCCGCTGATTGATAGCACCTTTGGGTGATTTCAGCATCTAAATTGCTGCGCGCACTCTGCATGAACGCATGTGCAGTGGATTTGAAAGCGGCTTGTCGATTGTATGCTTTACCGCGGATTTGGATGGTAGGTGTTCTTATTGCTACCTGTCGCAACAATGATGCCTAATGATTAATGATGGGCTATAAGCATGACAGAATTTTGACGTAATTAAAAGATAGGTAGATTCACATTGGTGGGCTCCTAATACAATCTTTTCATCGCTGCAGGATGTGTGTATCAGGCCATATGACACTTAGCAAGATGGACCGTTGCTTACCTGGACGAAGTAGAAGAGAGGAAGCGACCTTGTTGTATTGGTTAAAGAAGGAAGGTTCTGCTCACAGCGTATGTCACGTACTTGTTGTAAAAATTCTGGATAGACATCTTGGTAAAAAATGGGCATCGGCCCGTTGGTCATACCTCTTTCTCGAGGTAAGGTATTGATAGTGTAAGGGAAATATTTTGAAATTAACTCGATGACAGCATGGGTGCAGTTTACGATTCCTGCGTGGGACCGGTAATCCACGGAGAGATGAAAATTCTTGTGTTTTCTGGGACGATAGGACCTGACTTTACCGCTCGTCGTTATTTCTAAATAATTTTTGAATAGGTTGATGAGAATGTATATAATAATAGGACATACCTCAAATCTGTACAGCAACGCCGTAAGATCTTGAAACCGGAGGGAGCTGCGAGTCCAGAAGAAGGTTATCTTGAGACTCGTCAACATACCTAGGCCTTGTAAACGTAAATCATGTAAGTAGTAAATTGCGACGCACAAATAATGGAACCTTTGCCCATTTAAAGGTTTCTTCATCAGTGTATGTAATATTTTATGCACCCTGTTCATACCTCAACTGAGAAAAAGACGATACAGATGATAGATAGCACCCACCTATCCGGCGCATCATAATCTTGAAGCTGTGATTTCATCTTGCGGTAGAATTCAAATATACTATGCAATTTTGGCCTACAGTCCACAAAGGTAGACTGGGCACGATATGAAAGCGCTTCGTAAGTTTGGCGATCTATGTAACCCTCCGAAGATATAGCTGCTTTTTCAGATCCCATAATCACGCCTGTAGCCTTTACAAGTTGTGAATCTGGTTGTACATGCAAGAGTCTTTAAAACCCACCAATTATTTCTTTCAAGACCAGAGCCGGACCTGAAATAGACAGAAACGTCAAATTATTCCTGAAAGAACATTTAACGTACGTAGGCTCCTCGTCGTAGATTGATCGAAGTGTGGCCAATACTCTCCCAAGAATCTGTCGTAGGTAACGAACTTTCCTCTCCGAGTCCCATTGGCAGAGGACAATAGCGATAACTCAAGTCCTCAGATGCCAGGCTTTGAGTTTCGAAATTGATAAATTGATATCGGCTTCTAACATTGAATATAGCTGTTCCTGTTGAGCGAGTAGTCATTCATCGAGAAGAGAAGAGGTCGACGGTTATGAAGAGTGGAAAATGCCTGTCCTCGAGCTCGCTAAATAGTTCTGGCTTTTCTGAGGTGGTCGGGCAACTGACGATAGAAGCGAGATATGTTTGGAAAATATTCTCCACATTCTTTGCGAGAACATGCGATTGAGTGACAAAGACCTGTCCGATGGGCTTTCTGGCATGCCGCGCTGCGTCCATCTGGTACGCCTTCTCAACCCATAGCATCTTGTGGAGCATGGTCGTGGTTTTCCTTCAAGGTCGTTTAAAACATTTAAATGTAGAAAATTGTGACTTTATCTCACCCTGTACCAGTGCGTCCTAGGACGTAGCATGACGTAGGATGTTGGATCATTTTCCTCTCGTATTTCCTGCATTCTATTAAGTACCCAGGCATACATAAAGGTTGAAAATACTGAAGAAACCTCGAAGGGGAAAGTGGCGTCTCGGTCTGCTTCAATACCTATTGTTACTATGAGAAAATGATTAAGGTCAGTATATAGAAACCGTCATACTATCAGGGAGTTCCTTCGCGAGATTGTTTTAAAAATGAAAAAAAAAAAATCGCGGATACGTAGAAAACTCACTTTAGACAGAGTAACGTACTTGCCCAGACTATTAGTCATTAATGAGATTAAATAAAGATATGGCCGAATTTTGACGCACGTCAGAATCTTGTGCAACTAATAAAGCCGTCGAATTAGCAACTGCCAAATCTCAATGAAAATGAGAAGCGTACTTCATTACTCTCATCCGCAGGTATGTCAGGGAGAGTAGGGTTAATTATCTCCTCCCGTTCAATCACCTGTGGGAAGGATGCCGCTCCATAGATATCATTCTTACCGCTTCCTATATTCCTTCCCTCAGGTACTCAGCTGCAATGTGACATGCGCCCAAAGCCGGTTCTTGTCCATTTGGTTATGCTTGTATACACCAAAGAGACGGATGACTGTCGCAGGAGTAAGAATAAGTGCATGTTACAGTATATCTGGCAAATTCGATGTACAACCTTGTGTCTCGACCTAGAATAATGTTGGTACTTGCGATAGATAATTTATAAAGGGGAATGATACACGTACATTGATATCATAACCAGCAATGCAGTCGATTTGTTACTGTAGTAATTATCTATGATACACGAACACGGTCGGGGAACGCACAACCAGTCTCAGGTTTCCTGTCATTTTTGCCTCGTACACGGGCACTTGCGTGTTATCCGAACCACTAAGCTTCTTGTTATTGTCTGCGGAGAAGTGCCCTCTCAATAGATCCCTGTTGAAGAACGTCAGTTTCGCTCGGTATCTTGATTATGATCAAATACTTTATCTTGTGCACAATGATGTTGACAGCTGTCCTATCATCTCGATAATACTTCCTCAGAGCCCTATCAGCGTCAGAAGCTACCAGAAAACTACGCACGATCCAATTGGCTGAACCAAAGGAAATACGGAAGGAGCCTTTTTGGGGCTGTAGGAGGCACGTCTGTTGTAAATACTCCAGGCGGTTGGATTCTGATCAAATAAAACTTTGAATTCGGTTAGCCGACGTGATATTAGTTATGGATAAATTCACCTCAAGAATGCTTTTCAAATGGTCCATGAACGAGTTCGCGATAGTTTGTGCTTCAGAAGATGTCAGGAACAGTGACGTCGACCAGGCTGAATATCTTCTCGTCAAACACAAATGTTTCTGCTTGATCTTCTTCTTTTGTTTCTTCTCCCTTTGACTACTCTTCATTGTTTGTTTCTTCAAGTTATCTGCGCGGCTGGTCATGATATCATTCAACGAGGCTGCAACGTACATTTGGTGAAGAATTTCAGTAGCATGCTTGGCCACCTGATGATATTATTGACAAGTCAATGCCCCGCCAGGAACCTAATGAATCACAAAGAGATCGTCGAGTTTGTTCAACAACTTGTGATGGAATGCCTGATCGAAAGCTTTTCCGGAAGACGGGAACTGCTTGATAATCCAATCATGCAATGATTAATTACGCTTCTCAGTATTTTTCAAACAGAGTGAGACGCACCAGATAATGAGCTTTGAGGGTCGCAGGGTCGAATAATTCACGACGGTAAGACACTTTTCGCGATTGGTTCATGGTAAGAAACTGGGCCGTCGGATGTTACTGGATCGTATTGAACAGTTTATATAGCACAAACGATGTTCGTCAAAATGGGCGCCTATTCGACCCATAATTAGGACGAAAGTGTACTGGACACCCAGATTTCTGCACCAGGTGGAACGTATCGAACGAGGATACTGCTTTCACACCTTATTGCGCGTGGATATATAGAAGTGGGTGCCACTTTGCCTGAGGAGAAACTAGAGAGAATAACCGAGACTGACGAACAAAAAGATCCAAATGGGAACTTACTGGACGGGAAACCAAGTTTATTTGACAGCATGCCAAGTTTCCGAGGCCACCGCTCTGGTTCCTCCATTGTAACCATATGAGAGCGGTATGACCAGATTGAGCTCCAATTAAAACAGCGGGGGTCCGCACTTTTGCCTCAGCAACCATTCCCGTTCTATCCTAGCTAGGAATGGTATTTATATGTTCGTTTATCATCTGCATGATCACTATCTAGAGTTCAGCAACTCCATCAAATATCAAGGGAGTTGTAACTTGCTGCTTTGAATACAATCATTCCCGGCGAGCAATGAGAGAGCAGAATCGACTTTCATATAACTGAGTGAAGGAAATTGAACGAGTGGGTGATTGAACAAGAATCAGAAGTCAGAGCGACGGTGTTGTGGCGGTGTTGATTTCGGAGACTGTCGGAGATCAAAGTCTTGATCATCCCGCGCCTTGCCGATATCATGAGCAAGGTCAATTTTCGCCTGGACGATAGCACTTGGTGGATCAGCTCTAAGCAAGTAGTATTTAGTAGACAGAACTGAGGTTTAATATAACAACAACGCCGCATGAAAAGCTCCAGGTCGCTGATGATCATCTTCAGCAACCGCAAAGGATCAACAAGCCTTAACTTGCGACACGAGAGAAATTCTACAACGCAGAGATAGATTCAACTTTAGATCTATGAATCCTCAGTGCTCAAGACGAACTCATCAAGTAACCAGAAATAATCGCAAGGTGAATTAATCATGTTCGCGATTGATGGATAGTAGGATACAGAGTGTGGTAGGGCAGGTAGCACGTACCTCGGTAAAGAAGATGAAGTATATTTCAGGACATCCGAAGGAGTTCCTTTTAAGAATTTTAAATGTTATTGTTCAATGCGGGGAACAACACACAAAAGTAATACCAGGAAACGCATAGCAATCAAATACTGGAGACAAATAAATAGAATTTCGAGTCGTCACAGAGAGAAACCAGAAATGGGGATTGTATCGCCAGTAAGTCCCATATTTTGAATCTTCAAGTTCAAAAGTACAAAGAAGTTGTGGGAATGGGCTGGACCGGCAATGACCTGAAAAAATAAAGAAAGGAAGACAGTACAGCAGCCTAGGCGCCTAATCTCCAGTCAAGCCGACAGTATAATCAAAAGGCGGTCCATTCGCAGAGCAGATACCAGAATGGAGAATTTTTGGGAAGTGGTCGGCAGAGTTCCAATGCTATGATTAAGGATAAACATGCTATATAACTCAGTGATAATTGTGTAGAATATTTATGGAAGGAACTGATTGGACTAACTGGGAGTAGAGCATTATGTCTGCGCAAGGGCAGAGTTATTTCTTTCAATGCTCGATTTTCGATTGCAAGCAAATAGAGGATCCGTGAAGAAACCAAAACTGCGGAGATCAAAGTTGGTCGTTCTGCTATTCCGTGCAGAGAAGGTAAGGGATAAAAGAGTTCCAAGGTCGCAACCTATCCACTATCGCATCGAGTCGTGAACAAGGGGGAAGAGTGGGAAAACTTGGAGCTGACCGGGTAGAGTCATAAACCCGTGGGAACTCGTTTTACCAAGCACTGGACTCACGTACTTTTTCTAGCGCGTTCACTGCAACGCGTTTCATTTTTCCTGTATCATTGTTCTTATTTTGCGATTCAAATTTTTGTTTATATAAAAGCTCTCGGGGAATGGGAAAAAAAAGTATACTTTGTGCCATTTTGAGGAAAAGATGCATTCCTACGTTACCTCTGGCTCATCTTCTGGCTCATCTTCAGGTTCGGCATTTCGTCTCCATTGCGAGGCGACAGCAATGTCCTTCACGTTATGCTTTACACCGTCTTCTGTAAAGCTTGATGGCACTATTGATGCGGTAATTTTGTCATTGGAATGTTTGACACCACAGTTTAGTGGGCAATCACAGTAGTTAGCCAACTTGAACGTGAGTATTCGGGAGGGGGTTTCGCAATCCTCGATTACAGAGGATAGTCGCACCAGCATTGGTAATACACATTCAGATTTTGTCGTGCTTTGAAGTTGATACAACTGTCCCAGTTGAAACCGCTCCGGAACATCGCGTTCAACAATTACATCGATGTTTGTGTTAATGCGTCCCTTTTCTGGAGATTTCTTGATTAGTTTACTGAGACAATTTTGCACATCGGTTTCTTCAGGAGAAAAAGGCAGGTATTCCAAAAAGTCGGTAAGGGAGCATGTCAGAGCCGAGTCCTGAAGCATCAGAGGCTCCATTCATCCCAAGGTCGCGTTACGAGGGGGGTTAGGGCAGCGCGACAGCTCAGAATTACAGATAAAGAGGTCGGCGACACGGGTGTATGGGCAAATGTGATGCTAAAACCTCAGCGAAACTTGTGCTTGATTAATTGATTACACGTCGTTCCCACCGTGTGTCGCGTTGCTTTCGTAAACAGTGGTCGCATCCACATCTCAATCATGAAGGGGAGAGAATATACAACCAAGAATGCGTGTGTTTTAGGTCTAAGTATACCATGGCATATCAATTCCGAACGAGGTTGTAGATAAGCTGTTCGTGAAATGGAATATGCATCTATCAAACAGTATCTACATTGCATGCAAATCGAAAAGAAAGGTGACAACTAAGGTTATATGTAGTAAAATTTAAGAAAGGCAATTCTACCTCCTGGACTTCAGGCGTTTAGACGACCGGCGAACAGATTCATCATCCTCCTGCGTGAGGTTCTGAGACTGCGAAAAATTAGAGTGGGATGCTATGCGTATTGAATCCCTGGAAGCAATTGGCCGAATACGACGTTGCGGGGCTGAAACCGAAGGTTCATCCAATTGGTTTTCTTCACGTTCTGACAACTCCACCTCATTCGTGACAGTTGGTGGATCCAAGGTGGTAACTTCGCGAGCTTCTGTGGGGGCTTTGGATTTTACCCGGAGGAGTTCAGAAGCCCAGCTCGAAGTGTTGTTGGCCGCGAGAGTATCAAAGAATTGCTGGAAGACGTTATGAATGTTAGCATATTTACATGGATTGAGGTTATCCGCTCCGACACGTTGTATATAGTGGCGGAAAAGGGCCATCCGCATGAACTCCATATTCTTTGCAAAGCTGGACAGGGAATCCTTCAGGACTGCGTGTAAGTTTGTTGCAACTACGAGGGCAGAACGTCGCTCAGCGCTTGGCTGTATAGAGTTAATGAAAATCGTCTGGGCATACTCTCGTGATGGTTCGTAGTCAACGCGATCGGTAATAGTCCAGAACATGATCCACCACAAAGATTCCAAGTCGTGTTGGAAATTGTGCACCACCACCTTGGGTA
>Ga0247779_1001415_pt1 | contig 11603 bp, 10 predicted proteins | sample UWRJL221509R5_FD_179925 | JGI IMG/M metagenome (GOLD analysis project Ga0247779, IMG submission 179925) | Plant litter microbial communities from Arlington Agricultural Research Station in Wisconsin, United States - UWRJ-L221-509R-5 | ecosystem: Environmental > Terrestrial > Plant litter >...
TAAAAGATTAGATATGTCTATAAATGCCATGCGATCCACCTTTGCAGCACTGGGTGATCGTCTTGACTGCAATGAGTGCAAGAAAATGCTAAGAGACCGCGTCAAAGAGGTCGTCGTTAAATGGCTCAACGTCAAGGTCTGTTATCCGACTTCATATTCTAGGTCGTACTGACTTAGAAGTTTGTCAAAACAGAGGACCATATAGAACTCTAACATTGGCTTTGAACGACTGTAACTTGAAATGGTCCGCGGCGGGTTTGTTTCCCTACATGAGCACAGATACACGATTCGGTGCCTTTTTTTTCTCTATTTTTTATCTTGGGCTTTTGGGTAAATCATCTCTAATGTCTTTAGACTCTGCCAATTATCCACTGCAGACATGTCATTGTACATTTACTTCTCAGGTTCTTTTCAGTTTCTGTATTTCAACCGTCTCTCTTGTTCTCAAGTCAGTAAATCATACACAAAGACACGAATGTACATAATTTATATATTTCATACTGATATAATGACCAGCGACTTAAATCCCATCTACTCCGGACTGCCATTGGAACTTTGGAACCCAGCGGTGTAAGCATTGCAAATTGGAAAGGAGGAGAAAGTTCTGAAACCGATGGTCCGACAGCTACGCAGTCGATGACTAACTAGAGATACGTAGGACACGACTAACTAGCTACTTTCAGTACCAAGTGGCGCCAGAGAAGTCACCATACTTCGCGCAGTATGCGTAATTTATTAGGCGCGTCGCGTGTCGCGCTCCATTAATTGCGCCACAGAGAAGTCACGAGATTTCGTTATTTCCATTTTGGATGTTCCCATCCTCACCGTTGCCATCTTGAGAATCGATGCTAGGCAGGTTGCTTAAAACGATTCTAGGTTTTTAAAAACCCAAGAAATGTAAAGAAGTTTTTTTTTTTGAAGCTCCCGTCAATTTTGCAAAGAAATGGCTGCGCAATGCACAGCCTATATGATTCTAAACTGTCTATTATCGAATAGTAACCACACTTACAGCTTCTGCCACTAACACGATAAATTCAGTCATGATAGATCATCTTAGTAGGTCCATGGAGGTTTATCGATTGTCTCTCAAAGACCGGCCACGCGGAATTCATTATCTGCGTATTAATCTATGGGTACTCTTTTGTTCATAATGGTTCGCATGTTATATGGGTTTGTCTGATACCTGAGTAACCTCATCATGACGCTCTCTCGGCAGATCCGATAGAGATGCACCTTTCCATCTCAGTCTGCGAAGGTTACATGATATATCTGACACCCACACACACATCAGTAAATATTGCAGTATACATCTTGGAGGGGAAAACCTCCGATGAAAGCAAACGCTGATACAGGAAGGCCGGGCCAGAATCCGATGGTACGTTTTGAACAATCCCCTGAAGACCTGACCTGCAAAATGAAAAGCTGCCGAATTGCTATCTGGCGATCAAGTATGGTTATTGGTATCCAGGAAGAAGCCCATGTTAAGGATCTGTCAGAACTTTTTATGACTCTTCAGGTCACATTGACAACGTCGTAAGGATTATCCCAGTATACACACTTCCCACTTTGCACGGAGTTTCCGTTCGAGCGAACTTCATCTTGAGTATACCAACGATCTGACACCATCCTTAATTTGAAATTGGTCCTAAAGGGTGAAATTCATGCTATTTAAGATGTCGCTAAAACAAGCTTTTGAAAAGAGTCGTAAAGAACCATGATATATGACCTCTCTTGGCCTGAATCGTGGATTAACGCATCCACCACTACCCGGAGTCCCCGACGCCCGACATGCCGACATAGTAGTTGGCGACATCGTCCAGACCCATGACTCGTATCACAAGACGTTTTCACTTGTACCCTTTGCGAAGAAATCGGGGCCAGCATCCGTCAGCCGGTACTGTAAAGCAGCGCTCCTGGGGATCAACTTGACGTTGTTCGAACACGGAGCTGAGAAACCGGGATGTAGAGCAACCTGAAAAGCACAAAAACAAAACAAAAAAATTGGCGTTCTTTTCCGATTAGAACTGATAGAATTGACAAAACCAACTTACCTCTCCGCTGACGGTCCCGCTACGTCCACTGGCCAAAGGCCGAACCTCGAGATGATACGTGCATATTTGAAGCAAATGTCGGAAAATTTCGTCTACATCTTCGTTGGGATTCGAAGCGCCCACGACATGATGTCTAATAAGTAAGTTCGCATTGGACTAGAATATACATTTACACCCAACAAATGAATATTTTCTCAATCGTCGAGTAGTTGAATCACGAAGACGAACCTTCATACACGCTGCCCTCAAAGCCCTCGCAAATCTTGTTATGCCCAACAGCGGGAAGCCTATCCATTCCAACATCGTTATATCATCTAGGATCACCATCGTTGGTCCAGCGCCATCAGGTTTTTCTCTATCCAGAACATCCTGCACGCGTTTGAGAATGGCTTGAAAAGCAGGTGTTGGGCTAGCATCAACTTTGCTGACTGGCGGTTGCACTTCACCGAGAACGTCAATAAAATCTAGCGAACCCGAGTCCAAATGCTGCTGGAGATTCAGGTTCTATAGAATACAGTCAAAACGGGGACGCAGTCGTTGCAAGATGCCCAATACGCACAGATTTCGAAGCGAGAGCTTTCCATCGTGAAATTCCCTCGGAAACAGATAAGATAACGGTGTTCGATTTCTTATTTTCTTTCAGATGTGTCGCCAGGCAGCGATGAAGAACGAAGTCTGCTGGTGCAGCTAAGCCATCGGTTATTAACAACAAAATGCCGTTTGGGAGGTCGAAAGGAGAAAATAAAGTCATTTCATAAAATGTCTTAGTGAATGAGTAGACCAAGCAGGGCTTCTCCACATCATCTCGCAAAATCGACTATTTGCAAGTGCTTGCACGATTTCTGAGAATGATAAAATGAACTCTTAATGATTACGGGGAGGTTTCTGCGCACATTTCATGTAGAATTGGAGATACATTCGCGTGCGCGCACTGCATATAACACGAAGAGGAACATATAAAACCCATATACATATAGCCTAAGTACAAAGGGATCGACAACCTGGCAACTACTCAAATGCTACTGATTGACGAGGATGTTTTTAGAGCTTGCCAGCGGCAGCAGCAGAGATAGATTGACCAGAGGCCTTGGCACGCTTGCGAAGCATCTGGGTAGACTTGTTGCCGCGGAGACCTCCACCCCATTGACGACGTTGTTCATCGTATTTGTCGGTGCTAAATAAAAAATTGTAAATTACAAAAAGAAAAAATACAAGTTTGAAAGACATACAAGTTGGCCTTGGCAGCGCTGACAAGGGTGGCAAGTTCACGCTGGTCCTCGCTCTTGACCTCCTGGATAGCAAGAACAGCGGAAGTCTTCTTGTGGACTACTGTGCCGAGACGAGCCTTGCCCTTAACAATGACGTAGGGGACACCCATCTTGCGGCAGAGAGCGGGAAGGAAGACGACGAGCTCAATAGGGTCAACATCGTGGGCAATGACGACGAGGGCGGCCTTCTTGGCTTCAATGAGAGCAACAATGTGGTTAAGACCGTACTTGACGAACAAAGGCTTCTTGGAGTCCTGGAAATTTGGAAAAATTAGAGCACTGAAAGGAAGGAAAATCGCATGCCAACATACCTTGGCGTCCTTTTCCTTGTCCTCAGCGGCAGCGGCAGCAGCGGTCAAAAGGCGGGCCTTCTTCTCCTGCTTGGACTCGGGGCGGTACTTGTTGAGGAGCTTGAACAACTGGGTAGCAGTGTTTTTGTCCAAAGTGTGGGAGAATTGGGCAATGGCGGGGGGAACCTTCAGGCGCTGGTGGAGGATAACCTTCTGGCGTTGGAGACGGACATACTCAGGCCACTTGACGAAGCGAGTGAGGTCAGTCTTGGGCCGAATGTCCTGGCCTAAATTGATATATTAGAATTTAATCGAATAAAGATCAAAAGTTGACGTACCAATACCGAAGTTCTTGGGGGTCGACTCGAAGAGAGGGTTCTTCTTCGCCTTGGTCGACTTGCTGGCTCCGAAGGGAGCAGCAGCGGGCTTCTTGCCGGTACCGGATTTGGCTTTGGGAGGCTGGTCATGGAGACGAGTTAGCACAGTATTCCAAATGAATAGCAATGCGTCCTCGGAGCTCTAGTGTCATGGATTTTCTGAAAGAAAACACAAGACCCAGCAAAAAGCTAGCGCATCATCGCTTCGAGAGCTCCGCGCTTGAAAATCATGGAGAGTACTCCGTGAATTTTCGTATAGCTATGACGGTCCTGAAAGGCAGAAAAGTCAGTAATCAAGTCTATCAACGCCATCCAGAATGCAAACTCACCATCCATCTCAAAACTACATTTTTTCGCAATTTTCTTGCGATGGATGTACCGCTGCTGGTCGAGCTCCGTGGCATGAGGAGTTTGGGCTTACCATTTTACTTGATGAGCTTGAGGACGGCGGCGATGTCGATGAGGAAACTGCTTGGATAGACGATGAGAAGAAATGATTTGAACATTTAAAGCTCCGCTTGAATCCTCGGTCCCGCCGTACCCGGCTCCGGTCACCTGTGATTCGACTGGATTACATTCGAAGGCGCCTATCCTCCCCTATCGTGACTCTATCTGATTCTGACCCTTTGGACTTGCACATAACTCCTAAAGGAAGTATGGCATTAACATATATCCTCTTCGAACTTTTCATACTCCAGCTTGAAATTACACTGAATTCTAGAAGGGTCGGTTGGAAAGCTGCAGTGCACTTCACGACATTATGACTTCTTATATCCACAATTTACATACTAGTTCCAACATTTCATAGGATATACAAAGACAATTGGAAGATGCCTATGTGTCTACCTTTTATTTACACTGGAAACAGCATGTAAATTTTCTCATTTTTTCAACAGACCACCAGGAAACACAAACACACATATATTTATCTGTTCAACGACAACAACAGGTCCAGACGGAGGTACATAAACGAAGTATTTACCAACTAGCAGTAAAATGCAACGTATTGAGACGAAACGAACTCGAAAATTCTAGGCGCCGGAGACAACATGGTAGTACATCATATAAACGAAGCGTAAGTCCAATTACAATGTGGCGAAGAACAACATGAAGCGAGATTTGCTAGAGCTTTAGAAAGACCACAAGATATCAGAAGCCTGGTATTTCGGGAGACCACTGAGAGGATTTATAATTCCAGGAGATATCTTCCTTGGATGAGGGAAGGATAGATTGAGTTTCAAGCCTTCCCGAACGTATGGTTCCAAAGCCTTCTGAATGTCTAGATAATTGGCTCTCTCGAGGGTGAAAGTGATGGAGACCGAGGTTAACCTGGCCACATCCATGGTTTCGAAAGAGGAACATCCTACACTCATCTGGATATCGCTGGCGCCTAATCTAGCACGCAAAAAATGCAATGCGTCTTCTTCTTTGAGGTAGAGTGAGTCGCTCAAGTCAATGTTTAAAAGACGAGGACAAAGGCAGCTCCGACCATCAGGAGATGGTGAAAGAAGATCCAGAACGGCCTTCATGACGTCCTTATAGATGGGACACCCTCGCATCCGAGATTGTTCTCGACTATGTCCAAACCTGGAACGTCTGTTTGAGAAACTCTTCAAAAGGGGCATAGAGTTGAAAATTTCCAGCACTTCTTGATAAGTGAAGAGGTGGATGTCCGTTGAGAAGGACGTAATCTGACCGTTCGTTCCTGACAAAAGAACGAATAAAGGTGATTGCTGAGTGCGCGTCGTAGGCCATAACGTTGTATGATATGAAATAGAACGAAGGGCGGGAACGTACAAGTTTCTGAATAATGTACTTAAGCCCTTCGCTCCATCCACGACATCCAAAGACACAAGGTGTGGGAGAGAAATGGGTTCAGAAGAATCGCAAGTAGCATCTGGTACGTCCATTATATCTATTGAACAATGTACAAGGTGCTTACATTGAACAAATATTCTTTGCGCCTCCGTGAGGTTGAGATTCCTGTTCCGCAAAGTTGCTCCAGAGTCGGCAATTATGAGGTGCGTGAGACGAGACCAATCGACATTAAGGGTGGAAGGTCGGCACGGAAATTGTGACACTTGCAGAACACGGAGTTTGGGTGCATTTAACAGGCCGCTGCATTGCCACGCGTCTGGCTGCATATTGCGCCGGAAGAATTTTAGATGAAGAGATTCTAGCAACGGTACAGCATTGGAGGAAATGGAGGCCAAAAAGGTCGAAAATTCGGCCGCTGTGATGGATATCTCGAGGTCGCGCCACCTATGAGAGTACTCCAAAATCAGGTCGAAATATTTGCGGATCTGTTCATTACTTGTTGTGCTAGGGAATGATTCCTTGGGATTGAATGATATGGAGAGGGGGCGGCTCCCAGAACGGGCAAACCATTCTCTTATTGCTTGACAGTGGTTTTGATATTTTTCTTCGAAGGCTTCAGAAACCTGTTGGAACTGGAGGGACTGATTTGAGAGCAGAATATTTGGAGAAGGTGGTATAGGTAATGGAATATGCAATGTTGCCCAAAGGCGAGGGGTGCGGTACGCGACATAACGCCACCGACTGCAAACGCGACCCAGTAGAAGTGGCGCCTCTGAGGCACTCATGACTGCGTTATGTTTGTCTGGGAGACACCACAAGAATATCTCGCTCAATATATCGTCTGGCATACGCCGAATGGGAGTTAAGAGTCGATAATGCTCGTAAATGATCTCACCCAGAGCGTCGCGCTGGTTCTTGAGGTCATCTAACATGGCTTGAAGGCGCGCTATTTCATCGTTTAGTATGCCAAGCGACCTTTCTGGTTCACTGAGCAGTTCGCGAATTTGGCTCCGGTCCACATTGTTCGGTATATAATTGGTATGAAGGTATTCAGAAAATGGCGTTTTAAAATTCGCCTGTGTATGCTCAACTTAATACTCATATATAAAAGACAATGGAAACCTACCATAATTACTACTATTACTGCTATTGCTTCTACTATTCTTGAGGGCCGCCAAGATGTCTGAGCGCTTGAAGTAACACCTGGTATCTTTCATGCAGACCGTTCGATGAGGCGAACTTGAATAAAGTTTCTGGATCGAGTCAACAGCAATACGGTTATATACGTATATTGGACTTGGGATCGCAGAGGACGATAGGGAGACTTGGAGAGTTGTAAACACGTTCCCACTGCACGATGCAAGCTTTATCATTCGGCTGACGGGTGTAACTTGGGGTAAGGTAATACTGATTAGTCATACGGACAACCCAGTGGGCTCACCGAAATGCAAAATCCGGTTGCTGATCATCCTGAATTATCAATAGTTTATGTCCCCTTCGGGGTGACATACGAAAAAATTGGAACGATACAGAGAAGATTAGCATGGCCCCTGCACAAGGATGACACGCTTTCCCGGAGTGGTAGATCTACGGATCTCAATATTTATTTTGCTCTGTATTTGGACGGTTGTATTTTTGCCTCGATTCTTAGAAGTAACACGTATTCTTCGAATACAGCATCTAGTTCTTCGCTACGAAAGAAGGGGAACCATGTGGCATGTGATGTAATTGAGCTGTAAATAAGCACTCGATGTGATGTTGCTAATATCCTCAGTCGAGAAAGAGTCGAGGGAACAAAATATACACAATAAATACGAGAGTAATCTATACAAACACAATCAACCAATACTTTCAGTGAATTCTGGCTACCGAGGCAGTCGAGGCAGAGGTGGTATAGCTCAGAGTTCGTTTCCTTCCACGACTGTTGTCTTCGTCAAAGAGATAGATTTATGTGTAATACCAAAAGTGTATACCGACACTCCTGTTCTCAACATTATCTGTGATGTCGCTCAAATGAGGTCATACTCGGATATCCGAGACGAACTTACCAGTCGCAACTATCCTGGCGTCCGTAAAGACTATTTGGGAAAACATGTAACGCGTCGAACGTGTGGTGTTCAAAGTGATAGATCTAAAAATTGCTATTCATTACGCGAAAAGAGGTAGGGAGATTGCACCGGTGACTGCAAGAGGAAGGACAGTGGGCATTGTGGTAGGAGATCAGGACTCAGACACTACGTGCAGCGCGTTTGTAGGGGGTCAATAGCAATCGCATTTGCACTACTTGCCTCTCCACTACCATCTTCCACATTCTATCTTATCTGAAAACTCGGACTTGACTGTCAAAACATTCATTCTTCTGCACAGCTACATAGTACAACACAAGATATAAGTACAACAAAGCGAAGACAAAGACACGATGAAGCCCCAAAGCATGCACTTACAATAAATATATAATACACTTTACCTAGCATCAATAAAGGTCTCGATAAATACTGTCAAAAATTGCTCGTCGCGAGGTATCTGCAGATATGAGCGGCTGCCCATCTCGCTGTATCATGAGCTCGAATGGCACGCTTCCTCTTCTCCTCCCTGCATCCGCCAGTACTTCGTCAAAGTCCTTCTCCGTCTCTTCAGAAACAAGCAAGGTGAAATTGATCGCCGATAACCAGGAAATCTCTTTTTCTTCTTCCTGGTGGTCGTTATAGTCTCGTACGAAATCCTTGATCAACGGCTGAGCACATTTTGCTGTGCATCGTACTTCGAGATTCTCGAGAGAAGCGTATGTGTCGAAAAGTCTCAAAAGACTTACGCCAAATGGAAGCGTCAAACTACCGTCTGTGGGGGGCAAAATAGCAGGCAATGCATAATCGACATCGGCGAGAATGACCGACTTCACATTCCGGAAGAAATCTGGTATAGCTGCGATCATGAACTCCGCTTTCTCCTGGAAATGATATTGCATATCGACGTGCAGTGTAGATTTGGATATCGTGAAAGCATCCTGGGTTGAACATTGGAAGATTACTGAAGAAATGGCGTTGCAGAACGATGGTGGTGGTAATTGTGTGATGGGCGGGGTCCGTAGCATCGCATTCAGCCCTGCCATTGCTGGAGGCCAGACAATGGTCGTTTCTGCTGGGATCTGCAAATATCGCAGAAATTCAGCAGGCATCAGTCTTCCGAAGGGCATCCGGAACTCTATGTGCTTCAAGTGAACCATAGGTATGGATCGGAATCCATACTTTGAAGACGCTCGAGGTGCACCTGGCAAGGAATCGGTGTAAGGGTCTCCTTGGAGATAAAGATATTCCAGCAGTGGACATGACGATAGAAAATTGAAGAATTCTACCGTCGATGTATGTTGCCCACTCCACCTCAGAAGGCTAAGGTGTGTGAGTTGATGGAATATGGCTGGAGGTCGAGCATCGAATCCAGACAATGAAAGTTTCTTTATTTGCGAAGATTCGCCAAAGAGAAAAGAGTCTGAAGAGAATGGCATCGCATTGATAGGAGCACCAGGATCAGACCAATTGCCATCGGGAAACGGTGGGGAGAATCCCAAGGGTAATCGGGAGTGAATACTATTCACAGCCGGGAGTTCTTCATTGAGGAGCTTCAACAGCGGGTTACCGTGGTCTCCAATGAGGTGAATAGCCTGGATTCGTTCGCGATTGCGTAAAATAGTGTCGGACAGGTCATTCAAGAGTTGAAACCTGGCAGCGCGGGTCACGATCGCGGAGTCATACACATAATTCAATTCGAATTTGAGAGGGTGAGATCGTTGGATGTAAGTTATCCCCAATGACCCGGGGCATTTGACATCTTTCCCCAGCATTATGTACCGCCAAAGAGAGGGCGTCCCGAGAGCGACTTCCCGCCATCGCCGACACACCTGGGCAGCTTCTTGGGTCCACAGGTTATACCATCTCATTTCTTCGTCGGTTGGTGGCGGAAAATATCGCGGAGCATCTCCCTGAAGATGCTCAAATATCTTGCATAGTATCTCACTGGGAAGATTGTTGACCGATTGGACAGATTGTTGTCGACGGGTAAATAGGTCCAAAATACGGCTGATGGTGTTATATTGCTCGAAGAACTGCGATTGAAAATAAAAACAGAGTATGAGACAAGACTCAAGGACACAGGATGAAGTTGGTCGTACCTCCGTTTTACGATGATGCCTGTGCACAAAATTAATCATACTTAGACGCTTAACTAGAAATACCGAAGTCGAGCGCGCTTACTCTTTCTTGGTATCTTCCCATCCTCGTGTGCTTTCATCGACCTCTTTCTCGTCACCTCCCTCTTTGATCTTGTTTTCCAATGCCGACAGGAGCTCCTTTATCGTAAACTCGCTGGCCTCTTTTGTCACCGGTTCGGACATTCTTCAAAAAGAACAGCTGGTTTACCGAATCACGGTCAATGCCATAATTTTAACTATTGAGTAGATGTCCCTTACCTTTGCGGCGCCAGCGTATTCTCCCCAAACCTGGTGCGCTAAATCCCAGAAACACGGAATATGTGAGTGAGATGGTCAAAGGATGGGTCATGCTCCGGCTTTATAAAGCGGCTTTAATTGGGACAACCTGTCCCATAGCAATCATCCATGCCCGATGCCGAACGGAGGTACAAACGGAGGTACAAAATTGATCATGTCGTCGGATTCACACACGGAATCGAGATATTAGACAGTCGACGGCCGGATTGCCAGAGGTAAGTTCATTTTATTCGGACCTTCAACGGAGTTGAAGACTTCTTCAGGGATACTGTACCACCCACAGTACGGCAACTACCATTTTAATTATTTTCTAAAAATCGACCTACTTTCCATGCGAACCACAAAGCTTTTGGAAACTTCTTCCCATCCAAGTGGGTTACCAAAGCCGAACATCATCTTTTAGGTTTCAGGTATTTATTGTAAGTAGCCAATGTTTTCGACAGTTCGTCAGTCTCACGTCGATGTCTATCCAACACAGCTCTTCAGTGACAGATAGTTTCAGCATGGTTATATATCACGGAAGAAAAGGGAACTGCTCATGTGCACACTCCGAGGATACCAGGTCAGTCAGTTGGTGCTTTTGTGATGCATGATAGTGCCTGTATTGGAGTCGGAAGTAGCATAGGTATGATCACATAGTTGAAACATTTAATAAAATATTCTTGGTCGACGCTACATTCAAAAAGAACAATTTTATGAGTAGATATCTTTCTTAACGGCAATCTGTATTGTTCGAGGCATTTTTCAGTTTCACAAGTCCGAATGCATTAACGCGACGCGTTGTTCACGTGACTTAATTAGGAACGTCGCGTAGTAGGCAAGAAACTTCCAACGTTTCTTGTTCTTTCCCCATTTCCACTTCTGTCCAGACTTGCAGAGGTCACGTCTATCAGTACTACCAGCCACATCATGCGCTTGCGCGATAGAATGCGGGGACAGTCGGACACCTACATATGCAACATAAGTATGGCAACTCCTTGCTGTGGAAGAATTTTTTTTTTTTGTCTATTAATGTCTATTAGGTAGAACCCATGCAGACCTAACTAACTGTTCCCTAAAGTCCCTTTTGCACTGCCGAGGTACGCCCGAAGCGATCCCCTCCCCGGTCAGCCCAGCACGGAAACGCCGTTTGCAGGGCACTTTTGCGGTTGGGTGTGTTTTCTCTCTTTTCTTTCTCTCTTGTTTTTCCTTTCTGTCCGCTAAGTACCTCAGCCTTAGCCTTGGTACGTTTGAGTGTGGATGGGAGTGTGATTGTCGTTGCTTCTGTTGTTTATGGCGCCCTTGTTCGGTTTGGTGGC
>Ga0247779_1001416_pt1 | contig 11602 bp, 15 predicted proteins | sample UWRJL221509R5_FD_179925 | JGI IMG/M metagenome (GOLD analysis project Ga0247779, IMG submission 179925) | Plant litter microbial communities from Arlington Agricultural Research Station in Wisconsin, United States - UWRJ-L221-509R-5 | ecosystem: Environmental > Terrestrial > Plant litter >...
ATAACCAAGATGGCAACAATACCCGCGCCAATCCCACCGATCACAGCACCTGTGCTCATACCCGTGGAAGCATCGGCGTCGGCCGTGCTAGATGGTGGGGCTGAAGAGCTTGAAGAAGCCACAGTTCGACTGACAGACTGAGTGACTACCGCAGTCTGTGGGGGCAATGTAGTCGTAGACTGGGCCAATGGCGGAGGCTACGTAAAGTATAGTTAAAATGCAGAGCATTTCACATACATATGTATCTACTTACAGTAGTACTGGGAGTAGGCGTAGGCGTAGCAGATGAAGTTGGCGGTGGTACGCTGCTGCTCGACGTTGTGCTTGATGTCGAGCTCACATCCGAAGTAGACGATGATGACGAAGTAGAACTTATTGAATCCGAAGCGCTGGAGGAAGTCGAGCTAGTGTCGCTAGAGCTAGGAGGAACTGAAAACATGTCAGCAGGTTATTCTGGTCAATCAGTGCGAAATCAGCTCACACAAACCTGGCGGTAAAGACGATAGAGGTTCGAAAGGGAAGCCCGTCAGAGTTGAAGGGTCAAATCCCAGCTGGCGACGCTGAGCGGCAGCAGCAGCAGCTCGTCGATGAGACAAGCTATGTGATACAGTCATTTTGTTGATTTCTTGATAATTTGGCGTGGAGTCGTTGGTCTTAGAGTCAAAAAGAAAAGAGGGCGAGATAGAAAGGAACGTGAGGGGCTCTAAAAAAGAACCAATGTAGAACGACGACGACGACGACGAACCCAACGGGAAAAGGAAAAGGAAAGAGGCGGAAAGGTACAAAGTCACAGGCCCGTCGTTGCAATTGCGTTGCCATCAAAAATATTATTGCTTCCGTCGCTGCCGCTGCTGCACAAACTCCACAACCACGCTGATGATTAGGCCTCAGGTCCCTTTGTCAGAGTAAGAGTAGCATATAGATTTGAATAATAATGAAATCGAGAGAAAGGAGAATCTCCGGACAGTTGGGCATTTTTCAATTATCGTGCATTTTATACACAAATTTAGGTGATTTGCGTCCTAATAATGCATGATTTTCGACACACGACAGTCTGTATGAAGATCATTCATTGATTAAATGAGGTACCGCTTCTTCAACTCGCGTCTTCAACTTACAAACAAAGAATTACGACAGATTACTGTGGCTAAGAGGGGTCTTTACTGAGTCGTCTTCAGAGAAACACCTGGCTAACACACAGAAATCCAACTTTGCTATAAACGTTTACTATATACATATGAGAAATACACGTTAAATTGGGTGGATGATGCAGCCTACAGGGAGTTGCGTTAAGCAATCCGCTGAATCTGCGTTTCTAGGAGGTACCCAGGAGCGTGAATATGATAATAGTCTTCTAGATGAACCACACATGCTTTGGGAGTCTTCGCGCACTCTATATCATGCCCCAACCGAAGAGTTTCAACCTTTGAGCATCCTTCCATGCAGGACCTTTACGGCATTGTCGTCTGGTTGGCACTTCTTTAGCTTTTCATAATCATACCAGACCAAAGATTCTTTCGAATGTGCAACGAAAGCTTCCTGTGCAAGGGAATATGCAGATGCAGCCACTTGGAATGTTGCCGGATCATGTTCTTCTCCCAAGTTTACAGGTCTGTACCCTATCAAGAGCTGGTAAACAATGGTGGGAAGTAGGTGAGTATAGGTATGCGCTATAAAAAAAATTGTAACATTTTTACCGTGTCAGGATAAGTCACTGGGCGCCTGAATTTAACTTCGATGGATTTCAAGATCAGCGAAACGCCTTTGCCAGAAATCATAGCTTTAGCTTTCTCTGGCCCACCGAGTTCTTCCCCGAGGGACCGCATCCAGTGAATTCGCGACTTTCCAACATTCAAATGTTTAGACTGGTTCAATTTCACTCGAGTAAAATCCGAAAAGAACCTACCGATTCGAAAAAGCGTACTAAATATTACATATGTGCATGTTAATCACTGAAAGCATTCAGCATTGATTTGAACATACCATAGCGAACGTTATTTACGTGTCTATTTGGATACTTATGAGTAATAACCGTAATGACTACAGACGAAGAAAACGCACTGGAATGAATCATGATCACCCCATACTATCCGTTGCTCCCAGAACGACTTCGGATCAAGACCTGCGCGCCGTAACTTCTCCCGAGCTTTTTCGAGAGGATTAACCGTCTCTGCTGATAATGTCGTCAAATTTGCATGCGTCGGAGGTGAATCAGGGGATTCAGGGCCTATAGACCCTGGAGGTATGTGGAACGGTGAAGAAGGGTCACGAAAAGCCGCTTGAAGAGCCTGATATAATAGCATGGTCCACAAGAATCCACAATTTTTCGCATCGTTAGGTCAATTCCGTGAAGCATAAAAGGCTATGGGATTCAAAGAGCGAGCACATACGCTTATCGAACTTGAGCTATTGCGGAATCCAAACCTGCTCGAGGTTCTGATAAGCTGCAACCTGCTCATGATGGACATTCCACTGGTAGTGAGACGAGACGAAAATGAGTTGAAGTTCAAAGGCAATGAGGCAGTGGGGACTGAATGAATTAGACAAGGGCCGGCGGTCACACGGTGCCGTGGCCCTGCTGCCGCGTTTCACGGTTCCTGCGATGCCTAGCCTGTCATTGTCAATGCGAGCGCCCTGATAATTCTTCGGGTTATGGCTTGGTGGAGGATAAATTGCTCCCACCAAGAGCTCAACTTTTCGGAGAATCGACAAACCCCCAGTGAACGCGAAACTTCATGTCATGGCTCGTCTAGTTGTTGTAGACGATACAAATGACCTTATAAAATATACGGGGATCTGGAACGCGTCCGATGGTTCGCAATATGATACTGCTGGAAATTTTGGGAGGCCCTACATGAACAGTCTGCACAAGGCAACTGGAGAAGTTAGCTTTATGTTCAAATTCAATGGTCAGTTGCTCTGAGTTTGCCGTCTGAATGCCTTAATCTCATCTGACTGGACTGGCAGGTACAAGCGGGCAAGCGTTTGGCACGATTGACATGGATCTCGATAATAAAGATCCTTCTTGGGAATGCTTGCTAGATGGTTTGGAGGTTAAGACTAATCCGGTCAATTACGTCGAGAATAATTGGCGTTTATGCGAGTGGACTTCGACATCCAATGCAGAACACAACCTCACCGTGAATGTACACTCAAAAAATCGACCATTTATACTTGACAATATAAACTACATCGCGGATCCAGCAAATCCACCGGTCGATGATTTCCCGGTTGTATTATTCCAACATACTGATCCACAGATAAATTATACTCCCAATAAATGGGAACCTTTTGCGGACATGGCCCACATAAATACACAAACATCAGGCCCAAATGACACACTTGCGACAATCAATTTCTACGGTAGGTCGCCCGTTTTGATTTGGATAGCCTTCCTCAATAATTAAACGAAACAGGTAGTCGGCTGAGCTGGTATAGTATGGTACCTGCGGAAATGGCGCAAAACACTTTGACTGCTGCTTGGTCTGTCGATGGGAATGCTGCTGTAAACTTCACAGTAACAGGCCAACCGGACAAAAAAGATAGAACTACTCGATTCAACGAACTATACTTCGAAACCCCTCGTCTCCCATTAGCGTCTCACACACTTACAGTGCATAGTTATGCATCCCCAAGCACCGTTCCCTTTATCCTCGCTTATCTTATAATAGCTGAAGGACAGGTGGTTGCAGCATCTAGTTCATCGTCAGTGACATCATCCACAATAACTGCCTCAGGCAGTTCAAGTGTAAAAGCCTCTCTTGGTCCTTCCGTCTCGTCAACTCCTACCCCAAATGCCACACCAACATCGACTTATCACGTTATCATTGGTGTTCTGGTTGGCCTTTTTGGCTGCTTTGCCATTGGCGCTGCGATTCTTTATATTCGTCGTCGTCGACGACGACAACATCTGTCAGAAATATCTTCCGATCCCTTTGGAGACGGCTCGATACTGCCATCGAGCCGCGGGGCATATTCACCATTAAACAATGGATCTATGGAGTTTGGGGGCATGACGACTGAACGTCGTTCTTATTCGGAAAGTTTAGAAAATCGGATAACGCCTTTCCGTCTGGCCGAGACGACATTCGTCACTCCTCAACTTTCCACCGACCTCACCCAACGCCACTCGTATGTTAATCACAGACCTTCCGGCTCGACATCTACTGGCGCGAATAGTCTATTCCCGACATCCCGTTTGGCTCCTTTACCAGAAAAATTTGACCAACCATTACCAGCAAACGCCTCAAGAGGCTCGTGGCAACGTCCATACCAAAACAGTCTTTTCTCAACAGGCTCGCACAGTAGAACCAGCAGTTCCACAACACTACTTCAATCAGAAAGTAATATCCCGCTGTCTAAACTGCCTCCACCAGTATCACTGTTATTAATACCTGATGCCGATAACCAACATACCAGACCGACGATCGTCATCCGCCATGATGACAGCGGTATTCGGATGCCCCACCCTCCGAATCAGAACGAATCGATGCTAGTGGACAGACCACCAGTTTACACACCTGGATAATTATTCATTGACGATCGACGATCTTGTTTGATTATGCATACATACCCTTTGTACTTTTATTATTATTACTTATTCATGGAATCCATATATAAACTATTCACTTCAAATACATACTCTACCATTTCATTGCAGCCTATCATTCTTTAATCTCCCACCCTCAACATGTATATACCTTGTCGGTTTAATGTCCACCATTCAGATTTATGAATGCATAACGTATTTGTCCTAATCGTAACTTCCCAAGCGACGCGTTAGCTATATGAGTCCAAGGGGAAATGTCATTTTTGGGTGTAATGGAAGATCCTCTGACACTAGAAAGGTTAAAGAAAGCTCAGTGACGTTCAGATGGCAGATGTAATTCGCCAATCTTACTGTCAAAGTTATTTATTTATTTAAACATTAAGTTCAGTCGATTTTGACGTATGAATATGAATAGGCGTGAGATAGAGGAAAATTTATTTGAGGGTTGTGATAGTACATGTGGACAGATCGAACAAAGACAAGAGAAGAGGAAAACAAGACAGTATAGGCCAAGAAGAAATAGAAAGGAACAGCCGGATGATCTGGAAGATGACACTGACGAACGCTAATTAACTGTACTCTGAACACAGAAAAATTGTTCAAGAAAGGCGAAGTATGACGACCATCGAAAGAAAAAGAATGTAATAAATAGACAGAAAGGGCTAGAAAAATTCTCCTACTCCGCTTTCGAGGAATGAAAAGCTAACCAAGATGTGTCAAACGTTGAAGAGAGCAAAAGAAAATCTCTAACATTAAACAAAGCAGACAAGGATAGCATCGAGAGCGAATTATTAAAAAAGAGTAGGCAAATAAAAAGCGAAGGGGAGAAAAAAGTACAGAAGAAAGGATGAGTATACGGTTTAGAGAATAGTGATGCAGAAAATGTAAGATATATCGTAAGTGGGTGGTAAAACAACAATCGGGAAGAAGCAAAGATACGTGGCAACCAAACGCGTGCTACTCGCCCTTTTGGACAGAAGAAAAGAAGAAAAGATAATTACACAGAATGAACGGGCTCTAAAAGAAAAGGCACAAAAGATGAAGGGGCGCAGAATGGAGGCGTTGTAGACCGTGGATAATATCGAGGGCTACTATATAGGGCGAGAAGAGGACGGGACGTGCAAACGGTGTTGCCTTTTATACGGGAATAGATCCAGGATGTATCATGATAGATTATGATGATATGTAGCAAGTATCGCGATGATGCCGAGGTGGTGTCGAGGTTCCGGTCGAGGATATCAAAAATGGAGATGATGGTGATGTCGAGGGGTAGGGTAGAGATAAATAGCAGTCGTGGTATTCAAATAATGGGTAACGGTAGAGGGGTAACGAGGGTTATGAAAAGGGGGATCAATGAAATAAGAGATAATAAATCAGGGGAAAAAAAGGAATGCATATAAAGAATATCGCCTGAAAACAAAGCAAGAAAAGAGCTCGCTTAAGTTTTAAAATCCAAATTTGGGACATCGTCTGGATTGAACCACTGCCCAAAGTCTCTCTCGAAATTAATGTCCCCACCGCTCGTTGTGAATAATCCTGTACTATCAAACTCCTCCATTCCCTGGAATGGATCAAACATACCCAAATCTGACGGATTCATTCCTGTCGTAGGCATTCCAAGCAGAGAGTTCATACTATTTGTGCCCATTGGGTTGGGATTAGGCGCTTGTGGCTGCTGACCTGGTTGTGGTTGTCCCTGTGGTTGTTGTCCCTGCTGCTGCTGCTGTGATGGGTTTGGCTGGTTACCAGGCACTGGTGTTGGTGGGGCCGTATTACTTCCAGAGGGTCCACCACCGGGACCAGCACTTCCAGCAGTAGGGGGAGGAGGTAAACCTTGTGGAGATCCATCAGGATTATGCTGCATCATTTGTCGTGGACCACCGTTATTGGACGGACCACCGAGTTTGCCTTGTACAGGCTCTTGCTTGATCTCCTTAGGAGGCCCATTCATGGCAGGGGACGGAGGCGGCATCATTGGCTTTCCTTGTACCATCCTATTGAGAGGAGAGGAATTGAATTGAGAAGTCATTCCCGGATTGAATGAGTGATCCGGCCCAACACCACCACCAACTTGTGGATTTGGTCCCATGTTGCCTTTCTGCGGTCTATACATCTATGACAGAACGGATCAGAATCATTTCGGAGTGGTGTGATAAATGGAGGATGAACACAGAGAATGCAATATAGAGAACCACATACCTGTTGTAATTGCTGCTGCTGCTGCTGCTGGGGATTCACCATTGGTGCACTATGCATACCACCTGCACTTATTACCATAGGAGGACCTGGTTGTGGGTGCTGCTGCGGAGGTCCTCCCGGCATCGGCATTCCAGCCATTGGAATCTGCTGTTGTTGTTGCTGCTGTTGACGATGGATCATCATCATTGCATTCATGTGTTGTTGCGCCTGTTGCGCCTGCGCCATCTGCCCAGGATTCATAGGTTGTCCAGGCGGCCCTTGTTGTCCAGGCTGGTGCTGCTGCTGCTGCATATGTGGCCCTATACCAGGTCCTCCAGGATGTCCTGGTTGTTGCTGAGGGCCTGGTTGTCCTGGGTGATGTCCATAAGAACCCCCAAGAGATGATGGTCCCTCAGCCGGTGATTTTCGCGCTCGCTTCGTAGCAGGAGGCGAGCTTTCGTTGTTGCGTGGTAACGATTCGTGCTCCTCGCCGGGCGATGTGCTGCTACGTTTTATCCGCTGTATAGCTCCAGTAGGTCCGACAGTACCAGGTCTTTGTTGTGGCTGTTGACTGTGACCGTGTGGTTGTTGAATCATTCCAGGTTTATTCTGTGGCAGACCATTTGCCCGTGATCTCCAAAGCGAAAGAATTTGGTTCTATATGATAAAAGTTAGCATGTTAAAACAACATTGTATCATGTTTAAAGCCGAAAAACTTCTAGAGATATATATGCGACCAAAGTATAGCTGATAGACTTCTACCGCTTCAATGGTGAACTTGTCACCATGCGTGAGTACATCAATTGGCCGAATGTGAACGGTAATTTTGAGTGTTTATATAACGATGAAATTTCACCGAATGAAAAAGGACAACAACAACAAAAAAAGAACGGACGATAAAACTCACCTTCTCTTGCATACTCAGTTGCCCTAAATCTTTATCGCCCAGCCCCAATTCGTTCTTTAGTCCGTTCAAACTAGTGGTCTGGATCTGCAATATCTCTGCATTGACACTGTTCTCCGTTGAATGCCCTGGTGCACCCCCATTCCCAGAACCTGGCATATTCGGGTTTGGGTTACCTAAGGGAGTGCTCATGCCACCCATTCCAGGGATGACACCAACCATTGGTCCTTGGCCGGAGTTCTGGCCAGGTCCAGCATTAACAGGTGTCTGACGCGCAGCTAAAGATGGGCTTGGATGCGTCATCATCGAATTACGCGGAGTGTTCGTGCGACTCGGTGGTCTACCTCCTTGTTGCGGATGTCCTGGTCCACCGTTTGGATTTTGATTTTGATTAGGATATCCGGGAGTAGGTGGACCACCTGGCGCCTGTGGCTGTGATTGTTGACCTGGCTGTCCTTGTTGAGGAGGCCCGCCATTCATCATTGGTGGAGGCATTGAACCTCGGTTTATTGACATCGGTTGCATATGCGGCGAAGGACCAGCGATAGGACCGGGGCCTAATTGAGCCATAGGAGCTGGCTGTCCTGGTGCACCTCCTGCACCCCCAGGCTGCTGTCCAGGCGAGGGGGCCATTGTTGGGCTATGAAACGGGCCACCGCCATTTGGTCCTCCTCTTTGCTGAGGGGGAATTCCGTTCATCATCCTCTGCATATATGGTGGTGGCTGTCCACCTTGACCCGGAGGTCCTTGCCCTTGCCCAGCTTGCCCTTGTTGTGGTTGTTGAGGGATACCGCTCTGCACGCCATTCGTCTGAGGTGGTGGTCCACTATTAGCTCCAACTCCTCCGAACCCCATCTGTTGCGGACCCGATGAGCCTCCCTGCTGCTGCTGCGGGGGCATCCCAACACCATTCGGCATCCCGCCATTCGACGAGTAAGCCGATGGCGGACGATTCATGCCCGGGGGCATACCTGAACCACTCGGCAGTCCGTTCGGAAGGCGGCCCATTGGCTGTTGCTGTGTCTGCCCTGCACCAGAGCCCGGCGTTGTCTGCTGTTGTGGGTGCAATTGGCCTGGCTGCAAAGGTGGGTTCCCAAGAGGTAATCCAACTGAAGACATTTGACCTGGCGGACCTCCTAGAGAACCAGGAAGTGGATGAGGAGGCCGCTGGTTCATACGTTGTTGGTGTTGCTGGTCAATATGACGGGTCAAAATATTACAGAGAAGGCAACATGTGTGATGCGTTTAGTTGAACTTACAATATATAGTAAACCATCGTCAGACCCTCCTCCATTCGACTTGGCTTGGAAAAGCAGCCAAAATACGCTCCACCACCTGTGCACGGACGCACATCCGTCGGTCAATCCCGCCGCACTACGGCATGGTTACGAGGAAAAAGGAGTAATAACTCACTCGAAGAGTAAACCCTGCCTCGCGTCGATCGGTGGTAAAGCGTCCATGGGAAGACCAGCCTCTTCCATAAGCTCCTTGGCCGTTCTGCGATATCCGCGTTTGGAGCAATAATCGTAAATGTAGATGTTGAACCTAAGTATCATGGAAAAGCTATTACAATTATCCGATATATTCTGAAAGTGTTGAATACCCACATCTTGTCACCATCCCATGATAAGTTTGAAGTACTATTGACTGGAGAAGAATCCGGCTGTGTAGACTGCTGGGAGCTACTTGAAGACGGCAACGGGGGAGGAGCAGCCATTGTAAGTTGTTTTGCCAACTACGAGCTCGCCGTGCGGCACTGGCTGGGACGGACGGAAAATGTGGTGGTGGCGGGATGGAAGTCAGAGGACAAGAGGCGAGGCCTGCGTCGTGTGGCTTCCTTCCGTGGGTATATATAAACCAAACAAACCATCACATTAGATTATTGTACAAATTAATAACTTAGATTATAACTGCTTGCTGTAAACCTGTATCACCTTTACATGTATCGCATACATTTGTATAGAACGTTGTTCTATACCAATAAATGTCGTCGAACAATTGCAATCTGAAAATCCCAGCCCCCCACAAGATATTTGATCTCCAACAGCCTTCGGATCTCCCTCCAACCTGGCTCAACTGCAACCCCGTCGTCCGTCACCACGTAGATGAAATCAGCAGGGGATAGCAATGACCTTAACAGTGAGCCCATCAGGAAAGCTATCAGAGCAACGAACAGCAACGTCGATGATGAGGGGGAGCGTCCCCCGATAGGTGTCGCAACCGCAACAGCAGCGCTCGTTGCTCCCTCAGTAGCTGAAATCCCATTTTCCGTACTTGTCGTATTAGCTTCGTCTGTTTGTCGTCCAGAATTAGACTCGTCCTCCTCATCACCGATCCTACCCGGCCGACGTAAACTTGGAAGCACACCAAGTTCACCAGCACCCAAACCTCCTCTAGAACCACCGGTAGCAAATCCACTAACTCCCCTCGTAAATTGCGCAAGCGAATTTCCGTACAAGAATCCAAGAAACCCGCCAGAACCATTTCCTCCTCCTCCGGAGATCACATGCCCTGATGCGAGGCGGTCCAGCTCCGATTTCGGCTGTCGTCGATCAAACCAAAACGCAACACGTCAACATTCCATTATTCTCATGATATACACAAGACTTACCGTGCTCGGAGAATCCTCGCCCGTGCCAGAAACTAACGCCCCAGGAGCACCAGCTGGTGATGGAGGCGACGTCGATAAAGAATCTTCTGGGATGGGGTTTGAACTGGCAGAAATACTAGGAGCGGAGAAAGGGATGAGCAAATCATCCGCAATACCGATGGGCGTCTGGAATTGCTCGGGGAGCGCGTCCGGCTCGCTCGGGAATCTAGATAACGTCCCAAAAATAAATCAATACCACAAAAATAAACGAAGAAAAATAAAGAGAAAGAAGCGAAATAGGACCCGGAATATACAGTGATGCCTGACTCGTTGCAGCTAAAGAATAGGGGGGGTCATTCAGCGCTGCAGGTCAAAAGGAATTACATGCCGGTAAACAGAGGAGTGTCTCGAGCCGTGGCACAGTTTAGGATAAAATGCTGCCTTGAATTCGAAGACAAGTTGGGTAAAAACTTATACCCCATGATATCCAAGATTGGCATAAAACATGCCTCTTATGATTCAGATCATGTTAAATCTTCGATCAGGTATTCGCTTGTATATCCCGTGGTCCTGGTAAAAGAGGATAATAGAGGAATAAAGACATACCTAACAAGCCGGCCTATACTCGACAGACAGTCATCAACAAGATGTTCCCTTCCAAGACCTGAAAGAGACTCCTTCTCGTCGTACACCTGTTCTTCGACACCATTTACCAAGACTTTAACCTTCTTCCCCTGTACAGTCCCTATGCTTGCTAATGGACTGACCGACATGTCAACCACAAGGCCATTTTCTTCTAATGCATTCAACCATTCAGCATGTTCTTCAGCCTGTCCAACCTTGACAGAAACCGTGATTAGATATCTAATGGCAGGGTGTTTTCCGCCAGTACCACCAGCGTCGCCCTCTGCCAAGCTGGAAGAATGAAGAGGCGAGGAAGGCAGCGTATATATATGCGTGATGAATGGAACTTTAAGTGAATCCTGGTCTTCAATTGTCGAGGACGAAAGGAGAGGAATAGGCGTGCCATTAGCCTGATGAATGGATAAAGTATCTTTCTTCTTTGCTTTCAAGTCCACCTTGTATCCTGATGAGTACATTCTTGAATCAACCACAACTTCCAGCAACACCAATTCCCCTTTACCCTTGCGCTCACTTGCTCTTGCCCTACTTCTGCCTCTTTCCATAATAGTGGCAGCAGATGGACCAGGTAAGGACAAAGAAGTTCCTAGGTTAGCGGATGAACTAGTCGTCCGAGCACGGCTGTGATTAGGGCTTGAATTGAAATTAGCAGTTGCGCTATCCGTAAAAGGATCTTGCGAAAAGTTCTGCGTGGGCGTGGATATTTGTGACTGAGAGTACGAAAGAGACCTCGAATGCG
>Ga0247779_1001417_pt1 | contig 11602 bp, 8 predicted proteins | sample UWRJL221509R5_FD_179925 | JGI IMG/M metagenome (GOLD analysis project Ga0247779, IMG submission 179925) | Plant litter microbial communities from Arlington Agricultural Research Station in Wisconsin, United States - UWRJ-L221-509R-5 | ecosystem: Environmental > Terrestrial > Plant litter >...
CAGGTGCGCGACGCCAACGGAGGCGCGCCCGAACGCGCCGACGAACCAAGACGGAAAGAGCCGGCCGTCCACGAACGCCCTCAGCGCCTTGCCGTTCTCGATGAACGTATCCTGACTCGAGTTCGAGCCGTCCAGTTGCCCATTCTGCAGCGTCTCCCAGCTCAGACCGATGGCGACCGCAGGCATCAGCCGGTACCAGCCGCTCAAGCCCAATCGCATCAACGTGTGCGGCAGGTACATACCATCCGACGTTTCGCCCAGCTCACCCAAGCCAGCGCTCAATTCGCCTCCGATTTCACCGCGCTCTTGGGCTTGGACAGGCGATGCCAGGCATACCCCCAGAATGACGCACGCGAAGTACACTGTGCGCGATTGGCACAGGTGCCGGCTTGCCGGGCGCACGAACAACGGAGATTTCGGCCCAGATTCCAGGTTGTCGTTCACGCTGAGCGGGGACTCAGCAACGAATGTGCCGCGCAGCATTTCGCCACGTTGACCGGCCCCCGGTCGTCAGTCATCCAACAGGGTGAACATCGAGCAAAAGGTGAACGACTGGGTAGACGCCATCGCCCTGCGCAACGGCGCTGACGCCGAGCCTTGGACCGCTCGCTTCATCATCGAGGGCTATTGGCCAACCGTTGGCGCGGAGGAAGACTTTGCCGCCATCGGGGGCTCGATTGCCGCCGACGGCAGCGGGCAATACGTCGTGACCTTCCCCGCTTCGCGAATGCGCGAAGCGGTGGAGTTGGTGGCCGAGCAGGGCGGCTGGTTGTGTGAGCGACAGACGGTCGTGCCCGAGTGTGCCTGACGACGGTTAGCGCGCGCCGCGCCTCGAAGCCAACAAGGCGTCAAGTGCCGGTCAACTACCCCTGTGAGGCCGGGTTGCGGAGCGGCCATGGGTCCAGAGCGTCGCCGACGTTCGGTTCATGACATCGAGCTCAGGCTGACATCGGATCTCCTTCCCCTCCCACATCACTGCGTGAAGCGCAGATTGTCCAAGAGCCAGTTCCGGCCCGTGGCGTTGACGTTGAGCCCGAACGAGAACGAGCAGTCGTCGAGCGAGCGACCGAGCGTGGCGTACACCGCGGCGGGGAGCGGGAAGCGCAGGGTCGAGTAGCGATTCTGTGGCTTACCGGTGAGCTCGACCTGACCGATATACTGGTTGAAGACGGCGCCGGACGGACAGGACAGGAAGCCTTGCAGATTGCCGAGCCAGAAGGGGTTCGGCTGATGGTCGGGTATGAAGAGGTCGACGCTGAGAGCGGCCGCGCGAGTGACGCGTCGCGTGCTGAAGACGTCCCCCGTGAGCGTCATGAAGCCTTGACCGCTCAACGCGAGCGCGCCGCAGCCCTGCGTCACCGGGGCAGCGACCTCGCTCACGGACGCCTGCGTCGACGACCAGCTGGTCGCCGATTCGAAGCCGAAGAGCTGCTCGGTCGGCGTCGCGTTGGCGCAGGCGCTCTGCGTCGGCGTGGCCGGCTGGCCCCGCGTGTCGAAGGTGAACGTGACCGGTACCGTCGACCCTGCCGCGTCCACACCCCGGATGTCGAACGCGCCCGCGATACGGAGACCGTCCGCGAGGGCGTCGACCGACACGGGCGCTCTGTTCTGGACGGTATAGAGCATGCGCTGACCGGCCATGCGCCCGTCGAGCACGAGTTGCAGGTCGCCCGGGGCGATGCCGGGACGGTAGCCCTCTCCACCGTCCGGAAGATCCGTCACGGGAGCCGCGAACGCCGTGCGGACCACGACGTTGGTGAGCGGTACGCCCGCCACGGTGAGGTTCGCGACGTTGGCGCGGAAAGAGTCGAGCGACGTCACGTAACAACCCACTTCACCGTCGCAGGTCTGCGTCAATTTGGTGAGACCGCCCGTGAGCGCGACATTCGCCTGCACGCCGCCGCCAGCGGCGGTGCCGACCGGGCCGGCGTTGAGCGCGTACGTGAGCGTACTGCTGGTGGTGGGGGCGCACGCATCCGCCTGGTATTGGATGATCTCGACGCTACGGAGAAAGCGATCGCTCGCCGGCAACAGCGTCGTGATCGCAGGCTGACCCGTCACATCGACACACCGGGATCCGCTCGCCGTCTCGGTTTCACAGTCGTCTCCGACACAGGCGAGAGAGCGCTGGAAGAACGTGACGCGCGAATCGCGCGTGGCCGCGCTGTTCGAAACGCACACGCCGGCGGCAGGCAAACTGGCCGCCTCCGCCTTGTCCACGAAGCAATGACTGAAGCCGAAGTTCGGGACCTCGGTGCAGAAGGCGCGCTTGCACGTGGCCTGCGGGTCGTTGCCGTCCTTCGGCAAGGTGCAGGCGGTGGCAACGAACGGCCGCAGCGGAACGTCCCCGCCCGAGCAGCTGAGATAGCCGTTCGGGCCTGGCGGCGGCGCGGAATCACACTCCGCACGGCTGATGTGACAAGTCACGGGTGACCCTTGGCCGACCGGTGGAGCGGGCTGTCCTCGATAATAGGGCTCCGGGCCCCGACAAGCTGCGAGCGCAAAAACACTGGCAAACGTCAGCCATGAGCTGATTTGACGCATGATGGTAGGTCCTTGAGGGTTGCGGCCGCCGGCTACGGGGTAAAGCGCAGGTTGTCGAGGAACCAGCTGCGGCCGGTGGGGTTGACGTTGAGGCCCAGGCTGAACGAGCAATCGTCGAGCGCCCGGCGCAGCGTGCTCTGAGCCACGGCGGGCAGCGGGAAGCGCAGCGTCGAATAGCGATTCTGCGGCTTGCCGGTGAGCTCGACTTGACCGACGTATTGATTGAAGACGTTGCCGGAGGGGCACGACAGGTGCACCTGCAGGGCGCCCACGTAGAACGGGTTCGGCTGGTGGTCGGGAATGAACAAGTCGACGCTCAAGGCAGGCGTGACCGTGATCTGCTGGGTGCTGAAGCTCGCTCCGTTGATCGCGAGAAACCCTTGCCCCGTCACGCCCAGCGCTCCGCAGCCTTGAGTCAGCGGCGACGCGACCAGAGCGAGCGTCGCGTTGGCCGAGGACCAGCTCTCCGCCGACTCGAAGCCGAGCACCCTCGCCCCGGCGCCCGCCTCCGCGCAAGCGCGCCCCGCGGCCGTTGCGGGAGCCGCGTGCAGGTCGAGATCGAAAGTCAGCGGCGTGCGGTGCCCGGTCACGTCGGCACTGACGAGCTCGAAGGTGCCCACGATCTCGAGCGCTGAGCTGCTGACAAAGACCGCGATTGCTGCCTGATTTGCGGCCAAAAACTGGACGCGCTGTCCACCGACCCGGCCGTCGAGCAGGAGCTCGAGCGCGCCGGCAGCGATACCCGTGCCATAGCCTTCTCCCACGGGCACGCTACTGAGCGGCGTCGCCAGCACACTCCGCGCCACCAGATTCGTCACCGGCATACCGAGCAGGTTGAGGTTCGCGAGGTTGACGCGCAGGCTCGCGAGCGACGTAGGCTGGCAACCGAAATCGCTGTCACAGGTTTGGTTCAGCGTCGCGAAGCCGTTCAGCGCGGAGACCGTGGCCTGAGCGCCGCCACCCCGCGCCGTGCCGACCGCCCCGCTCGGGACCGCGTACACGAAGAGCGGCCCCGACGTCCCGCTGCAGTGCTCGCTGCTGTCGAGCTCAATGTCGCTGATCGAGAGGGTGCGGTAGCGAAAGTCACTCTGAGGAAGCAGTGCCGTGGTCGCCGGCGCGCCGGAAAGATCGACGCATTGACTGAAGGACTGGGTCGCCTGGGTCAAGCTCGAGCAGGCGACACCGGTCGTGTCCAGCGTGCACTTCCTGCCCGAGCTCGTAAAGCTCACGAAATCCCGATTTTTCGAGCGCGTATCGGACGTGCAAACGCCGCGGTTCGGGAGGCTGGACTTGGTCCCCTTGAAGGAACAGTTCCCGATACCGTACGGCGCCGCAAACGCATCGGGCGTGCAGAGCGCGCGCGTGCACGCTTGGTCGGCCGACTCGCCGCCCTCACTGCAGACAGTTGCCACGACCGGTGTGAGCTGGGACTCTTCACAGCTGAAGCTGCCCGTGGTCGGGTCGAGCGACTCCCGCGTGCACTCGTCGCGCTGCCCCGTGCACGTGATCGCGGATCCGGTCGCCTCGGTGCGCACTCCGGCGCAGCCTGCGAGCACCATCCAGATCACGGTGGCAATGCCGCCCGCAGCCATGCGCGGTCGTACGAGGGCGGGATGGACCGACCGCTGCTGTTTACTCCCCGCGTGATTCGACATGCCCCCCGTAGAGCACGACACGTACCAAGCGCATTCACCGCGCAAGGTCGTGCTCGACGTGAAAGCGCTGGCGCTAACCGCGCCACGCGCTGGCGCTAACCGCGCCACGCGCTGGCGCTGATTGCGCCATTTGTGCGGCGGTTTTCGCGTTACGAAGGGCCAGCGGCCCAGGGAGGGCGTGCAGCAAGCCGTAGCGCGCTGAGCTCGTTCTTGGGTTGGCCACGGGCGAACACTGTCAGGTATCTCTGAAATCGATATCTTACATCACGACTATCGATTGGAGTGTTGTATCGGCGGGCCGTATGTTCGGGTTCGGCAGCGCCGGTGCTGCCCTAGAACAAGGACTCCGACATGCTCCAACGATTTCTCAATACCAACGCAAGCAAGACCCTGTGCATGCAACGCTTGTTGCTCGGGGCGGTGATGTTGCCCCATGGCGCGCAAAAGCTGCTCGGCTGGTTCGGCGGCTACGGCTTCCAAGGAACGATGAGTTACTTCACGGGAACGATGCACATCCCGAGCGCGCTCGCTTTTCTGGTGATCGCCAGTGAGGCGTTCGGTTCGCTGGGCTTGCTGTTCGGGCTGGGTACCCGGCTCGCCGCGTTCGGCGCGGCCTCGACGATGGTCGGCGCAGTACTCACCACGCACCTGAAGGTCGGCTTCTTCATGAATTGGTTCGGCAACCAACCGGGCGAGGGCCTGGAGTATCACTTGCTCGCGCTGGCGCTCGCCCTACCCCTCGTGGTCCGCGGCGGCGGCGCGTTTTCCGTCGATCGCCGCTTGTTCGAGGCGCTCGAGCTCCGCCGAACACGCAGCAGGGAGCGCGCGCTGCGCGCAGACCTCGCTCGGCAAGCTCTCACCCCTCAGGCCTTCTGATTCGAACGCAATCGATCCAGCACGCCAACTCCAACCAAACCCAAGCGTACAGCTAAGGAAATGCTAGTGCGCGAGGCACTGGAGCGTTGAGCACGCGACCGAGCTGGCGAGCTCAGCGTAAACTGCCCGTTCACTGAGCTCGTTCGCCGCCCGGCGCCAGGCCTCCGACAGTCGCCGGAAATAGCAGGCTCCCCGAATCCCAGGGCACAGCCGTTCAGATCGTCAGTCGGCCGACCTGCCGCCGGGTGCACGCTGACGCGGAGGCAAGGCGCTTCGACCGGAGCGTTGGCTGCAAGGGAACGCCGAGAGGTGACCTGGCGTGCCTATCGCGTGGTAGCGTGTCCGCTCGAATGCATCGTTTTCTGGGCGTGCTGCTGGTCGCGATGATCAGCTCGGTGCGGCCATGCCGCGCGGACCCGGCGCCGGGAGTGCCCGCGCCGGGAGTGCCCGGGCCGGAAGTGCCCGCGCCGGAAGTGCCCGCGCCGGGAGTGCCCGGGCCGGGAGTGCCCGCGCCGGGAGTGCCCGCGCCGGGAGTGCCCGCGCCGGGAGTGCCCGCGCCGGGAGTGCCCGCCCCCGAGGGTTACATTCGAACGCTCGGCGACATCGTGCGCGCGAACCTGGAGCGGAGCTATGTGGCTTTTCCGATCGGAATCACGGGTCTCGAGCCGCTCATCTTCGAAGCGGACCTGGTACCGAACTTCTCCGTGCTGCCGCGATCATGGCATGTTGCGCTGTTTCTGACTCCGAAGATCCTCGTCAGGATGTCTGCCGCAAAGTCGGCGCCGGTAAGTACGCCGAGCTACATGCCGCGCCTGACGACCTTCTTCTGGTTCAAAGAGTCGGCGAATGGCCCAACAGCTTATTTTTCGGCGGCCTTTCTGCATCATTCAAACGGTCAATCCGGTGCGTTCTACAACGAGGACGGCTCGCACAACCACGAAACCGGCAGCTTCGGCACGAACTACTTCGAATTCGCCGCGTACCCCAACTTCTGGAAGGCCAGTTCCTCGGCCTGGAGCTCGATCTTGCTCGAGTGGCACCCACGCTTGTTCGAAAACGCCGAACAACGCTCGACGTACGGCAACCTGCGGCTGCGCCTCGCGACGACGATCTATTCCAAGCTCGGAAACTACGCTTCCGATCTTTCCCTGGGCTTGACGCTCATCCTCGGCGAGATGCAAAAGCCGACCAACGCCAACACGTCCTTTGCGCGCTTCCCCATCTCGGTCAAATACGCGGTCCGGCCGCCAGCGATCGATGTCGGGCTGTACGCGTCGTACTATCAAGGTCAGGACTACTACAACATCTGGTACGATCGATTCGTCTCGGTGCTGGAGATCGGCATCTCCGCAGACCTGGGCGCGGGCATCGACCAGCATCGCTAGAACTGCGACGCTGGCTGGGATCGACGACCCCTACTTGTATTTCAGTGTTCACCTCGACAGCGAGGCGCGCGTCATTTCCGGCGATGCCCGGTTTCAAGTGCCGCTCTCGTTCGAACGACTCAAGGTGCTCGGTGTAGCGCCGGACACCATCCCTGACGACTATCAGTGGTTCACTCTTGCGTTCGCGGCCCCAGACATGAAGCCTCGCGACACGAAGATCGTGGTTCGCGACAGCGCGTCGCGGTCGGTTTCGCTCGGCACGCTGAGTTTCCCCTGACGCCGCTCGAGCGTTCGAACCTCGACGCCGAAGGATGTGCGCCGACGGGCGCCGGTCGGGTGACCATCAGTGCGACCAGGAAATGCTGGTCCGAAAGGAAAAGGCCATGCGATCGCCAAGAAATTCGGAGGAGCCGTCCAGCGGGTGAGAGTCCCGTCCGGCCAGAGCCTAGCCAGCCGTGCGCGTGCACCGGCCTGACAAGAATTGCCTATAGAGCGGTTGGTCTGGCCTCGGGCTACTTCAATTTGCAGAGCTGCTCCACGGCCAGGTGCGGCGGCTCGGGCGCTTCGTCCGGATAGGGTGGGCGATCGGGCGGGAGCCAAGTGCCTGAAGCAATGACGTCCACCGAGCGCTTGCTGCGGCTGAGCTCGAACGCGCAGCACACCGCGCCTTCGTCACCCGGGCAGGCCTCCAGCGACTCCTGCTCGGAGGTGAGCGCGATGGGCTCCTTCATGCCTTGGCGAGAGAGTAGCAAGGGCGCCGCGCAGCGGTTGTTGCAAGCACAGTGGCTCGGGAGCTTCGTGCAAATGGTGTTGCCCAAGCTGAGCGTGCCTTGCAGCGACACGTGCTTGTTGAGATGAGCTTTGAGGTTAGCCGAACGGTTCACGGCGGCGCGCTCGCTCGGCGAACATAGCGGCAAGGCGCCCGGCGCTTGCTCGCAGGTTTGGCAGCTTCCGTCGGGGTGCGACCACGCTGTGGGCACGCCGTACGGATTGTCACGCGCTGGTCCGCAATCCTTCGGCGCGCCAGAGGCCAGCGGAGGTGGATGGCACATTGAAGCTCAACCCGTGGTTGTTCACCAGGGCAGTGCTCGGAATTTCGAACACATTCAGCGTCGGCCGCGTGCCGGTGAGGTCGATGGTTCCCGACGTTCTGCAAGGCGGGTTCCACGACGTGGTCCGACTCGGTTTCGTACTCGCCCGCTGGACACTGGCGGCTCCCGCCATGCTCGTGCGCGTGTGGTGCACGGAATGATCCGCGCTTCGACTCTGAAAGGCTGGCGGTCCGGCAGTCGAGCGTTCTCTCTCTACTCTCAGAAGATCGATCGCGACGCCGAAGGCTGTGGCGGATCTCGCCATGTTTGCGTGACAATCAAGCGATATTATCACCCTTCGGGGATGCTTGATTGTTGCCCACGGGGTCCGTGCAAGTGACCCGCGCCCGCGCGCATGCGCGCATGCGCGCAGACTGCGTAAAATGCCGGAAAATTTCGTGCGATCGAGGCGCGTCGCGCGGCGGAGTGCGGCTCGAAACGAGGCCTCGCCCGTGCCGCGACGATGACAATAGTACTACCGAGCGCCATCGCGAGCAGCGAGCAGCGCTGCCGTCCGCGAGCCGGCGATTCACGGTCGCAGTGCTAGCGTGTTCGCTTAAACCCTGCGGGTTATGATTGACCTGGCTCGACGTCCACGGATATTGTTCCGACAATCGCCGGTGCTGCGTGTCGTTCACGCCGGCGCTGTGTGCGGGGTTGGCAAGCAATTGCGTGGGACAGCTCCATCGTGAGCGTGCCGAAAGCAGGGATATATGAAGCGAGTTTGGCAGGAGTTGCGCGCGGGTCGGTCTCGGGTCGAAGCTCACCCGTTCTTCGGTTGGCTCAATTCGGAAGCCGTCCCGCTCGAGCGGCGGTTCGTGTTTTCACCGGTGATGATCGACTTCATCATGGGCTTTGCCGACCTGAACAAGTGGTTTTTGAGCTATGCCGAGCCGGAGAACGAGCTCGAGCGCGCGATCAACGAGCACACGGAGGAGGATCGCACTCATTCGCGGCTGTTCTACGAAAATTGGTACACGTTGCCGCTCGGAGAGCTTTCGAGTTGGCCGCCTGGCAAGATGCTGTGGTGGCTATTCCATGCGCAGGACGCCGAGATCGTCCGCCGCTTCGGCATGGATTTACTGCGCTTGTCGGCCAAGCACCGGGACCCTCTGGTGCGCTTTCCGATGATGGAGGCGATCGAGATCTGCGGCGACGTGTTCTTCGGGCACACCGCGCCGATTGCCGCAGAGCTGTCGCGCAGGCACAACGTGCCGCACGACTATTACGGGAAGTACCATCGCGAGCGTGAGACGGGCCACCTGCAGTCGGATGAGGCACCGCTGCTCCGCTCGAGCCTGAGCGCGAGTCAATTGAGCGAGGCCCGGCTGGCCGTGGACCACGTGTTTACGATGTTCTGCGCGGTGTTGGATCAGCTGCTCGACTACAGCGAGCGTTCGGCCGACTACCGCAGGATGCTGAGCGGCTTGGACGGCGAGTACCTGGATGCCGTCGCGCCACCCCAGGGCCGAATCACGCTGACGGCAGCGACGGAAGCGGCGGCAGCGCCTGCACCGCCAGCGCTGAGTCAGCTTTCCGTGCTGCGGCATTTGCAGGAGAAAGTGGCTCGCTTGAATCAGCACCCGTTTCTGGCCTGGCTGCGGGCGACGGACGACGTGGAGCCACGCGATCGCCTGCGCGGCTTCGTGGCGCTGTGGGGGGTGGACATCGCGGGCTACAAGGACTTCAACCAGCTCGTCCTCCGCTATCCGGAGCCCCAAACACCGCTCGAACTGGCCCTGAATCAGTGGACGGAAAACCTGGCCACGCACGGCAGCCTATTTCTACGCGACTGGCAGGCGCTGAAGATTGACGAGGTGCTGGCGTGGGACTCGGGCGAAACGATCGCCTTCTACTTTCTCGGCAACGAGACCGAAGTGCACCGCCGAAACATGGCCAAGGTCAAACACCATGCGTTCCGCAATGCGAGTCCGCTGCCGCGCTTCTGGCTGATCAAGGCACTCGAGGATGCGGGGGACGCCTTGTTTGCGGCCACGGCTCCGCTCGCGTACGCGGTCGAGGCACGAGAGGATGTGACGCTCGACTATTGGGCACACCGCCACCACGTGGCCGAGCCGCCCGGCAACGCCGGTCCGGCGCAAATCTGCGCGCTGTTTCTGGCCGAATCGCTGTCCGCCGAACAACGCAGTCAGTGTTGCGAAATCATCGACACCATCTTCGAGAACATGGCAGAGCAGTTTGCCCTGTCCTTGGAAACGGCGCTGAAACAAACTTGCGTCAGACAATCCCGTTCGCTACCGCCTTCACGCAGCTCGATGATCGCGGCGCGGGTGGTCGGCATGGCACAGGAGGTAGCGGAGAAGCAAGCCGGTTAAATGCGTTCGTTGCGGCGAGCTGAGCCTGGGCTGGGCGTCACCCTGGCGGGTGAGTGTGGGCTATCGTCCCACTAATCGACGGACGCCGAGCACGAGGCCCTTCTGCTGTTGCACAATGGCGCCGTGTGAAGCTCTCGTGCACCACGTAGCGATTCCCTCGGCTCACCGCGCACCGATCGCGCCAGCAAAGATGCAAATTAGCACACGCTACCACGACGATGCTCACTGCATCGCGTGGCTCGGCAACGTCCAATTCATCCTGTCCCGCGAGGCGCCCAGCAGCGCCATCATGCGGACGATCATCCGCGAGCTCGAGGCCCTGTCCAAGGATTGTGGAGGGGGTACCGGCGCTTTGCTCGTCATCAACAGCGACTGCAAGCCGCCTTCCGAGGAGGCGCGCACCTACATCCGCATGGAGCTCGCCAAGTCCTCGATGGTCGCGGCCGCGCAAGTCGTCGAGGGCACCGGCTTTCGTGGCGCGGCCATGCGGGCCGTGCTGTCGGTGTTACAGCTTGCCTCGCGCGCGCGCTACCCGATGGAGATCTTCAGCGGGGTCGAGGAAGGCGCGCACTGGCTCAGCGGCGAGCTGCGGACGCGCTTGGGGCGCTCGCCCGACGCTTCGGCGCTGGTGGCCGCGGTGCGTGGGCTGCAGAGCACTCCCGCGCCCCGTGCGCCTGAAGCCAAGTCGAAATAGCTGGGGTTGCCGGCGGCTCAAAGCGCGTTGTAAATCATCCAACTCGAAATCCCCGAGCTCGGCTCGAGCTCCCTGCCGTCGCGCTTTCAATTGAGCATGATCAGATCTAGGCTGTTGGCTTGTTCGACTATTCGGGGGTGGGATGAACGAATTGGTGAATCAGGCACACCGCGATGCGACAGGAAGGTCGCTGCGCTTGGTTGCCGTGTTGATTATCCTCGGTGCAGCATGTTCCAAGACGGAGCGCTCACCATCGGGAACGTCGTTGACTCCGGCGATCCGGTCTGTAGCAACGCAGACAGCGCCCCCGGCCAACGAAGGCGCTCCGGTTGCCAAGGAGACGAACATTTGGGCTCCACAAGTCTGGGAGCAGGCGCGTGAAGCCGCCCTCGGAGAGGAGCCCAGCAAGCGCAGGGTCGTTCAGAGGCAAGTGCCGCCACCTTACCCGGACTGCGCCAATCACGATGCTCGAATTCTACTCAAAGCGAAGTTCGGCAGCGCCTTCGAGGACCGAAAGCGGGAAGCCGAAAAGCAGACTAGGTCGGAGGAGGCTGCTGCCAATCAGGAATATGAGCCTGCCAGGGTCGCTTATGAAAAGAAGGGCGTGGCATTCTCGAAGGCAATGGCGGGTGGCCTCTTTTTGGGCGCACCGACTGCCCTCCAGGTTGCGTCGTTTCAAGCCGTTGGTCATCCGGTCTCACTGCTGCAATCACCCGCCGAGTCCACTGAGTTAGCCTCAGTTCGTCAGGAGATGGCGCCTAGGTCCGGGGCCAAGGCCAGCTTCGAGTGCCGTTTGATGGGCGTGCAGCGCGTCGTCCGAACAGTCGATTCGCGTGCCGGATATGCGGGGGAGATTGCGAAATCGGAAAACATCGACCTGCTCGTGTGCGAAGCTGCCCAACCATCAGCCAACGTGCGAGTCGTCATCGAAGTGCCGACCCGGATGATCCAGGCTGTCGTCAAGAGAGACGGCGACGGCGCTACGGTGGAGAAATACGTCAAACAGGAAGAGCCCGTCGCT
>Ga0247779_1001418_pt1 | contig 11577 bp, 8 predicted proteins | sample UWRJL221509R5_FD_179925 | JGI IMG/M metagenome (GOLD analysis project Ga0247779, IMG submission 179925) | Plant litter microbial communities from Arlington Agricultural Research Station in Wisconsin, United States - UWRJ-L221-509R-5 | ecosystem: Environmental > Terrestrial > Plant litter >...
AATCCATGTTGTCCACGAGCGTCATCCTCGTCGGCGGCGCGCTGGCCGCCGCCGTCGCCGGTGCGTTGCTGGCTCGCGCGCTGCCTGCGCAGGCGCCGACGCCCTCACGCGATCCTTCGCGCCGCAACGCCATGACCGGCTTCCGCGGGCTGCTGGCGTTCGGCGTGTTCATGCACCACTCCTTCATCTGGAGTCATTACGTGCGGCGCCACGGCTGGGCCGACTCCGAGGGCTTCCGCCAGTTCGGGGAAAGCCGGGTCGTGCTGTTCTTCATGCTGACGACGACGCTGTTCTACGGCCGGTTGATCGACGCGCGCGGCCGCAAGCTCGACTGGCTCAGGCTCTATGTCTCGCGGCTGTTGCGCCTCGGGCCGGCCTACTGGGTCGCGATGATCCTCATGTTCGCCTTGCTGACCATCGCCACGATGACGCACGCCGACGGCGCCGGCACCAGCATCTTCCATTTCGGCACGGGCGAGATCCTGCAGCAATGCATGACCTGGATGAGCTTCTCGATGCTGGGCATGCCCGCGATCGACGGCTACATCAATACGCCGCTGATCAACGCCGCGGTGACGTGGACCATGCCGTACGAGGTCACTTTCTACCTGCTGCTGCCGATGCTGGCGCTCCCGCTGCGCGTCGCCATGCCTGCGGCGACGCTCGGGCTGGGGCTGGCCGCGACGATCTGGCTGGCGGCGTGGGCGCCCGATCCGGTCCTGGGCCTGCCGTTCGCGGGCGGCATGCTGGTGGCGCTGGCGGTGCGCGTGCCGCGCCTCGCGCAGCTGCTGCGCGCCCGTGCCTGCGCCGCGATCGCGATGCTGGCGATGAGCGCGGTGATCTTCGTGTTCCCGACCGCCCACGCCATCGTTCCGGTGCTGATGCTGGCGTTCGCCATGGCAGTCGTCGCCGCCGACAACGACCTGTTCGGCATCCTGCTGTGGCGCGCCCCCCAGGCGCTGGGCAGCTGGGCCTACAGCCTGTACCTGCTGCACGGCCTCGTGCTCTACGCGCTGTTCATGCTGGTGATCGGCGCCGATCGCGCGGCGCAGCTGTCGACGCTGCAATACGCCGGCGTGATCGGCACCATCACGCCGGTGGTGCTCGCGCTTGCCTGGATCAGCCACCGCTGGATCGAATCGCCGCCCATGCACGCGGTACCCTCGCTGGTGGCGACCCTGCGAAACGCCATCGTGCGCCGGCCGCGCCGCAGCGCGACCCCCCCGCCGGACGCTCGCCAGGCCTGAGCCGAAGCGGCCTCAGCGCCCGTCGCGCCGCTGCTTCTGCACCTGCCGCGCAATGCCGCGCAGGATGTGCACTTCCTCGGTCGTCACGCGCGCCCGGTTGACGAGCTGGTGCAGCCGCGCCATCAGCTTGCGCGGCACGCCGGGGTCGAGGAAGCCGATCTCCACCAGCATCTCGCGCCAGTGCGACAGCAGCCCGCCCACGGCCGCCGCGTCGGCCTGCACCGGCACCTGCGTGCGCGCGACCACCGGGAAGCCGCCGAGCGCCTGGCGCCAGTCGTAGGACAGCAACTGCACCGCCTGCGCCAGGTTCAGCGAGCCGTACTCGGGCTGCGTCGGGATGCTGATGCAGACGTGGCACGCGTAGACATGCTCGTTGGACAGCCCGAAGCGCTCGCCGCCGAACACGAAGGCGACGCGGTGGCCGGTGGGCGCCAGCTCGGCGAAGGCCTCGCGGGGCGGCCGCGTGGGCGGGCCGAAGTCGCGCGGCGTCATCGCGGTGGCGCAGGCGAAGGTGGTGCCCGCCAGCGCCTCGTCCAGCGTGGCGACGATGCGGGCGCGCTCGAGGATGTCGGTGGCGCCGGAGGCCAGCGCGATCGCCTCGGGCCGCGTCAGCACGTCGGCGAAGCGCGGCGTCACCAGCACCAGGTCGTCGAAGCCCATTACCTTCATCGCCCGCGCGGTCGCGCCGACGTTGCCGGGATGGCTGGTGTCCACGAGGATGAATCGCGTCGAATCCGTCAAGAAGTGCAGCGCTCCGGGAGACGGCCGGCGCTCGCCGCGTGACTTCGCGGGGCGCGGCCGGATAGAATGAGGGTCGACCGCATTGTCGCGCCGCCCGCCCTTCCCGGCCGCCGCCGCGCCGCTCGCACCGCTCTTTCGTCGCTGCCGCCCCGATTTCTCCGCCCTTGCCGGCGCGCCGCGTGGCGCGCCGCATTCCAACCTTTGGAAACGCCCATGTCCCAGTCCCTGCACCCGATGCTCAACATCGCCATCAAGGCCGCGCGCGCCGCCGGGGCGGTCATCAACCGGGCCTCGCTGGACGTCGACAAGGTGCAGGTGGAAAGCAAGGGCGTGAACGACTTCGTCACCGAAGTCGACAAGCATGCGGAAGCCGTGATCGTCGACGCCCTGCTCGCCGCGTACCCGGGGCACGGCATCCTCGCCGAGGAGTCGGGCCGGGAAATGGGCGCCAAGGACAGCGAATTCCTGTGGATCATCGATCCGCTGGACGGCACCACCAACTTCATCCACGGCTTCCCCGTCTACGCCGTGTCGATCGCGCTCGCGTGGCGCGGCGTCGTGCAGCAGGCGGTGGTCTACGACCCGAACCGCAACGACCTGTTCTACGCGTCGCGCGGCCGCGGCGCCTACCTGAACGACCGCCGGCTGCGCGTGTCCAAGCGCCTGCGCCTGGCCGACTCGCTGATCGGCACCGGCTTCCCGTTCCGCAAGGGCGACAACTTCAAGCGCTACATGAAGATGTTCGAGGAGATCTCGCAGCAGTGCGCCGGCCTGCGCCGCCCGGGCGCCGCGTCGCTGGACCTCTGCTACGTCGCGGCGGGCTACTACGACGGCTTCTTCGAGACGGGCCTGAGCCCCTGGGACATCGCCGCCGCCTCGCTCATCATCACCGAGGCCGGCGGCCTGATCGGCAACTTCAGCGGCGAGGCCGACTTCCTGTATCAGCGCGAGGTCGTCGCCGGCAACCCGAAGGTCTACGGCCAGCTCGTCAACATCCTCACGCCGTACACCCGCGTGATCAAGGACGACGGCAGCGGCGCCCTTCCCGCCGACGCGGCGCCGGACGCCACCGACGCCTTCGTCGCGGCCGCCTCCGACGTCGCCCCGGCGGCCGCCGAACCGAAGCCGCGCAAGGCGATCAAGGTCAGCGGACCGCGCACGCCGAAGCAGCGCTGACCGCGACAGGCACGGCGTTCGCCGCACGTCGCCCATGCTTCGCCAGACCAGCACCACCCTCACCGTCGAGACCCGCGGCCGCGGACTCGTCGAGTTCACGCGCGCCGCCACGTCGTGGGTGGCGCAGGCCGGGTTCGAGACGGGTCTGCTGACGCTGTTCGTGCGCCACACCTCGGCCAGCCTGCTGATCCAGGAGAACGCGGACCCCGACGTGCGCGGCGACCTCGACCGCTTCTTCGCGCGCCTGGTGCCGGACGGCGACCCGCTGTTCCGCCACCAGGACGAAGGCCCCGACGACATGCCGGCGCACATCCGCACGGCGCTGACGGCGGTCTCGCTGACGATCCCGCTGGCGGACGGCCGCCTGGTGCTGGGCACCTGGCAGGGCATCTACCTGTGGGAGCACCGGCACCGCTCGCACCGGCGCGAGGTGGCGGCGCACCTGCTGGGCAGTTGAGCGAGGCGTCGCCAAGCGCCCGCGGCGACCGGCCCGGGCGGCACGCGATAATCCGCCTCCTGCCGTGCGACCCCGCGCGGCGCGCCTCGCGTGAAGCCCGTGTCGATGTCCTCCGAAAAACCCGTGGAAGCCCCGAAAGAGCCCGTCGACTACAGCGCCCACACGCCGATGATGGCGCAGTATTTCCGGCTGAAGGAAGACTTCCCCGACACGCTCCTGCTGTACCGCATGGGCGATTTCTACGAGGTGTTCTACGACGACGCGCGCAAGGCCAACCGGCTGCTCGACATCACGCTGACGACGCGCGGCGCGTCGGCGGGCCGGCCCGTCGTGATGGCCGGCGTGCCGGCGCATTCGCTGGAGTCCTACCTCGCGCGCCTGGTCAAGCTGGGCGAGGCGGTGGCCATCGCCGAACAGGTGGGCGAGGTCGGTGCCGGCAAGGGGCCGGTCGAGCGCAAGGTGGTGCGGGTCGTCACGCCGGGCACCGTCACCGACTCCGAGCTGCTGTCCGAGCGCCAGGACACCGTGCTGCTGGCCGTCTTCGCGTCACGCGCGCGCGTGGGGCTCGCGTGGCTGGCGCTGGCCGAGGGCCGGCTGGGACTGGGCGAATGCACCGAGGCCGAGCTGCCGTCGTGGCTGGCGCGGCTGTCGCCGGCCGAGATCCTGGTGTCGCCCGACGCCGCGCCGATGGCCGTGCGCCAGGGCACGACGGCGGTCGTCAACCGGCCCGCGTGGCAGTTCGACACCGAGCTGGGCCTGCGCAAGCTGTGCGAGCTGCTGGGCGTGGCCACGCTCGCCGGCTTCAACGGCCAGGAGCTGCCGCGAGCGCACGCCGCCGCCGCCGCATTGATCAGTTATGCCGAGCACACGTCGGGCGGCGCCCGCAGCGCGCTCGGCCACGTGAAGTCGCTGGGCGTCGAGAAGGCGAGCGAGCTGCTGGAGCTGCCGCCGGCCACGCTGCGCAACCTCGAGCTGACCCAGACGTTGCGCGGCGACGCGGCGCCCACGCTGCTGTCGCTGCTGGACACCTGCCGCACGGGCATGGGCAGCCGCCAGCTGCGGCTGTGGCTGACCCATCCGCTGCGCGACCGCGGGCAGGCGCTGGAACGCCATGCGGCCATCGACGTGCTGATGGCGCATGGCGCCGAGCCGCTGCGCCAGGCGCTGCGCGGCGTCAGCGACGTGCAGCGCATCGTCGCGCGCATCGCGCTGCGCCAGGTGCGGCCGCGCGAGCTGGCCGGCCTGCGCGACACGCTCGCGCTGCTGCCGCAACTCGTCGGCTGCCTGCCGCCCAACCATTGCCGCCTGCCGGGCGCCGACGGCGCCGCCGTCGAGCCGCTGCTCGACGAGCTCGGCGACGCGCCCGCGAGCGCCCTGCTGCTGCGGCTGCACGCCGCGCTGCATCCCGATCCGCGCATCGCGCAGCACCTGGCCGCGACGATCGCCGCCGAGCCCGCGGTGCTGCTGCGCGACGGTGGCGTGATCGCGTCCGGCTTCGACGCCGAGCTCGACGAGCTGCGCGCCATCGCCACCAACTGCGACGACTTCCTCGTCGCGCTGGAGACCCGCGAGCGCGAGCGCACCGGCATCTCCAACCTGCGCGTGCAGTACAACAAGGTGCACGGCTTCTACATCGAGGTGACGACGTCGGGCCTGGACAAGGTGCCCGCCGACTACCAGCGCCGCCAGACGCTGAAGAACGCCGAGCGCTACATCACGCCCGAGCTGCGCGCGTTCGAGGACAAGGCGCTGTCGGCGCAGGAGCGCTCGCTGTCGCGCGAGAAGCTGCTGTGGGAAGCGTTGCTCGACGAGCTGCAGTCCACGCTGGGCGTGCTCGGCGAACTGGCGCGCGCCCTCGCCTCGCTCGACGCCCTGTGCGCGCTGACCGAGCGCGCGCAGACGCTCGGCTGGTGCCGCCCGGAGTTCGTCAACCACCCGTGCCTGGACATCGAGCGCGGCCGCCACCCGGTGGTCGAGGCGCGCCTGGCCGAGACGGGCGGCGGCGCCTTCATCGCCAACGACTGCCGGCTCGACGCCCGCACGCGCATGCTGATCGTCACCGGGCCGAACATGGGCGGCAAGAGCACCTTCATGCGCCAGGTCGCGCTCATCACGCTGATGGCCGCGATCGGCTCGTACGTGCCGGCCGCGCGCTGCCGCCTCGGCCCGATCGACGCGATCCACACGCGCATCGGCGCGGCCGACGACCTGGCCAACGCGCAGTCCACCTTCATGGTCGAGATGACCGAGGCCGCCGCGATCATCCACAGCGCGACCGACCGCTCGCTGGTGCTGATGGACGAGATCGGCCGCGGCACCTCGACGTTCGACGGCCTCGCGCTGGCCGGCGCGATCGCGTCGCACCTGCACGAGAAGAACCGCTCCTTTACGCTGTTCGCGACGCACTATTTCGAGCTGACCGACTTCCCGACCCGGCACGCGGGCGCGCTCAACATGCACGTCTCGGCGGCCGAGAGCGGCGACCAGATCGTGTTCCTGCACGCGATCGAGGCGGGCCCGGCCAGCCGCAGCTACGGCGTGCAGGTGGCCAAGCTGGCGGGCATGCCCGCCGGGCTGGTGCGCCAGGCGCGCGCCACGCTGGAGGCGCTCGAGGCGCAGCAGAACAGCGGCCAGGCGCAGGTCGACCTGTTCGCGGCGCCCGCGGCCGCCGACGCGGCGGCGGCCGCGGCCGGGCCGTCGCGCGCCGAGGCGGCGCTGATGGCCCTCGACCCGGACCAGCTGGCGCCGCGCGAGGCGCTGGAGGCGCTGTACCGCCTCAAGGCGTTGCTGCCGAAAGACTGATCGGCAAGGTTTAGGCAGGTGGCTTCAGCCGGACGGCGGGCGCAGGCGCGACAATCGCGCCTGCACCGCACAACAAGAGACACCCCATGACTTATTGCGTCGGCATCCGGCTCAACGCCGGCCTCGTCTTCCTGTCGGACTCGCGCACCAACGCCGGGCTCGACCAGATCAGCATCTTCCGCAAGATGATCGTCTACGAGAAGCCGGGCGACCGTTTCATGACGCTGCTGTCGGCCGGCAACCTGTCGATCTCGCAATCCGTGCGCGAGATCCTGCAGGTCGAGGCGCTGCCCAACGGCGACGGCGAGCCGATCACGATCTGGAACGCCACCAGCATGTTCGACGCCGCGCGCGTGCTGGGCGCGGCCGTGCGCCGCGTCTACGAGAACGACGGCCCGAGCCTGAAGAACAACGGCATGGACTTCGTCGCCAGCTTCATCTTCGGCGGCCAGATCGGCGACGAGGCGATGCGGCTGTTCCTGGTGTACTCGGCGGGCAACTTCATCGAGGCGACGCGCGAGACGTGCTTCTTCCAGATCGGCGAGTCGAAGTACGGCAAGCCCATCCTCGACCGCGTGCTGACGCCGACGACGCCGCTGGAGGAGGCGGCCAAGTGCGCGCTGGTGTCGATGGACTCGACGCTGAAGTCCAACCTGTCGGTGGGCCTGCCGCTGGATCTCGTGGTGTACGAGGCCGGCAGGCTGCAGTCGGACCAGATCGCCTGCATCGACGACCAGAACCCGTACTTCCGCATGGTGCGCGACTCGTGGGGCAAGCGCCTGCGCGAGGTGTTCGAGGGCATGGAGGACCCGCAATGGGGCGCCGGCGCCTCGCCGACGAACACGCCGCTGATCGTGGAGGCGCCGCGCTACGAGGCGTTGAAGAAGATCCACAACGAGACCGAGAAGGTGGTGTAGCCATGGCGGCCCCCGGCTCGCCTCGTTCGCGGCCCCCGAGGGCCGCTCTCGCCGCTTCGCAGCGGCCGCGCGCTGCTCGATGAGCACCATCGTCTTCGCCCATGCCAACGGGTTTCCCGCCGGCACGTACGAACCGATCTTCGACATCTGGCGCGCGGAGGGCTGGCGCGTCGAGGCGCCCGCGCGCTTCAGCCACGACGCGCGCTATCCCGTCACCAGCAACTGGCCGCGGCTGCGCGACCAGCTGACCGACTTCATCGTCGCCAACGGCCTGGCCGGGGCGATGCTGGTGGGCCACTCGCTGGGCGGGCTCGTCAGCCTGATGGCGGCGTGCAAGAGGCCCGACCTGGTCGGCGGCCTCGTGATGCTGGACTCGCCCGTCATCACCGGCTGGCGCGCGCACAGCGTGCACATGGCCAAGCGCGCGGGGCTGATCGAGCGCGTGGGCCCGGGCGCGATCGCGCGCAAGCGGCGCCACGAATGGCCGTCGCGCGAGGCGGTGCACGCGCATTTCGCGGCCAAGTCGGCGTTCGCGCGCTGGGATCCGCGGATGCTGCAGGCCTACGTGGCGGCCGGCTTCGAGGAGGTCGACGACAAGGTGGTGCTGGCCGTGCGGCGCGAGATCGAGACCCGCATCTACAACACGCTGCCGCACCACGTGCCGGCGCTGCTGCGCAAGCATCCGCCGCGCTGCGCGGTGGGCTTCGTCGCCGGCACGCGCTCGGCGGAGATGCGCCAGGGCGGCTTCGCGGCTTCGCGCAAGCTCGCCGGCGACCGCTGGCGCTGGATCGACGGCACGCACCTCTATCCGATGGAGCGGCCCGACGACACGGCGCGGCTGGTGCTCGAACTGCTGAGCTCGATGACGCCGGTCGCCCCGCGGCCGCGCCACCCGCCGCCGGCCGCGGCGTGAACCCGGTGGGGTATCCCGGCGCGTCGGGCAGCAGCTCCGGCGCGCCGATTCGACGGCCGGCGCGCGCCAGACTCGCGGGCGCGGCGGCCGGGTATCGACGCGGCGCCGGATCCTCCCGCCGCGCACGCTCCGGCGGCGCGGTTCCGCGCGGCGCGCCATCCCCGATTCGCGCGACCCCAGGGACACCCCGAGGCCGCGGGCGGCCCCCGCCGTCTAAGATCCCGGCGGGGCCGACCGTGTCCGCCCGACAGCAATCGACGGAGAACGAAGATGCGAGCAGCCAACCGAAAGAACCACGGCCAGACCCACGCGAGAAGCGTCCCGCAGGCCCGGCCGCACGCGGGCGCCGCCGTCACGATGCCCGCGCCGAGGTTCGACGCCCGGCCCGAGGTCGCCGCCGCCGTCGAGCCGGCCCCGGCGCTGCCGCAGGGGCGGGGCCTGGCGATCGGCCCGTGCCCGCGTCCGCTCGATGCGCCGCCGCCGACGCGCCCGCTGGACGACACCTGGGCGCAGTGGATCCTGGAGAACTCGCTGGCCCGCTGCTCGCCGGAAAGCATGCTCGCCGCCGCCACGCAGGCCGGCATCGACCCGATGCAGGCCGCCGGTTTCATGAACGCGCTGCCGGGCAACCCGATGTACCGCGCGGCCGAGAAGATGCGCGACCGCCACGAGCGTTTCGCGCGCGCCATGCACAACGTGCAGCAACTGCAGGAGAGCGCGGCCGACTACACCCACGTCGAGAAGCGCAGCCGGGTGTCGCGCGAGGAATTCGTGGAGCGCTACGTGCGCGGTTGCCGGCCGGTGGTGCTCACCGACCTCACCCGGGACTGGCCGGCGATGAAGAACTGGAGCTTCCTGGAGTTCAAGCGCCGCTTCGGCTCGCTCACCGTGCAGGTGCAGAGCGGCCGCGAGTCCGACGACAACTTCGAGATCAACAAGCTCAAGCACCGCCGCGAGACCAACTTCGCGACCTTCGTCGACCGCATCCTCACCAGCGGCACGACCAACGACGAATACCTCACCGCCAACAACGAGCTGCTGCGGCGCCCCGAGTTCGGCGGCCTGCTCGACGAGGTCGGCACCCTGCCCGACTTCTGCGACCGCGCGGCCTTCAAGAACTCGGCCTACCTGTGGGTGGGCCCGGCCGGCACCCGCACGCCGCTGCACCACGACACGGTGATGCTGCTGCACACGCAGATCGTCGGGCGCAAGCGCTGGCGCTTCGTCTCGCCGCTGTCCGGCCCGAGCCTGTACAACGACGTCGACGTCTTCAGCCCGGTCGACTTCGAATCCCTCGACCTGCAGCGCTTTCCCGGCGCGGCGCGCGTGAAGGTGCTCGACGTGGTGGTGGAGCCCGGCGAGACGGTGTTCCTGCCGCTGGCGTGGTGGCACCAGGTGTCGTCGCTCGACAAGTGCATCTCGCTGTCGTTCACGAACCTCGACGTGCCCAACACGTTCGACTTCCACACCGCCTGGAAGTAGGCCGCCGCGGGGCCGCCACGCGGCCGGCCCCCGTATAATCGCGCTTTACCACCATGGCATTCATGCCGGGGCCGGCGGCCTCCTGGCAGATGCCCAATGACATGACCAAGTTCGTCTTCGTCACCGGCGGCGTGGTGTCCTCGCTTGGCAAGGGCATCGCAGCGGCTTCCCTGGCGGCGATCCTCGAATCCCGCGGCCTCAAGGTCACGCTCATCAAGCTGGATCCGTACCTCAACGTCGATCCGGGCACGATGTCCCCGATGCAGCACGGCGAGGTGTTCGTCACCGACGACGGCGCGGAAACCGACCTCGACCTCGGCCACTACGAGCGCTTCATCAACACGCGGATGAAGCGCGGCAACAACTTCACCTCCGGCCAGATCTACAAGTCGGTGCTCGAGAAGGAACGCCGCGGCGACTACCTCGGCAAGACGGTGCAGGTGATCCCGCACGTCACCAACGAGATCCAGGAATTCGTGCGCCGCGGCGCGACGATGGACGCGGTCGACGTCGCGATCTGCGAGGTCGGCGGCACGGTGGGCGACATCGAGTCGCTGCCCTTCCTCGAGGCCGTGCGCCAGATGGCGCTCAAGCTCGGCCCGACCCACTCGGCCTTCGTCCACCTCACCTACGTGCCGTTCATCGCCGCCGCCGGCGAGTTGAAGACCAAGCCCACGCAGCACACCGTGCAGAAGATGCGCGAGATCGGCATCCAGCCGGACGTGCTGCTGTGCCGCGCCGACCGCGAGATCCCGATCGACGAGCGCGAGAAGATCTCGCTGTTCACCAACGTGCCGATGCACGGCGTGATCTCGATGTGGGACGTCAAGTCCATCTACAGCGTGCCGCGCCTGCTGCACGAACAGGGCCTCGACGAGCAGATCTGCATGAAGCTGCAGTTGCTCACGCGTCCGGCCGACCTCAAGCGCTGGGACCTGCTGGTGCACGAGGTCAACCACCCGCAGCGCGAGATCACGATCGCGATGGCCGGCAAGTACACCGACCTGTCGGACTCCTACAAGTCGCTCAACGAGGCGCTGCGCCACGCCGGCATCCACAACCACGCGCGCGTCAACATCGAGTACGTCGACTCCGAGACGCTGACGCCCGAGAACGCGGCGCAGCTCGAGAAGTTCGATGCGATCCTGGTGCCGGGCGGCTTCGGCAAGCGCGGCGTCGAGGGCAAGATCATCGCGGCGCAGTACGCCCGCGAGCACTCGATCCCCTACCTGGGCATCTGCCTGGGCATGCAGGTCGCCACGATCGAATACGCGCGCCACAAGGCCGGCCTGGCCAACGCCAACTCCACCGAGTTCGACCCGCACACGCCGCATCCGGTGATCGCGCTGATCGACGAGTGGGAGGACGCCGACGGCTCGATCCAGAAGCGCGACGAGAACTCCGACCTCGGGGGCACGATGCGCCTGGGCGCGCAGAGTTCGGACGTCGAGCCCGGCACGCTGGCCGCGCAGATCTACGGCAAGGTCGTCACCGAGCGCCACCGCCACCGCTACGAGGCCAACGAGCACTACCTGGCGCGCCTGCAGGAGGCCGGCCTCGTCATCTCCGCGCTCACGCAGCGCGAGAAGCTGACCGAGATCGTGGAGCTGCCGCAGGACGTGCACCCGTGGTTCATGGGCGTGCAGTTCCACCCGGAGTTCAAGTCCACCCCGTGGGACGGCCACCCGCTGTTCATCAGCTTCATCAAGGCCGCGCTGGCGCACCATGCCGCCGCGGATGCCACGCAGAAGGCCGCGACGGCCTGACCGGCCGGCGGCCGCGATGGGCGATTGACGCCAGGCTGTCACCGCCGCCGGGATCAACTGTGGCAGAGTGCAGCCC
>Ga0247779_1001419_pt1 | contig 11573 bp, 10 predicted proteins | sample UWRJL221509R5_FD_179925 | JGI IMG/M metagenome (GOLD analysis project Ga0247779, IMG submission 179925) | Plant litter microbial communities from Arlington Agricultural Research Station in Wisconsin, United States - UWRJ-L221-509R-5 | ecosystem: Environmental > Terrestrial > Plant litter >...
ACTTCTGAATACTCGTGGCAGATCCGTTTTGTACGTACTATGGAGTAGAAAGTTGATGGAGGAGTCGACGTTCGTGATGATCGAGAATTTAAACTTTTATGACAAGAATAGTACATCATGTATTCCGATATGCTTCGCAACTAAGGTGCCAACGAGAATATGATTTCCAGTTTTATACACAAGAGCAGCTCTTTCATCCTTCAATTGCATTTTTCAGATTGTTTTCTGCAAAAACATGCTTGAAATGTGCTCGGTCAACTTTTGTTTCTATCAAAGTTGAAGGTCGTCCTATAATCATCCATTTCTACGTCCCTTTCCACCACAGTGTCCGTTCCAGTTCTTCCGCTACTTCTACTCTGGAAGGCTATAGAGGTCATTTTACCGACGTCCTGGTGAGTTGAATCAGTGTACTGTCCAACACATACTCGTAGAATCAGGAGTGTCGGAGATATACCCTATGCGAACGAAAAGGCACACCGGTTAATATGGCATTTTAAGACAAAAATACTTGACATTCATAATGCTTACCGCCATCTGCGCTAGAATATCTTGAGAGAAATTAAAATTCGGCGACACTTGAACCAAGAGACCCATCGTGACCACATGTGAGATCGTGTATAAAAGGGCAGACTCCACGATCATAATGGCGACTTTGGCGGAAGAGAAAGAGGTACGCGTGACCTTTGCAAGCTGAAAATGGGCCTTGCCAATGTGGTATATTATCAATACAGTGGTATAGACGGTGGCGGCCAAGGATGGAGCAAAGTAGGCGATTAAGAGGTGCTGCCATCGGGCAATCCCCGTGGTGGGGTTAACAGTCATATGTTGCAGGCCAAAGGTAAACTGAACGCGGTCGATGAGGGCGACAATAGCCATAACTAAATTGAACTTGAATCAGAGACTGAATACCTGTTGTTATCGTGCGCCACCACTCACCCACACTGGCCACTATGCATAACACAGGAAATAGAATGACTTTGAAATTTCTGTTGTAAAGGACCCAACATCTCCATGCCTATCGGAAAAATCTGTTAGCGCGCGTGAACCACTTAAGGCACTACCAAAATATGCACACTGAGACAGAATCGGTTATCGCTGTGTTCAAGGCCAACGTTAAGGCTTCAATGACGAGGAAGAATACAGGTTGCTCTGCGAGAAAGTCGAGCACGAGCAGGGGAGATGCACCGTCAGTCTGGAACATATGAGCTGGATACCACCAGTCCAGAGCAACATGTAAAGCAGATAGAATGAATGATATGACTAGCAGGATAGATTGTACTAGTCTGATCGTTTTCCCCTCCCTTTTGGTTGGTCTATGCGCAGAGTGGCTGTTCCCTGATCGATGAAACAATCAAATGAGATCGAATTTTCATGCCTCACAGGTTCGAAAACTTACAGACAGCGTACATAGTCGTGAAGAAAAGACAAATGTAAAATCCTGTAGAAGTCCAATTATTCGAAATCAGTCGATCACTGTAGTATGTAGGTAGGAGGGGGATAAAGTCGTACCAAAGAATAACACTTCGACTGATACAATGTTCAGCGTATCACGTCGAAAGCTGGAAACAGAGTCTGGAGGGGTGGCCGGCGTTGACGACATGATCAGAAACAGAGCGAGTTGGGCAAGCGACGACGCTTCTCAATTCTGAGCCTGTTACCATATATAAGAAGGATCTGCAAGTTATTAATAACAACTTTCCAAATACTGATGGAATCATAATGTGTTTTCTGGGGCATACACCATCACCAAGGCATTGCTCACCATTTAATAAGTATCACGGTGCAGCGATCACTCGGAAACAGTTGCGTTTTAAGGGAGTTGACAGCGACATTAACTTTCACTGGTAAAGAGGCGGAGTTTACTATTCTGTACACATTTTCCCACCGAGACATGGGAGGCGTTGCATATTTGATTGAGAGTACCCGAGTCCCGCAAAACCCAGATGAAAACGAACGTCTTTACGGCTTGAAACGAGTAGAGTCTTTAAGACGGGCATATGGCCCTGGAGCCGTGACGGCCGAAGATCTTGACAAATGTGCAAACCCCAAAGCCTCTCCGATCTTGTTGGAGGCGCTTCCGACATTGTTTGTGTCCACGCGTAAGTAGAAGACCAGGGCATCGCTAGGGTCAACTGAATCACCACAGTGAGCACATCGAGTTATCACATCAAATGATGTCTCACTAGTAGCATTTATCCAGTAAAAGGACTGGTTCTGACTTTAGAAACACTAAATTTAAAGCAGTGGGTGCACATCGAAAACAAGGTCGCATGAGTACAAACCTTTGAGGAGATGCTCCCATAGTAGCCTTTTCAGCTATCTTATTTCAGACCCGCCGGATGTTCTTTTTGGCAGACCATAGGCTTCAAATTCTGTTGCTTCTATTCGATTGAGGTAACCATATAGCGGGAGTTTCTTCCATGGAAGTCTTACGAACATGGAGACTAGTTGAATCTAACCTTGGTCCCCTTCGCAATTTTGCCACCGTTAAGATAGAATTTCCTTAGTCAATAGCAGTTTATGCTGAATTGATTGATATTAGTGGGGAAGTGCACTGTGAAAAAAAACATAACCCTACGTAGGAGCTCGCAGATAAGGTCTGAACTAAGGTTTAAAAAAATCCTTCCTAGTGAGCTTATCCACTTCAAAGCTTAGGTACGTACGTATAACCTTCGTTGTCTGAGAGAATAAGTCGACTAGATACAGCTATAGTAGGATTGTCATAATTAAAAAAAGGATTTACCGTTGGTATATTATTGACTTGAGCTGGTACGAAGTAGCTATAGCACCGAGCGCCGGCGCCTGATTGCTGAGCCTTTGAGTTCAAGTTCCATGACGATTGTCAGGCTGTGTTGAGTTCCCAGCGCTAGTCAGAATTTTCTGGAGAAGTTCGAGGTTGAGTGATCAGGCTGCCAAAGGCGTTCATGAGTAAAACATGATGCAGCATTCTGGGTTGCGGTACAGTATAAGTAGCGCAGAATCGTCAGAGTAGTAGAATCTGTAGAGGTTTGGCCAGATGGTAGAGCTCAAGCAATTGCGGACGAGTTGTTAACGTTCATACGCGTAGGTGAATAAAAATCGTCGACGGTCGTCACCGTTTGGTCACCGTTCACGGTCGTCGGTCGACGGTAGTGACGGGGTGCATTAGGCGCGTTATTTGCTCTTGCTTCATAAACACGTCACGACCAAACACGGACAACTTGAGGGCGACGCGTCCCTCCCATATACGGGTTCCAATCATCACGAAATACCGAGCGTTTGAAAAGCAATACACTTTGTACATTAACGAACACTCCCTCCATCTTCTTGATCATATAACATCATAATGTCGCTCCCAGCACCACCTAAGCTTGTTCTGGATGAGTTCATGACCACCGCGCTATCAGCCACACCGGCGGAACTCCACCCATTCTTTGAGTCGTTCAGGACGTTATATACACGCAAGTGAGTAGTATATTTCAAGTCGAACATCCTCTCGCTTTCAGATCTTAACACATGCTGTAGGCTATGGCATCAGCTCACACAGAAATTGTTCCAGTTCTTTGATCACCCAGCAGCATTACCTTTCCGAGTGGATGTATACCACAGATTCGTTCGTGACTTTGAGGCCAAGCTTAACCAGCTGCGGCTAGCCGAGATGGGTGTGAAAGTGGCGAAAGATATTGACAGTGAGTCTGCTATGACTATCATAATTGATTGAAGTACCGATCTTACTTTGTCTAGACCCTAAAATCCATCTCGAGTTCTTGTCTTCTCTACTTTCACGGATAGACACTGCCAAGTCACCAGAGGCGCACATTCTTCTCCTGGCATCTATCGCTCATGCTAAACTCCTGTATGGTGATCATGAAGGCACGAAGAAAGACATGGATGCGGCCCTTAAAATCCTTGATTCTCAAGAAAGCGTGGAGAACAGCGTCAACGCTGCATATTACAGTGTCGCTGCAGATTACTACAAGGTAAGCCACACATAACTTCTCAATATTCGCTTATTCTGTGCTGATCATGTCAAAAGGCTAAAATGGAATACACGCCGTACTACAAGAACTCGTTACTCTACCTAGCATGTGTTGATGTTGAGAAGGATTTGACTACTGAAGATCGGCTATCGAGGGCGCACGATCTCAGTATCTCGGCATTCCTCAGTGACGAAATATACAACTTTGGAGAACTGGTAAGCTTGTGGTGATGCTGCTTACACGTGTTGACTAATGTGGCACATCTAGTTAATGCACCCTATTCTCGATTCGCTAAACGCGACGCAACATGAGTGGCTCACGAAGCTTCTATATGCCTTCAACGAGGGAAGCATTGGGAAGTTTGAGGCTCTTGCTCCTATATTCGCTTCAGAGGTCAGTTGTCCTTCATTTGGTATTGAAGGTTTGTTTCGACCACTACTTTCAGCCTATCCTCCAACAAAATATGCCATTCCTCCGCGAAAAAATCTGTTTGATGGCTCTCATTGAGTCTGTGTTCAAGAGACCAGCTAACGCCCGAACATTGAGCTTCAAGACGATCGCCGAAGTCACGCACCTTCCTGTCAGTGAGGCCGAGTTTGTGATAATGAAAGCTCTGAGGTGATTATATCACAGCTCCTATGTATTCCTCTTGAACTAACCAATATTCTCTAGTCTGAAGCTTATTAAGGGCTCCCTGGATCAAGTAGAGGAGAAAGCTCTTATAACATGGGTTCAACCACGCGTACTGTCAAGAGAACAGATCGGTGGCCTGGCTAAGCGACTAGAAGATTGGGTTGACAAATTAAGCAAGGTCGAAGAACGGATCGCTCCAGAGGTGCTTGTCCAAGGAGCGTGAAAGGTTGTTCGGCATCGGTCATGTATTCATAGGAAGCGATAATGGTACTGGATTTTTTTTGACAAGATAAAGGATTGTCGAGGATATTCAGCCTTACTCTCGATCAACCTTGTTTGTTAGTTTCCAATCCATCCAACGCGTTCATCAAGATACCCCTTTGCAGCTTGCGATCGCATTTATCTGACTAAAGTTCCACCTTTCTCGGCCATGCGTAGTGTCAAAGAGACCGCTGAAGCAAACTAGAAGGACAGAATTTGGACAAGCTGTCGAAAAGCAGGGAAGAAGAACATACTTTTCGCAGGGGAGTCTAGAAAGCTTGTCCGGCATGGGTCGACGCTTATGTATAAATCATCATGAGGTAAATGATTTGTATTACTGTTTTTGCACGTTGCGAAACACCTGGTTGATCGATAAGTTATAACAGTGGATAACTTATGCGATGTTCTTTTTTTCCAAGCGTTTTGAACACATGAGTGCGCTTCCGTGAATAGTGCTCCATTTGTGCGCTCGCACCCGACCTTGGGATATATCCTAGCATTACCATACCCTTTGCCATTCCTAAACTTTCCTCATCCCTGCCGTTTTGAAACACTTGTGAAGCATGCTTCATGAATCAGAAATACCGAGTAGGTCCGACGTAAGCGCCTTGTGGGAGAAAAGAGATAGATAAAGCCCATGCTTATGAATCATGTCCAAAGCACAATATCTCTGTCTCTCTGAGTCCATTGGATATCCTTTAGTTCTTTCCGTAAGATAGTTGGCCAGATTGTAGAACTATTTCTGTTTAAAATAGTGTATGATGGGGTTGAGCTAAAGATTTGAAATTGATGGAAGTGTTTGTCGCGTGGTTGCCGAGTAAGGAAGAGCTTTCCTCCTTCTCAGCATCTGCCATTACAACGTGCCCACCGGTCCCCCCTCGCCCTGTTTTTTTCTGGTATCTGCTTCCTGAACTCTTGCGGATAGAGCGCGGGGTATACGTGGGCGCAGCCAATTCCCTGCAACAGCCGTAGGAAAATTCACCAGGCCAAAAGGACATACATATATACACAACCCCAGCCTGACCTCGACAACGAGGCAATTCCCAGTTCTTATTTCCACTTTTCATTTCGACATAACACATCTTCATTCTTCTGTCATATCTTCATTCTCATTAACTCATCTACGAAGGCCAGCGGACCATACCCAGTGAAAAGAGTCGGAATTCTGCAGGCCCCTTTTCTAATTGGAATCCCACCAGCGAGTCGCGACAACAAGGAGGAAGAGGGCCACTGACAACGCCCTCCAAATAACAACGACAAACGAGGAAAGTAAGAAGTAATGGCGTCAAATACCACCAATACAAGCAATACAAGGCCTCAGGCGAACGGCATTCCGTCTACATCGACTTTCTCATTCAAGGCACCTTTCCCTGTTTCCCCCGCGTCGGCGGGGAGTGTTTCAGCACTGAAGCAAAGACGCGTATCCCTCGCTTCTCCATCTTCACCAAGACTTGTCAAGCCGTTCAGCTTTAGAGACGAAATGGGGCTGCAGTCAAGCGAAACTTCTACGCCCTCAACTTCAACCTCTGTGCCAGAGAAGAAAGGCAAGATGCGTAAAATCGACACAAGTCAGAACAGCGATGATTCGCCACCACCCATGACAGAGAAGAAACCGAGAAAGAAATGGTCCTCTGAGGAGACCCAAATGTTGGTTGAGGGATGCCAGATTGTACGTTACGTTCTCGTCTATTCCTACTTATATGTCGTGTCTTTCAATGAACTGATCATGGGTTGTGGGTTATGAAGCACGGGGTTGGGAATTGGAAGACCATCCTGCAGGACCCTGATCTCAAGTTCCATGATCGCTCAGCTGTGGATCTTAAAGATAGGCATGTCCTTTGTCTTTCGGTAAAATAGCAACCGCATGTTTTCAGCATGCTGATGCCTTGTGTTTCTTCGCCAGATTTCGGACATACTTCCCAGACGCATACAAGAAACATTACCCGAATGCTCGAACCCATCTTTCAAGCAAGATACGCTCAACGTTTGCCGATGGTACCTCTTTGTTTGAAAAGACTCGAAGTAAACGACGGCGACCATTTACTGAAGCGGAAGACCGCGCTCTCAAAGCAGGCTATGAGAAACATGGCACTACATGGGCTACCATTGTCAAGGATCCCATCTTCCAAGAGCAGAATAGACGGTCAACGGATCTGAGAGATAGGTTCCGTAATGCGTTCCCGCTTTTATACCAAGCTGCGGGCTACAAGCCTCGTACAGCATCAAAGAAGAAAGTTGAAGGGCCGGTTAGGGCGGCGGATGACCAGCTATCCACGACTGCTGGGCCCGTTCGTAGTCGTCGAAGGGCGCAGAGTAGTAGTCAGGGTCTCTTGAGGGGTGGGACAAAGAGTGTACCGCAAAGCACAGCGCCATCTGAAGATGAAGAAAGTTCTGCAGAAGAGGATGTAGAACAAACTTATTCATTCAAGGCTTCAGTATCGCCAGCGTTTATGGATGGCACAAACAATTTCAGGCATCTGAAGAGAGCTTCTGTGTCTTTGCCGAATCACAACGCATCTGTAACTAACTCTGCACCTGCTCCCGAGTCCTCAACCAACGACAATGTCAATTCTTCGGCAGAAGACGATGATATGGAACTCGTCGTCGATACAAGTGCCCTTGATATCCCTGATTTTTTGCCCAACAATACACATTCGGATATGGAAACCTGGTCCTCTTCAGGGCTCAACACTCCAACGCACTCCTCTACAGCCGCGTGGTCCACAGCTGCCGCCTCTCCAACGTCAAGCCATGTATCAGATTTCTTTATGAGCAATAGCTCAGGTGCTCAGACCGATGCTTCCAGCTCGTCCTCGCCATTCATCGAACGCCGCAATGATATCCTGGGGAATAACTTAGGCATGATCGGGAAGAGCGCTTGGGGTACACAGGACTGGTTCTCACCCAATCCGCGACTCGAGAGCAGCCGAAGCAGTACATCAGCCTCGTCCTTTGTGGATGCTAGCTTTTCGCCGGCTTCGCCTTTTACGTACCATCCGCATCTCAACCACGGAGTACTCGATCGTTACGACCTTTTCCCACCCTCCATGCCCGATGGAAATTCCTCAGAAGTTGGTTATGGTGACTCTCATTTCTCTGACGAACTGGGAAGTGGGCCTCCAGGTTCCAATTCAGCTAGCTCAGGCGGTACTGGGTTCAAAGGATATCACTCACCCTTCGCTGGTGATCTTATTTCGGGTACTGGCGCCAGAATGCATCAGAATTCGTTCACCTCCGCCATGTCTCTCGCTTCGCTGCCTACTATCTATGGATCATCCTTTAGCTCGGGCTTTGGCACCAACAGTAGCAGTATGGGTTTAGGCTTAGAGAATATCCCTGAGAACGCGAGCATACATCCTATGCAGTTGCATGCGCATTCATCCAGTTTATTATCGATTGATGAACTTGGGCTGACCTCTATATCGTTGGACGACCGAGGTGAATCTACTTCTGGCACCGCACCTCCTGGAGGTCTGCACCAAAACGCTGGAGATGCCATGGATGAGAGCGAGGCGGAGAGCCAGAACTTGATGGCTATGGCATATGGTTTGAGCCGCTCGCCCCAGAAACAGCACCATAAGCAGGAGGATGACGATTTGGACGATATCAACAGTTCTTTCCACTCTGATTCATTTGGTCTTGATGATCTGGTCGACATGAATGAACTCCATGCTACTCCACCTGCTACACCCATCCTGACTCAACCTCGTCCTATGAGACGTTCCTCCGGGGGGACAATGCTGCATAATTTCGACAATTCGAACATAAGCATGATGGGAAGTGGACATGCTAGATCTATTTCAGTGCCACCTTCCGAAGCCAGAAATGGAAGTAATGCTCTTGGGATGTCGATGTCAATGGACGATGTAGGGCTGCATATGCATCATCACACAGGCATTCACCACGATATGAGTGTGCATACTACAGGGAGAAACTTGCAGGCTCTGTTCAACGCAAATTTTACAGCTTCTAATTCATCGTCCATAAATCTCAACGCGCACCAACACCAGCATAGTTCCCCTATGGGTGGTGGCAGTGGTATTCATTCTCCAATGTCGCCACTGTCTCCGATTCTTCATCAGCAACAACAGCAACAACAACAGACTTTGCAGCCTACCACGGTCTTCCCGGGCAGTCTGATGCTCTCCCCTTCTTCGCCACAAGCGCTGGGATCTCCAAGCTCTGCAGACCTCCACCACCTTAGCTACCTTCAAATGAACGATACCGCTAATAATAGCGACCTGTGGCGTAACGTGCAGTCCAACGTGTTGGGCGATCACTCGTATAGCGCTGTTCCTTACCTGGATCTGCATTACCACATCTTCGGGAACCATCACGGCCTCGCACTCGATGGCACGCTGGATGATCACTCTGAAGCAAGACAAGGACAAGCTCTTGACCTCGCACAATCTGCAGTTCTTGCTTCATCTGCTCTGGGCATGTCTCTAAGTTCCGGGTCTGCGTTGAATTTAGGCTTACCATTGAAAGGCTTTGAACCATCGCCTTCAACGCCTGTTGGTACGATCAGGAATCAGTCTTCGATCGCTACTATACGACAGAGTCTAAGCTCCTCTTTTAATCCTTCCTCTTCCTTTGGACGTGAAAGATCCGCAGCGCAATCTCATTCTTTCGGCGTCGATCCTGCAGCTCTCACTGGCAATTCTGTCCCCGATACTTCACTTGCTGATATCAAGTCTCCATCACTATCATCGCGCACGCGGAGTAATGGCAGTAGCGGTGGTGGGGGACAGCAACGACAAGCTGCTGCTCGCGGTTCTCGAGAACGGAGTAATGAAGCGAGTACCATTCGTCAAAACAAGTCTCTTGCATCAGGCGGCGCGACTGTGAGCAGATCAATGAGCCACCATCGTGGGCAGAGCGCGGTGTGTCCTCAGGATCTGGTGTTACGCAATGACAATAAGCGTAAACGCGCTAGTTGGGACGGAGGATTGGTGTAGGGCTTCTTCGTTTTCTTTCTTTTCGTTTCCTACATAATTTTATGGGGACTTTCTCTCTCTTTCTCTATTCTCCACGGAATTCTCTTCACGTATCCCTATTCTACACTCGCTCTCGTCCATAAAGTTTCCAGCCTCTCTCTCTCTCTCTGTCTTTGTACTTTTACTTTTACTTTTACTTCATTTTTCTACCTCCCATCGAACCCATTTACATACACAATCTCGTACACAATTTCGACAGTCTCATTGCCGATATGCTATCAACTTCTCTTCCTTTTTGTATCCCTTCTCCTGAAGGCTTTCGTCTTTTGTTTATTTTATTTTTTCGAATCATGTCTCCTTACTTTTACGCTACGACGCTATGTATATATCATGACTTGGCATTAAGCTTTATTCTTCTTTTTATCGATTTCTATTTCCACAATGGTCCTCAACCACGCGCCCCGCATTTCACCATTAATAATATTCTCTCATGATCCAACGGATGGTCCAACGCCACACACACGCTATATATGCTGCCCTGTCCATCCTGTCATGGTATTATTTATCGATGTTCACTTTTTACTATCAGCCTGTACATATATCATTTCCCCCTTGAATTCGTATGTGTCCCTCATACATTTCGTTAATCAAACTATTCCAGATTTTTTTCCGATTAACGATGTGTTTACAACATATCTAGGATAATAATCAAATGTCCATTCTGTGCACAATCAATCAATCATCATGCATCAGAATCCATTGGTATAGAGTGAAAGGTTGTTGACATACTTGAGGACGTGTCTGTATCGTACATCGTTTTCTTTTACGCTTCTTAAAGCCTTCCCAGCTTCCTTCATTGGTAACATCTCAATGTAAGCTTTGACGCCTTTCTTGACGGCTAGGTTGAGCATATCGATAGCTTCTTTCTTACTCCCGCTATTAAAAACGAAGGTTCGAAATTAGGATAGATAATCTGGGTGGTGAGGCTGAAAAAGTTGACTGACATATGACTGCCTCCCAGGAGTGCGCCGTTGCCAGAGAGATCTGCAAAAAGGCCCACAGTTAGTCAACCAAAACAAAGATGACTGATGCCTATTTATAGGGACAAACCAGTGCTCTTAAGAGGAGGAAGGGCATCGTCTGGCATTGCAACCATAATGAAACGTCCATGGACTCGAAGCGTCGACATAAGATCACTGATGGGTATTGCCGATGATACGTCTGCAGTACACTGAAAAGAATTTGTGAAAATGTGAAAAATAAAATAAAATAAAAAATAGCGTCAGCACGTACGATAATGAGATCAAGTTTTCCTATCCATTCTTGAACAAATCCTTCTTGTCCCGTTGAAATAAACTCGTTTGCACCGAGCTCTTTCGCATCGTCCTACAATTGGCATAAAAGTCAGGCATCGACAGATAGTGAAGAAAAAAGAGACGCACTTCTTTATCGGGAGAGTGGGAGAACACCACCACCTCTGCGCCTAGTGCTCTGGCAAATTGAATGGCAAAATGACTGGAAAAGACAATTTAATATTCGAAAGATGCAACTTGAAGTACTGAAGGAACACACCCGAGTCCGCCGATTCCAACAATGCCGACGCGTTTACCAGACCTGTACAGGTACCGTTAAAATACGAAATACGGAAATCCTTAATTTTATTTCTCACCCAGCACCATTACGCACCAATGGGGCATAAACAGTCAAGCCGGCACATAGCATAGGCGAAGCCTGTTCAAGGGGAAGCTCCTTGGGAATTGGGAACACAAATCGTTCGTGGGCA
>Ga0247779_1001420_pt1 | contig 11573 bp, 11 predicted proteins | sample UWRJL221509R5_FD_179925 | JGI IMG/M metagenome (GOLD analysis project Ga0247779, IMG submission 179925) | Plant litter microbial communities from Arlington Agricultural Research Station in Wisconsin, United States - UWRJ-L221-509R-5 | ecosystem: Environmental > Terrestrial > Plant litter >...
CGCGCGTCATCTGACGCATCCGTCGTGCGATGCGCATGGCGCGCAGGTGGACGAACGACTCGATCGCGACGACGTGCGGGTTTGCCGGTGCGCACCTTCGTGCGCCGTCGACAAGGTCGGATACCTCGATGGGTATCCTCCGAAAACGAAAAAGGCACCTCGCGAAGGAGGTGCCTCTTCATCGGAGCGCATGCCAGCCGCCTCGCGGCGCCGCATGCGCGCCCGATCACTGCTTGGCGGCGGCCTTGTCGACGTCGGCCTGGCCTTCGGCCTTGGTCTTCTCGGTCTTGATCGCGGCCTTGGTCTTGTCAGAGTGCGCGTCGGTCTTGGCCTTGGCGACCTTCGTGTCGGCCTTCGCGTCGGCCTTGGCCTGGTCGGCGTTGGCATCGGCGGCGGTCTTCTCGGCCTTGGCGGATTGCTTGGCCTTGTCTTCCGGGTCGGCCTTGTCGACCTTGGCCTGCGCCTTGGCCTTGTCCTTGTTGGCATCGTTGGCCGCGTCGGCCTTCTTCTTGTCGGCCTTCGCCTGAGCCTTGCTGACCTTCTGGTCGGCCTTGGCGTCGGTCTTGGCTTCCGAATTCATGGCCTTGGCGTCGGCCTTGTCGGCCTTGGCTTCGGCCTTGGCCATCGCGGGCGTGGCGGCCGGGGCGCTGGCCTGGGCCATGGCCATCGAGGCGAACAGGGAGGCGATCAGGGCGGCGAGGAGCTTGCTCATTGTGATTTCCTTGGTGAGTTGTGTGGATCACCGACCGACCATCGATCGAGTCCATGTGCTTGTAACGCGGGGCGCGGGGGGCTTCGTTGACAGGGTGTGGACTTCCACATTCGGAAGTTTCTTCCCGTCGAGCGAGCGAAATCCGGTGCTCCGTGGTGGAACCGTTGCCAGCGACGACTCCTCGGCAATACGCGTGCCCGACAGATGCGCAACACCGTCATGGCCAGCCCGGCGGCCTCTGCGCGGCATGCGCCGTCCGGTCGCGCGAGACAGGCGAGCCGGAGTCATCGACCGAGAGCCGCCGCCTAACCGCCGCCTGCAGCGCCTCGCGAGACGCGCGGTGCGGGAGGCCGCCCGAGTCGCGTGTCAGGCCGCCGGCGTCACGGCACGCGCCCGCAGCCGCGACAGGCTCGCCAGGCCGCCGCCGACCGCCAGCGCCACCGCCATCAGCAGGCACACGTGCTCCGCGTCCTGCGACACGGTGCGAAAGACGAGCGCCGCCAGCGTGGCGCCGCCCGTCATGCCCGTCAGCCTGGCCGTCGCCAGCATGCCGCCCGCGGCGCCCGCGCGGTCGCGCGGCGCGCTGCCCAGCATCGTGCGGTTGTTCGGCGCCTGGAAGAAGCCGAAGCCCAGGCCGCACAGCGCCATGCGCCACACGATGGCCAGCGTCGACGCCTCGGGCGTCAGCTGGGACAGCAGCGCCAGTCCGAACGCCAGCACCAGCAGCCCGGCGCTGCCGAGGATCGCGGCGGGGATGCGGTCGGCGAGACGTCCGGCCAGCGGCGCGACGAGCCCGACGCCCACCGGCCACGGCGTCATCAGCAGGCCGGTCTGCACCTGGTCGCGATGCAGCGCCGCCTGGAACCAGAACGGCAGCGCGAGGAAGGCCAGCATGTAGGCGGCGAACGAGCAGATCGACGTCGCCACCGACAGCCCGAAGATCGGGATGCGCAGCAGGTCGATCGGGATCAGCGGCCGCGGCTCGTGGCGCTCGCGCAGGAACAGCGCGACGCCGGCCAGCACGCCCAGCACCAGTTCCGCCGCGGCCAGTGCCCCGCGGTTCGCGCCGTGCGTCAGCGTGTCGACGCCGATGAAGAACAGCCCGAACGCCAGGGCGCTGAGCCCGGCGCTGAGCCAGTCGAGCGACCTGGCCGACAGCGTCGACCACGGCAGCACGCGCGCGGCGAACAGGACGTTGGCGATGCCGATGGGCACGTTGACGGCGAACAGCCACTGCCACGGGCCGACGGCCAGGATGCCCGACGCGACCGTCGGCCCGATCGCGCCCGAGATCGACACCACCAGCGCGTTCAGGCCGACGCCGCGCCCCAGCGAGGCCTGCGGGAAGGTGTAGCGCACCAGCGCGCCGTTGACCGCCATGATCCCGGCCGCGCCGAAGCCCTGCGCGATGCGCGAGAGCACCAGCGCCTCGAGCGAGCCGGACAGCGCGCAGGCCAGCGAGCCCAGCGTGAACAGCGCCAGCCCGACCAGGTACACGCGGCGAAAGCCGATGCGCTCGCCCAGCGCCGCCACCGGCAGCAGCAGCACGACGATGGACAGCTGGTACGCGTTGATGATCCACACCGACTCGGCCGGCGCGATGCCCAGGTGCCGCGCGATCGAGGGCAGGGCGGTGTTGGCGACCGAGGAGTCGAGCACCGCCATCGTGATCGCGACGGCGATCGCGAGCATCGCCCAGTAGCGTTGCGGCTTGGGCAGGCCGTCGGGATGGATCGTGGGTGTCAGGGGCGGCTCCTCGGACTGGCGCGATGGGCGCCGAGCATAGGCCCTTCGGGCGAGGAGCGCCTGCGCGAGCGGGAAAGTCCCGCGCGCCGGCGGCTTGACACCGTCCCGCGCGCCATCAGGTAGTCTTGCCTCTGCCCCGGATCGCCCGAATGATCTCGCACCTGACCATCCGCCTCGCCACCCGCGCCGACGCCGGCGCCATCGCCGCGCTGTCGCGCGACGAGATCGAGCACGGCCTGCCGTGGACCTGGCGCGAGCCGCGCGTGCGCCGCGCGATCGCGGATCCGGACACCAACGTCGTCGTCGCCGGCGCGCCCGGCGCGCTGGCCGCGTTCGGCGTCATGTACCACGCGGACGACGACGCGCACCTGCTGCTGTTCGCGGTGCAGCGGTCGCAACGGCGGCGCGGCGTGGGAAGCGCGCTGCTGCAATGGCTGGAGGAGGCCGCGCGCGCCGCGGGCGCGTCACGCGTGCGCGTGGAGGCGCGCCTGGACAACGAGGCGGCGCGCAGCTTCTACAACGAGCGCGGCTACCACGAGGGCGCGATCGTGAGGCGCCTGTACAGCGGACGGCTGGACGGGGTGGCGCTCGAGAAGTGGCTGCGCGCCTAGCCCGCGCTCGCCGCGGTGCCGCGGCTCAGCTCATGCTGAACGTCGACACGGCCGCGGCTCAGCTCATCTTGAACGTCGACACGGCGTGCGACAGCGACGCCGCCTGGTCCTTGAGCGACTCGGCCGCCGCCGCCGACTCCTCGACCAGCGCGGCGTTCTGCTGGGTCATCTGGTCGAGCTGGGCCACCGCCTTGTTGATCTGGACGATGCCGTCCGACTGCTCGGACGACGCCGCGGTGATCTCGTTGATGATGTCGCTGACGCGCTGCACCGAGGCGACGATCTCGCGCATCGTCGAGCCGGCGTTGCCCACGAGGCGCGAGCCTTCGTCGACGCGCTCCACGCTGGAGCTGATCAGGCCCTTGATCTCCTTGGCGGCGCCCGCGCTGCGTTGCGCGAGGCTGCGCACCTCCGAGGCGACGACCGCGAAGCCGCGACCCTGTTCGCCGGCGCGCGCCGCTTCCACGGCCGCGTTCAGCGCGAGGATGTTGGTCTGGAAGGCGATGCCGTCGATCACGCCGATGATGTCGGCGATCTTCTTCGAGCTGCCGTTGATCTGCTCCATCGTGGAGACCACTTCCGCGATGACGTGGCCGCCGCGCTGGGCCACCTGCGCGGCGGAGGCCGCGAGCTGGTTGGCCTGGCGCGCGGAGTCCGCGGACTGGTTGACCGTGCCCGTCAGCTGCATCATCGACGACGCCGCCTGCTGCAGTTGCGACGCCGTCTCCTCGGTGCGGACGCTCAGGTCGTGGTTGCCGGTGGCGATCTCCGCGCTGGCGGTGCTGATGCTGTCGCTGGACGTGTGCACCTGCGCGACCGTCGCGCGCATCGCCTGCACCATGCGGCCCAGGCCCTCGATCAGGCTGCCGGGCGCGGCCGCGGGGATGTGCACGCCGAGCTCGCCGCGGGCGAGGGCCGCCATCGCGTCGATGGCGGCGCGTGGCTCGCCGCCGATCTGGCGCAGCACGCTGCGCGTCACCAGCAGTGCCAGCGCGCCGATCGCCGCGAGCACGGCCAGCGAGATGCCCAGCTGGCGCAGCGCCGTGTTGCGGAGGTCCGCGTCCACGCCGTCCATGTACAGGCCGGAGCCGACGATCCAGTTCCAGCCCGGGATCTTCACCAGGTACTGCAGCTTCGGATAGACGACCGCGTTCGGGTCGTTGTCGCCCGGCTTGGCGGTCCACGACGAGACCCAGGCCGTCGATCCGTCCTTGCTGGCCGCCATGCCTTCGGTGAGCATCCTGGCCGCGTCGATGCCCTTGCTGTTGACGGTGCCGAACACGCTCTTGCCGGGCACCCAGCGTGTCAGGTACGGATGCATCACGGCGATGCCGTCGGTGGTGAGCGCGTAGAAGTAGTCGGCCTTGCCGGCGAGGTCGCCGTAGCGCGCCATGCGCAGAGAATCGGTCGCCGCCTTCTTCGCGTCGTCATCGCTCATCTTGCCCGCCGCGGCCGCGGCCTGGTAGCCGGCGACGATCGTGGCGGCCGACTGCACCGCGGCCCTCAGCGTGGCCTTGCGGGCGTTGGTGATCTCTTCGCGCAGCTGTAGGAATGCCAGGCCCGAGACCAGCAGCACGCCGACGATCGCGGTCGCGACGAGCAGCAGGATCTTGCGATTGAACGACAACTTCTCGAGCATTGGCTTTCCCCAGGGTTCCGACGAGGCGCGGCGCTGTTCGCGCGCACACCGGACTCCGCGCAGCGGCGCCGTGGCCAGGTCTGCGGGATGTCTACGATGGTTTACGGCGTCCGGCCGCATGACTTGAGGGCGGAACGGATGAACGGTCATCGCGGCTGCGAAAGCGAAAAAGCCGCCAGGAGGGCGGGCTTCGAGGGGGCCGGGTCAGGGGCGATCCGTGTCAGCGCGAGTGACACCACCGGGCGACGAAGCTTTGCGCCTCGCCGTGGGCGTCGTCCGGGACGACGTGAGCAGTAGATCGAACGAGACCGTCCGGCCTCGATGGCATCTGCCCGTTCTTCCTCGTCCCGGGCGGCCGGTCCGCTACCTGAGACACCGAAGAACCGCTTGCGGATCGACGGCTGACGCGCTCACCAGCGAGCGAGGAGAGGAGGGAGGGTGACGAGCCTGACCCCGGCACTGGTCACAACAGTTAGGGCTGCTTCGTTCCCGACCTGACCCGGTTGGCCGTGCTTCCATGCGGGGAGGCCCGTCACCGGTGATTGTACGTCGAAGTGGCCGCCCGAACTTTTCCGGCGGACCACCGGACGATCGCGTCAACGAAGTTGGAGGTCGTCGTCGCCGAAGCGGATGTTCAGCGGCTCGATGAGCAACTGCTTCGGCCCGTCCTCGACCTTGCCCGCGATGCAGGCACCGATGCCCAGGTCCTCGGCGATCTGGCAGGCCTGGGCCGCCTGGTCGGCGGGCATGAACAGCGCGAAGCCGGCGCCCATGTTGAGCGTGCTGTAGGCCTCGCGGTCGTCGTGCCTGGCGTGTTGCTGGATGAACTTCAGCACCGGCGGCACCGTGGGCACGGTGGTGATGCGGTAGGTGAACGGCTTCGGGTGGCGCAGCAGCTTGCGCCAGCCGTGGCCGGTGATGTTGGCGCTGTAGTGCACGGTGAGGCCGGCGGCGGCCAGGGCCTCGGTGACGGGCGAGTACAGCGTGGTCGGGGCGAGCAGGGCCTCGCCGTAGGACAGGCCGGGCGCGACCGGCGTCATGTAGCCGTTGGGCAGGCGCTCGACCAGCTTGCGGGCCAGGCTCAGGCCGTTCGCGTGGATGCCGCTGGAGCTCAGCAGCACGATGGCGTCGCCGGCCTGCAGGTGGTCGCCGACGGACAGGCGGCTCTTCGGGTTGACGATGCCGGTGCACGACGACGCGAGGTCGATGCGGCCGCCCTCGACGATGCCCGCCAGCGCCGGCGTCTCGCCGCCGCCCCAGGCGACGCCGCAGGTGTCGCACGCGGCCTTCCAGCCGTCCACGAGCGCCTTGGCGCGCTGCTTGTCGCCGAACCAGTCGCTGCCGCCCGCCGCCCAGTAGGCCTGCACCACCAGCGGGGTGGCGCCGACGGTGATCAGGTCGTTGATGGACATCGCGATGGTGTCCTGGGCGATGCCCGCGTAATAGCTTTGTCCGGTGAGCTCGGCCATCTCGTCGGCCACCAGCGCCTTGGAGCCCAGGCATTCGACGATGCTGGCCAGGTAGAACGGGCCGACGTCGACGACGTAGGCCGACTCGCCGCGCGATGCGGCGACCTCGCTGAAGCCGTGGCCCGACAGGTGCGTGGCGGTGGCCGCGGCGGCGCGCTGGGCGGCCACCTTCAGCGGGTCGATCAGGTCGTAGTTGACGCCGGCCTGTTCGTAGCTGAGCGTGTCGGGACTGGAGGGGGAATGCGAATTCATGGCGGGATTATCGGTCAGCGGGTATCGGATACACCACAAGTAGAATCATTGCGATGAGCTATGTCGTCCTCGCACGCAAGTACCGCCCGCGCACCTTCGAGCAGATGGTGGGGCAGGATCACGTGGTGCGCGCACTGACGCATGCGCTCGAGCAGGGCCGGCTGCACCACGCCTACCTGTTCACGGGCACGCGTGGCATCGGCAAGACGACGGTGTCGCGCATCCTGGCCAAGAGCCTCAACTGCACCGGCGCCGACGGCCGGGGCGGCATCACCGCGCACCCGTGCGGCGTCTGCACCGCGTGCACCGAGATCGACGGCGACCGCTTCATCGACTACATCGAGCTCGACGCGGCGTCCAACCGCTCGATCGACGAGATCCGCGACCTGATCGAGCGCGCCGCCTACAAGCCGAGCGTGGGCCGCTACAAGGTCTTCATGATCGACGAGGCGCACCAGCTCACCAAGGACGCCTTCAACGCGTTGCTCAAGACGCTGGAGGAACCGCCCGAGTACCTGAAGTTCGTGCTGGCGACGACCGACCCCGAGAAGATGCTGCCGACCGTGCTGAGCCGGTGCCTGCAGTTCAACCTGCGGCCGATGGCGCCGGAGACGGTCGCTGCGCACCTGCAGCAGGTGCTGGGCGCGGAGGGGATCCCGTTCGACGCCGGGTCGCTGCGGCTGCTGTCGCGCGGCGCGCGCGGCTCGATGCGCGACGCGCTGTCGCTCACCGACCAGGCCATCGCGTACGGCGCCGGCACGCTCGAGGAGTCGGGCGTGCGCGCGATGCTGGGCACGGTCGATCGCAGCCACGCCAACCGCATCGTCGAGTCGCTCGCGCGGCGCGACGCCGGCGCGATGCTGGGCGAGGTCGACGCGTTGCGCGGCCTGGGGCTGTCGGCGGCCGGCACGCTGGAGGAGGTGGCGCGCCTGCTGCAGCAGATGGCCGTCGAGCAGGCGCTGCCGGGCGCGCTGGACGCCGGCGATTCCGACACCGAGGCCGCCCGCACGCTCGCCGCGGCGCTGGCCCCCGACGAGACGCAGCTGCTGTACAGCATCGCCGTGCACGGCCGCGCCGAGCTGAGCCTGGCGCCGGACGAGTACGCCGGTCTCGTGATGGTGCTGCTGCGCTTCATGGCGTTCCCGTCCGGCGATGGCGGGGGTTCTGGCGGCGGTGGCGGCGCGGCGCCGCCGGCGGCGCGCCAGCCCGACGCGCCGCGCGCCGCGGCGCCGGCTGCGGCTGCGACGACCGCGGCGAATCCCGCGCCGGCGCCCGCCGGCACGCCGGTGGCGGCGGCGCCCGTCGCGGCCGCGCCCGCGCCGGTCGCCGTCCAGCGCCCGCTGCCTGCGCCGGCATCCGCCCCGGTTCAGGCGCCCGCGCCCGCGGCCCCGCTCCTGCGCGCGCCGCCCGCACGCGCGGTGGCGACGGCCACGGTGTCCGACGACGCCGGTCCGCCGTGGGGCGACGAGGAGCCCGACGAGCTCGTCGACGATCTGCCGCCGCCCCCGCGCCGCAGCGGCGGGGCGCCGCCGCCGGTGCAGCGAGCGCGCCCCAGCCTCGACGAGCTGGAGCCCGAATACGACGACGAGCCCGCCGCGCCGCGCGCCGCGTCGCGCGACGTCGCGCCGCCGCCGGCCCTGCCGGCGTTCGAGCGCACCGAGCTCGGCACGCGCTGGTACGCGCTGATCGCGCAATGCGCCGCGGCCGGCAAGCTGGTCGCCATGGTGCGCGCGCTGGCGATGCAGTCCGAGCTGTTCCACTGCGACGCCGACGGCGACACGCCCACGTGGCGCCTGCGCGTGGGCCTGGAGACGCTGCGCAATCCGGCGCTGGCCGACAAGCTCGCCGCGATCCTGCGCGAGTTGACGGGCGAGAAGCTGCAGCTGGTGGTCGAGATGGGCGATCCGCAGGACACGCCGCTCAAGCGCGACGCCGCCGAGGCCGACCGCCGGCAGCGCGCGGCGATGGACGAGATCCAGTCCGACGCCACGGTGCGCGCCTTGCTGGCACAGTTCCAGACGGCCCGCATCCTCCCGGGCTCGGTCAAGCCCCTCTGATTTCCTCCCGAAGCCGATCGCGGCTTCAACGAACACGAAAGGTCGTACCCCATGATGAAAGGTCAACTCGCCGGTCTGATGAAGCAGGCCCAGGCGATGCAGGACAACCTGAAGAAGGTGCAGGACGAGCTCGCCACGATCGAGGTGGACGGCCAGGCCGGCAACGGCCTCGTCAAGATCACGATGACGTGCAAGCACGACGTCCGCCGCGTCACCATCGACCCGAGCCTGCTCGCCGACGACAAGGACATGCTCGAGGACATGGTGGCCGCCGCGTTCAACGACGCGCTGCGCAACGCCGAGGAGGTGAGCGCCGCCAAGATGGGCAAGGTCACCGCCGGCATGCCGCTGCCGCCCGGCATGAAGATGCCGTTCTAGACATGACGACCCCCACGCTCCCTCTGGTCGCAGCCCCTCGAGGGGGAGCTCGGGTCGGCTCGGATGTGATCCTCGCTTCCCGAGAGCTTGGGGTCTCGGGGCTGCTTGTCAGCGGCAGCGCCGGAGCCGGATTCAAAAGAATGGCCCACGAAGGATGAGCGAACCCAGACTGTTGTCGTTGGTCGAGGCCTTGCGCATCCTGCCCGGCGTCGGCGTGAAGTCGGCGCAGCGCATGGCGTTCCACCTGCTGCAGCACGACCGCGAAGGCGCGCTGCGGCTGGCCACGGCGCTGGACGGCGCGGTGCACGACATCCGGCACTGCGAGCGCTGCCACACGTTCACCGAGCACACGCTGTGCGACGTCTGCGCCGACCCCGAGCGCGACGCCGACGTGCTGTGCATCGTCGAGACGCCGGCCGACCAGTCGGCGCTGGAGCGCACCGGCAGCTACAAGGGCCTGTACTTCGTGCTGATGGGCCGGCTGAGCCCGCTGGACGGCGTCGGCGTGCGCGACATCGGCGTCGGCCCGCTGCTCGAGCGCCTCGATCGCGAGCCGGTCGCCGAGGTCATCCTCGCCACCAGTTTCACGGCCGAGGGCGAGGCCACCGCGCACGTGATCGGCGAGGCGCTGAAGGCGCGCGGCATCACCGTGTCGCGCCTGGCGCGCGGCGTGCCCGCCGGCAGCGAGCTGGAGTACGTCGACCTGTCGACGATCGCGCACGCGCTGGCGGACCGGCGCTGACGTTCGACTGGCCGGCGGCCACCGCGGCAAGCCGGCCCGCACCGTGACCCGGGCGCCTGCCTTGCTCTCGCCTCCTCCCACCCGACACAGCGCCACACCATGACCATGACGGAAGCCGAACTCGCCAGGATCTACCGCGACTACATCGCGTGCCTCAACGCGCAGGACTGGCCCCGGCTCGGCCTGTTCGTGGCGCACGACGCCGTCCACAACGGCCGCGCCTTCGGCCTGGACGGCTACCGCGAAATGCTGGAGAACGATTTCCGCGAGATCCCCGACCTGCGCTTCGAGGTCGAACTGCTCACCTGCGATCCGCCCAACATCGCCGCCCGGCTCAAGTTCGACTGCACGCCCGCCGGGCAGTTCCAGGGCCTGCCCGTGAACGGCCGGCGCATCCGGTTCGCGGAGAACGTGTTCTACGAACTGCGCGACGGCAAGATCGCGCAGGTGTGGTCGGTGATCGACAAGGCGGCGATCGAGGCGCAGCTCTGAGCCTCGGCCGGAACGACGCCCCGCAAGGCGGCGAGTCGGGCGAGCCGGCGGCGCGTGAGCGGCCGGCTCAGGCGGCCCGCGCCGTGTCGCGCAGGGCCAGCAACGTGCGCTGCGACGGCGCGTCGGCGTCCACGGGCAGGCTCTGCCTGGCGCGCAGGTAGCGGTCGCTGTACACGTCCAGCCAGGCCTCGAGCGTGCGGGCCGCGCGCAGGTCGCCGGCGAGTGCCAGGCACAGCGCGGCGACCTCGGCCGTGCAGAGGTGGTGGCCGTGCCACGAGCGGCGCAACCGGTAGCGCGAGAGCTGCTCGGGGTGCAGGCCCAGCACCGGCAGGCGGTCGAGGTAAGGACTCTTGCGGAAGGCCTTGCGCGCCTCGGCCCAGGTGCCGTCCAGCAGGATGAACAGCGGCCGCCGCGTGCCCTCGGCCGCCGCGGGCGGCAGCTCCGCGACGACGCGGTCCGGCGCCGCGAATTCGCCCGGGAACACGACGACGGGCTGCCAGCGCGGGTCGGCCAGCAGCGCGAGCAACGCGGGGTCGACGGCGGTGCGGGACCAGGCGAAGGCCTGCGTGTCGGCCACGACGTCGGCGACCAGCCAGCCGGTGTTGCTCGGCTTGAGCGGCTCGAACTCCGACATGAGAAGGCAGATGCCCGCCCGCGTGGGCACCCGCTCGCGCAACGCGCAGGCGCAGTGGCTGGGGATCAGCCGGCAGCCGGGGCAGCGCTCCTTGCGCGCTTCGCCGCGGTCCAGGCGCGGCCGCGTCTCGCTGTGTTCGAGGCAAGCCGAGCGCAGGCGCGCGACGGCATGGGGCAGGGGCGGAGCCACGCGGTCGCGACGCGGCGGGTCAGGTCCGGGCCGCCTGCGCGGCCTCCGGCAGGCCGCGCCTGCTCCGATGAACGATCGCGACGCCCTCGAGCGGCGGCATCCCCTCGAAGTCGACGATCCGCGGCGCGTTGCTCCCCATCACGCCATGGCCGTGCCGCGCCGAGGGCTCGACCGGCGGCGAGAACGTGGCGCTCCCCGCGGCCAGCGCCGCGAGGCCCGCGGCGTCGCCGGCGCGCACCCGGCGGCGGCGGATGTCGGGGGCGGTCATCGCGATTCCTTCGGCTCCGTCGCGCGCGTCAGGGCTGGGCGACCTTGGTCTTGGACACCGGCTTCGCGGGCGTGCCGCCGGCCTTGCGCGCCACGACCGTCTTGCGCGGCGCCTTCGACACCGCCACGTGCGCGCCGCTGCGCGCGTTGGCGGTCTGCGCCACGCGCCGCTTCGCGACGGGCGCCTTGGCGACCGCGGTCTTGCCGGCCGGTGCCTTGGCGGCCGCACGGCCCGGCGTCGCGGCCGGGTGCGCCGGGACGCGCGCGAGCGAGGTCGAGCGCGGCAGGAACAGCACCGCGGTGCTGCCGGCCGCGAACCTGCCGCTGGCCGGGACGTGGTTCCAGGTGGCGACCTGCGAGGCGCTCACGTGCCAGCGCCGGGCCA
>Ga0247779_1001421_pt1 | contig 11569 bp, 8 predicted proteins | sample UWRJL221509R5_FD_179925 | JGI IMG/M metagenome (GOLD analysis project Ga0247779, IMG submission 179925) | Plant litter microbial communities from Arlington Agricultural Research Station in Wisconsin, United States - UWRJ-L221-509R-5 | ecosystem: Environmental > Terrestrial > Plant litter >...
ATCAACAGCACCCGGTCAGTCCGCACATAAACTCGTTTTGGGTCGCCATCCCACAATTTCCTTCAGTCGAAACGCCGTCACAGAACCTTCAGTATAAGCAAAGAAAGAAAGATCAAACTTCCGCCGTCGTGTCAAGTACTGGCAGCTACGGACAAAGTGTCATATTCGAGGTGTGTGCTTCTATACTGGTGTGAATGTGTCCTGGGTCATTTTGCGGACAGCTTCTTTGTTTCACTTTTTCAAAACCTTGGTGGCTATTTACCTTGATACGGGTACGTGTATACCCATCAATGCCATGCCAGCAAACCTGGTACCCTTTAAGTTACTCCTATTGACATACTATATATAAGAAAATCACTTCCATTCGAATGTTCTTTGGTTGAGGTCTGACTATTCTCCTCGTCCAGAGTCGAGATGCATGCATGGATATCATTCCCCTCGGTGGCTCGGAGTGAATGGATGAAACTCACCTCGGGATTCCTCTTTCAAAAGGTTATACTCCCACTTGCTACTCAGAAGATTCCTCTTCTCTTACAAATGAGAGAGTAAAAGGCCTTTCATGCGGATTTGGCAATACACGCCCAGGAGACGATGTCTTCTCCCGCGATAACAGCACCCTGGCGGCTCCTCTTCTCAGTAACTTAGGGCATTATAAATGTGCCTAATGCTCTGTGGAGGGTCCCGGTTTCCTGTTATTCCAATGTTTGTTTCTACAAAGGCTCTCCTTGCCGCTTCCTTCGCTGTTGCTTCGTCGGTAGCACAGACTATTCATGGAAATCGTGAGTCCAATTTCCCTCTCTTCTTCCTTGTACTGAAAATTCCGTCCAAAGTGTTCCTTTTTGTTCCTGGCCTTGGAGCCTGTGGTTATACTAATTCTAGTGACCAAATCGTTGCTTCAGTGCCCAGTAAAATATATAGCTCTTATCCGTAAGTGCCGTCGCTCTTGACTTCTTGAATTCTGCGTGGTATGGATGAGCCTTTATGGATGTATATTCATACAGAGGAGCTAGCCCCAACCCAAACAAGTATGTGCATATAAGATAGACTTATAAAATTCAAAAAGCGCGTACTCATCTGACTCTACAGAAACCCAATTTGTCACCACAGCGTATTCATCAAGTGTAAGCCTTTATTCTTCGGGCTTCACTTCCAACTTGAGTCCTCATGCAAAACCATTTATGCAGCCGGTTTGATCAACCTGACAGTGCCAGTAGTGGATTTCTACTTGGATAAAAGTACCACCAACGTGGGATTGTCTAAAAATGGATTTATCAAGTTCGCCGACGTGAACGATGGGATCGTAGAGAACGTAAATTGGACCATTGTGTGAACATGCCATGTTCAAGCATGGAGGCTATGCCGTGGTACGTGTGCAGGGGTTGCTTGGTGTGTTTCTTCCTGCAGCGATTCTATGTATCAATCAGAGCTATTCGCTTACAAGTTTTCTTACTTCAAGCCAGAGAACCAAGAGGAGTGGATATACATTCAAGCGGCGAAGATAGTGGCTTCTTGACAATCTGTGCTTATATCACTCAACATGAAATGACCATGCGATTTCTTATTTTTCAGTCATTTCAAGGTTTATCCCACAAGAATTGAGAGAAAAATTTCTCCTTATTACTCGCCTTTTCCAAGTTGAGACGTCACGGTTGGCAAAACACCTATCGTCAGACACTTCAACTGGTATCTAGAGACTAGCAACCTCAGTTCAATGCGTCGTGCAACCAGTGCATGGGCAAGAGAGTAGCTATCCGTACCGCCTCTTCATGCAAAGCGATTTCTATGACGCCGATGACAGATTCTGTGAGAGATTATCCTCATACGCGGTGTCCTCGTGTCGCGGGGATCTTCGCCCTCATACGGTATATGTCGGACATGGTCAGGCACGCCAAATACACGAATGCGTACTTGCAGTACATCAGCGTTATACGTTGAGAAACTTCTCACTTCTCGCTTCTCGTGCGCTCAACGTGTAGTTTGGTTGCCTAGCCCTAATGATCAGTTGGGCGATATGCCGATGACTCCGTTGGCCCAGGGTATTCGTGGATGGCTTGAAACAGCAAAGGGCTAAATGCTTTACTGTCGAGTTAGTCCGATTTCCAAACGATGAGTCTTATGATTCTTTCTCCCGTGACTCTTCCCGATGATTCTTCTAACCTGCTTCAAGCTCAGTCTTTGCTTTTTCATTTTTGTTGGTATAGCTGGCGTGGCCGGCGGCGATAGCAAAACGGCCGACTAAAAACAAAAACACCGACATATTGAAAACGGTTTCTGCAGAATGCCTTTGTGCAAGTTGGCGGGCTTGTGACTTTCTCAACGTCATAGAGAAGCATCACTGTTCCCGAAGCGCTAATCATACGATATATTTCTATTTCCCAACTTGGCAATCATCACTCTGCCGCCCGACATACAATCTCATTAGCTTGATAACTCATCCTAATGTGAGTTTACTTGGTCTGGCATGTACCATATGATGACCTAGTTTTATTTCCCTGAACACACCTCTGGTGTGCGCTCCTTTGGGCCGACATCCTCACACTGGCAATGCTGCGGCCTCGAATGTGGATAATTCGCCAGTATTAGCCTGCATAATATGCTTGGTACTGCAATACGGTCTTTAAGACCACCAAATCTAGGTGCTTACATGGATCAGTATAACAGCAGGTGAGTCTTCTTATTCCTTCTCAACAAGCTCTCTGGTTTTTTTTCTCTAGCTAGGACCTGTATTATTTTCCACTCATGCTGTTCTCTGTGAAATCAGTTGTCGTTGCTCTTTCAGTTGCCGTCATCGGCGCACAAGCCGAATTTTTTTTTGTTTATTTCGTTAATAGGTGGGCTATTCTTATTCCTGTATCATTTCTGAAGTAGTTCTCATCATTGTCATCCTTTTGGATACAAATGAGAACAGATGCGGTCGCGGCACTGTCAGTGGGCTCCTCTTATGATCTATCTGTAATTCTAATCGGACTAAATTGCTGACTACTTTAATTCACAGCCCAGGCTCATTCAAGGTCCCAACACCTTGTCCACTGGTGCTGAATATGTCAGCAACGGCCCTCTGCGGGGAGCAATCGCGTACGTCTTCGAGGTTCAAACCCCTCTTACTTCACTATCTACTCACCCGGCTTCTTAATTCTCGCTAGTTATCTACAAACCGGAAGCTGCGGATTCAATGGAGAAGGATGCACTCTCATCGAAATACCCTGGTTAACCCCAATCCTGCTGCTCTGGCAGGAAGCGGCTCAAGCACTGATATCTCTTTGATCCCTCCGTAAGTTCTCCGTCTGCATGAGAATCAAGTTTGCTGAATAAAAGTGGTTCAGTTTGAAATTCTCCGTCACTTCCGGCTTCGGTTACTACAATGGATGCGACGGCGCTGGCTGGCGCTGGTGCTAATTGTGGGCGGAAGCCAAACGCCTCGTCTTTACGCGCTTCAGGGCGACTAACGTCATTTACCTTTTTAGGCGAGGGTGCGTCTTGCAGCACCGCGTTCAAGAAACCTTCCGACACACTTGTTCAAGTCGCATGTCAAAAGAACGACGTAAGTTGCCAATTCATCCTAGTTCGGGTCAAGATAAAAATCTTAAAACGTTCTATATATCATAGGTCAACCTTGCCATAACTTTTTGTTAGAAGCCTATAGGGATATAAATATCCAAAACGGACTGCGTAATCAGATATGTCTCATCAAGAATAAGTATTCGGGAAACAGACAATATTTTTATCAAGCTTTCGTACCATTTTATGCTACAATGAGATAGCTTTTGTATCCGTGAATTCATGGAACATTTGATTGCCATCCTTAAAAAAATAGCATATTCTCGAGACTCTAGGGCTTCGAAAGTGGAGGTATAGCCTTCTATGGAATAAGAATAAATATCTAGAAGCCAGCGGACTTGAATCATGATGCGTCGGAGTGAGAATTTCGACAATTCTTGCTTATCTGACTTCTTGATATCTTACAAGAATAGATACCTCGACATGATTTTGGTGAGCTTTACGTAGAACTCAAAGAACACACCTTGTAATAGCCGAATGGCTTATATGTACGAATACGAAACCTCGTTCAAGCAAATAAAACAAACAAAGTTGAAATGAGTAATAATTTCCATGCGACTGACTCCGCCTAAGCTATAGCGCTAGGCAGGACGTGGGTCAAAGACCACGAACGACGAACTTCCAGTCATGTACAGATACATACTAGACTCAGCTCGGCCAACCCATCTTTAAAAATAAGGTAGTTGGTCGGGTTACAAGGTTAATCTTCGAAGTAATAATAAACTGCATGGGATAGCTGTCAAAAATGCGCGGTGAAGTCAGAGAATAAGAATATCTGGTTGCCGTTAGATTGATTCGGAGTTACAACCGGCGCTAAGAAACTGTTGCAGAACGTCCGAATCAGCCCACGGGGAATCTATTTACGGAACACTCATCATTACCGCTAATGTTTCTCGGGCGGCTAAGTCACGACTTCCCGCCATTTTCATCGCTGCCCCAGGTGTGCCCATGTTGATCTTAGTTGAAGGAAGTGAATCTGTTGAGATTCGTAGGTCTATCAGGCGAGTTCTCCGTGGTACATTTCATGGGAATGGTGTTTTTTTTGTAAACTAGGATGGGCTAATCCATATGCTGATAGATGCTTATGCCAAACAAAAATAAGTAGGTCAGCTGCGCGCATACAATGTAGAGCAAGTAAGTATCATCTATTTTAATAATTCACGTTACTAGATGTTGAGATGGAATCAAGTGTGGTAGGCAAATGTATCCCGAAACATTTTTGTTTATCCACCTATTATTCACAGCCCCAGATGAAGAAGTATAAAAGACCTGGGTGATTTTATTATTTTCTTCAGTATCAACTCTCAAACACATTCAAAAGCCTCTTTCTCTCTTCCAAAAACCTCGATCATCAATAAACATGTTCTCTTTCAAGACTGCCATCGTTGCTCTCGCTCTCGCTGTCATCGGCGCCCATGCTGAGTCGCACACCGTTCACTTCACCAACAGGTAAGCTAATACTGAACAGTGGTCAACAAAATTAACGCTCATTATTATTATTCTATAGATGTGGCTTTGGTACTGTAAGAAGCCAAAGATGCACTTTCGATCATTCGAGATTACTGAAGGTAATGAAATATCTTACAGCCCAGACTCATCCAAGGCGCAAACACCTTGTCCACTGGTGGAGATTTTACCAGCAACGGCCCTCTCGTCGGAGCCATTGCGTAAGTTCTTGACTATAAATGCTGCATTACTTATTACTCATTTATACTATTAATATACAGCTATCTCCAGACTGGAAACTGTGGCTTCAACGGTGAAGGTTGCACTCTCATCGAGACCACCCTCGTAAACCCAACCAGCCCTGGAAGTGGCTCAAGCACTGATATCTCTTTGATTCCACCGTAAGCTTGGTGATATAGATCTCATAATAATTCCTGACTCCATCTACTTTTTGCTAGTCACACCTTCTCCGTCACCTCAGGTTTCGGGTGAGCTTAATTTTTCAAAATGTTCATGGTTGCGTCTAATATCTTGTAGATACTTCAACGGATGCGATGGAGCTGGTGCTAACTGTACGAAAACAAACCCTGTATCTTGTCATATTGAGGTCTAACACATGTATTTCTTAGGCGCCGGAGCAAACTGCAACACCGCTTTCCACGTCCCAAGCGATACTGGTGTCCAAGTTGCTTGCCAGTCTAACAACGTGAGCCGTTAACTCTACTTAACTCTTTTTCGTATATTTTTCTCACATGCGCACGCCTAATATACAGGTCAACCTCGCTATTACATTCTGCTAAGCCTCCTAATTTCTTTTACGAAAAATTCATGCCTCGCCGCGCACTCAGGGGCCGGTAAATGATGATTCTTCTTACCTAAATAATCAACGCAAAAAATATATACATCCATATATACTTCCTATTTAAGTGGTACATACACTTTAAACTATGGTTTTTCATGTTCGAATTGTCGCTTCTCTGAAGCACTTTAAGGAATTCTCGGTGAAATTTGTGTTTCGAATGTCGCGGCCGGCGTTTAAAATCATCCCATTTTAGAAACCGATTTTCCTCTTCGGTACTATCTCCATGCAATTTCCGTCTTTTGTTCGCTATCATCAGGGTAAGTTAACTTATCAAGATTGGATTAGACTCCACAGTCCATCTAGTTTCATATGATGATTTTAACCTGCATTCTGGAGTTTCAAGGAGAGGTCCCTCCGCAATGTTTTAGATACTTGGATGTTGATGTATGATGTGAACAAAGTATATTCCAATCCAGTCCAATATCAACAAACAAAACAAGTAAGCATGTATGTGATTTATATATTTTCTCAAGATATCAGCAGATCCAGACGAGCGCGCAACACGGATAGGAAAGACAGAGACAAGGAAACAAAAATCTATATAGGTGAGCTGAGAACAACGTTTGGGAATGGAACGACAAACGATCGCTGTCTGCGCGTTTACCAGATCCTGGTCTCGAGGAGCAAATCGACGTTATTCTCCAAGCCGAGGCAAGCCTTGAGGAAAGACTCGAGAGCGTTGCGCTGTCTGTTAAGACTGTTGACCACCTCAGTGCCTGAAAGGATAGAGAATGAATGACGTGAAGATATAAGGGAACAAAGGAAAGCTTACCAGGCTTAACGAGAGGAGCCTTGAGCATGTAGGAGAGGAGGGAGAGCACAGAGTAGAGAGGAGCGAAGTCCTTTTGCTCTCCGACCTTGCGGTACTGGACACGAGTCAAGAGCTCGGTGAGGATGGTCAAGTCCAAGATGAGAGGAGTGGCAAGAAGAGAGTCCTATAAGTATGAGCCGAATTAACATACTGACAAAAGACAGTCAAATTAAAAATAACACTAACCTCGCACTCGTTGAAGATGTTGATAGTAGAACGACCACCACAGAAGATCTCAGAGTAGTACTCGTCGATAGCGCGCTTAGAGTCGCCGACAGCGGGTACATACTTGATGACGACGATGTGGTCGGGATGCTCGCCCTTGCCAATAGGAACGCCCTTAGCACCGACTTCAGGTGCCTTATAGAGGAGGCGATTAGCGTCGACCATGTCGTCGACAACACTGCTCTTGCTGATCTCCTTGCTCTTAAACTGCCTCTCAGCAGACAAATTGTGGCCGTCGTTGTTGCCGAGATGGTTGTACGAGGCAATGGAGAGGGGCTTGATACCGGCATTGACGAGGAACTCGGCAAGGACGGACTTGAGTTTGGTCTGACCGGACTTCAAATCATCACCACCGATGAAAGATTTCTGGCGCTCAGCGAGCTCGATGACACCAGGAACAAAGGTGTTCTGAGGAGCACCGTTGACGAATGGCTCACCCTCAAGGATAGCGGCCACGGCAAAGAGGGTGGAGGGAGAAACCTCGGAGTGGGAAGTCTTGATAGCATTGAGGAGGTTATCAGCAGTGTCATTGACACCAGGGATAATGTCACTGTATCGCTCAGTGTTGGCAGTCCAGAAGACGACAACGCGGTCCAATTGGTTCTCTTGCTTGAACTTGCGAATGTCAGCGCGGATGTGTTCCAGGTGAACTTGCTTGTCGTCCCCGGGAATCAAGTTGTCGGCGCGAGCCTCCTGGTTAGCAGCAATGAAGTCAGGGTAGTAGATAGAAGGAAGGGGCTTTCCGAGAGCGGCCATATGGGGGGCGACTTGACGCTGGAGGTCGTAGTCCAAGACTTTGGAACGTTCCATGGCCTTTTCCAAGGGGAGGCCAGAGATATCCCATCCACCAAGGACGAGGTCATTGGGGTGGACCATAGGAAGAACGTCAGAGATGGGTATGTGGACATCCTTGCCAGTACCTGGCTCGGTTCCAATGCGCACAGTAGACGCGCGAAGGACAGAGCCGATGTAGTTGGGCTGCTGGATGCCCTCCTTAGTGTGCCAGATGATATTATGACGATTGGCAAGAATAGTAGCGCACAGAGTGGTACCATTGTTGCCTCCGATACCGATCATGAGCAAACTAATTAGATAGAATAAAATGAATTCAAGAAAGTGATAGATTCTATATAAATAGCGTACCCAGTTTTGGAAACAGTGCGCTTGGTTTGGAATTGATATTCCTCAGAAGTGGGCTTGATGTTAAAGTGGCCATCGGTGACAGTGACCTCAGAGCCGCGGTTGACGAACTTCGCGGTGATGTGTTCGCCGGTGTATTGCGTGTTCTCGGACTGAACAGTGATCGCATGGGGGCGACGAACAGCGGTGGGGTGGACGGGCAGAACCGACTCGAGCTCGGATTCAGGGGTGTTGTAACCAGAGTTGTTGTAGCTGACTGGTGCCATTGTAGAGTAGATGTTTAAGATTGTCGGGGATGAAAGTCAAATCAGAAACTAATGATGAATCCGGCGCAAGTGTGTTTCGAGCCTCGATGAGTGTTGTGGGAGCTGCAAAGGTTGTTCGAGTACATGCAAAATTTGCAAGTAATCTGTAACAAAGTAGTTGCGGCTTAAACCAAGAGGTGCTGTCGATGTCTGAGATGAGGAAAAGTGTTTCTGAAGAAGAAGAAAGGAAAAACGCACTGCTTTTATAAGGCTGGGGGTTTGGAGATGAGAAATCCGCTTGAGATGATGGAAGTCAAGAGCAAAGGGCTGAAGACGCTAAGAAACACGGGACGTCCATTTTTATGTCACAAAACATTTCGAAGTCCGGTATTTTCAAATGGTACGATCAGGGTCTAGGTTTCGGGATTAGATTGCAATGTCGAGATAACGCGTAAATCCCCCGTGTTTGAATTCACAATTGCGTGGCCATTATCTCCCTGTATCTTTCAGACATGTCCCCAAACTATAGAATCCTGAAAGTCGCTTCAAAATAAAGGGGTAAAGGGCTAGTAAAAGGTTTTGAGTACTGGGGAGGAGGAAGAACGCGATGTGTTGGGATAACGCAACACATGCTGACTGATACTCGGCATGACCGGCCTGTGCCTTGGCATTTGCTGGGTCGGAGCCAAAACTGTCTCCGGAATCGGTCTTGTCTCCCGGGCAGGCTCCGGTACCGCCCACACGCAGTCAAATATTCATGATTCGAAGCCCCTTGCTTTCCCTATCGTATATCGCTGCTTACAATCTTTCAAATGACGTTCTAAGAATGCATCAAATACAGGAGAATATCTGCCAAAAATGCAGTAATCGATCTTCGAAAAAGTTGCAGAAATTTTCGCTAACCCATCCGCCTCCGCTGGCTATCCCAAAGATACATTTTCAGAAGAATCAAGATGATGGTTGGGGTAAACTAATGCCAAAAGGAACAAGGACTTAGGCCATGAGGAGACGATGATGGTACAAAAAAAAACACGAGCAAGGATTTACTCGGACTGTGAACAAAAAAGTTTCTGCCGTACGAGATTACGCAGGATTACGCGACCTGCGTGCAGACGAGGAGGCAGAAATAGGTTCATTCGAATCGAAAAGAACGTATGCGATAACAAAAAGAAAAGAACATGCCTGGTTATCTCGGAGGCGTTTCATGTTACTCAGACTTTTTAGAATTCTAGAAGATGAAAAGATATTTAGTGCGTACTGTGTTCTCCCTCATCATACCGCATATACCATTTATTGTTCCTGGTAACGCGTCGAAACTGAAGCGACGCCGACCAAAAGCGACTAGCATCGGTAATGCGGCGTATTGGACGCCACAACGGTGATTCTTGAACAATATGATGCACCCCAAAACCTGGACGTGCGAAATCAGCAACTCGTCGATTCAAATGCACCCCTATTACCCTCAGCAAGTACTGTGTATTGTGGTCAAATTGTCCCATCGCAGTTTACTGACCCCTCTCGCACCAAGAAATAATACACATGAACCGTCTGAAAAATGGGTCATAGAGCATGATACTTAGCAGAGCTCAATAAAATCCACCCGTTGAGTAACTCTCGTATGTCCTTTCTTCTGTCGGGTATACGACATGATCAAAAATAATTGAAGCTCATCATGATATCCATCTTTTCAAACATCTCCTGATCATGATCAAGTATAGATAACTGAGCGAGACAATCGGTCTTAACTCAAAGGACGGAATTCCGTCGAGAACTCGAAAGAACAGAAGCATAGATGTGTATAGAGAGAACTGCCATCATGTAATGTAGGCTAGGTATATCGTTTCATTCAGAACAATGGCCCAGTACTTAAATGGCATCTTTTTACCATACAAACCCTCCCCAGATTCATGAATCCAAGTATACCGGTCCAAATGATGTCTTTACTCTGGGAGACGAGAGAAATTAAAGATGAATTTCCGAACTTACACCTTTGTGGGATAATCATTTTTCAAGCCGTACAAGTTCAAAACAATTATACGTGGTCTAAAATAGAGCTCACAGAAAGGTTGCAAGATTAAATAAACATTGCTGCGGACAAATTAATATCGTCATGAAGAGCTTACTCTACAGCCTTCTATTTCTCCGAGTTGGCGTTTGACAGAGGGAGAGGAAGTAACACACTGCATCCTTATCAGAAGTACTCTATTTCTTATACATATTTTCTCTTATCGTTATTAAGAGAGAGAGAAAAGCATCCGTCGCCTTTGCCCACTGGTAGGTTGAAAGTATCTGTACAATACATAAGCGCTACACTTCTCTCGGATTTGTAGCCTTGAATAGTAAATCAGAATCCCCGACACCCCCGATCTCTGAGAAAACTGAAGTAGATACGTACTACTAGGCCCATTCGTCAGCCTAGACAGCCGATCCTACGAAGAAAGCAAGGCTGTTGTCTCCAGCTTTCTTTCACCGATTCCAAAACACTATATTTAGCGCCCGCTGTGGCGCTCTACTCACCGAATACTTATTGTACCTATCGTATTTGATATTATCTTATCTACTTACCCCTTTGGATTCTCTGCGACTTATTTGCCACGTAAGTAATGAAAGTATGTACCCTCATATTATCTTTTACGTGTATATACATTTTACTCGGTACTTATCTGCTAGCCTCTGTCAGACGTGAGACGGTGCAATTACAAAGGAAAAAAGAAACGTCATAGAAAATCAGGCGAACGAGATTCAAATTCTTACGAGAGAAGACTAAGAGTGTAAGAATAAAAGCCTTGGGAAGCCAGATAATTTCATGCATAAGTACTCACAATGGCAATGATGACTGGGAGGCGTCCCTCCAGCAAAAGCTTACGTTTTTCTGGTGAACTAAGGTAGGCCCACTATCATTCATTGTCAGCGCTATAAGAAACAAGGCCTGCTGCGCCGGTTCCGGTAGTCGTCAATCATGGTAATGCGTGTATATTGGTAGGATTTGTTAATGCGGTCCTGAGCTACGTGCTTAATGCTAAAGCCATGGATCATACCTTTAGGAGTGGAGTATGTTGCGATGGGCAGTGTACTTCGTGCGAGAATCAAACAAGGGAAGCAAAGAAATGGAGACTGAGACTATGAAACTGTAACGTCCTCAGTTCTACTCATACTGATTTGATATAGCTCACAGGCTTTGAGCGGCCCTGTCCTCCATCGAAACATCTGCATGTACTTTGCGTACTTTGCAGGGTGGTGAGTGATGCCCAGCACGATCAGAGATTGCGAATCTTGGGGGTG
>Ga0247779_1001423_pt1 | contig 11562 bp, 12 predicted proteins | sample UWRJL221509R5_FD_179925 | JGI IMG/M metagenome (GOLD analysis project Ga0247779, IMG submission 179925) | Plant litter microbial communities from Arlington Agricultural Research Station in Wisconsin, United States - UWRJ-L221-509R-5 | ecosystem: Environmental > Terrestrial > Plant litter >...
ACCTTGGTTAAAAATTTCAACCAGTTTGGATCAGCCAGTCCTGAGTTATTCAAGTAACTGTCCAAATTCAAAAAACATTTGAACGGTTTTGTCCCTCACTGTAATATGGGTTCCAGTTTGATGGGTGACGGCACATTTGATGCTTCCCACATACTTAAAATAGTTTGTGTGAGAAGCCGTGTCTCGGCAACTGATCAGATTAAGATAAGCAAGTCCGAAAATTATCATACACGGCTGGCAGCGACTACTATTCAGGCTTATACAGAAATATTTTCTGCTTATCAGTTGCACTAATATCACCACAATTTCCTTATTTGGTAGTTTATTCAACTATTAACGGGACGAATTAACAGAAAACATTTTAAACGACTACTGTTAACTCGCTGAATAGTGGTCGAATAGTGGTCGGGGCCCGCTGTGATAATAAATCTTCTTCTTTTCTTACCTCCCTTGCCATGCCTCCCCCGAGCGAGAGCAATCGAAGAAAGTTGATCATTGCTGCAGCCTATTTTGTCAATGTTATTGATGTAGTCATGCAGCTGTATGCTTCACTGCTATACTGGAAACAAGCATATCACCAGTGAGGCAGCATTCCGAGATCAATCTTACCTTAATCTGATCAGTTGCCGAGACACGGCTTCTCACACAAACTATTTTAAGTATGTGGGAAGCATCAAATGTGCCATCACCCATCAAACTGGAACCCATATTATTTTGTATTATCGTTACCGAACAGGCCCTTACCTTATCCTACTTGTGCACATCATAGAGCCATTCTTAACTTGACTATTCCACTGCCTTATGACGCTTAGTTTTTTGTTCGTTTCTGTCTTATTTTACTCCTTGAATTTTCCTTCTTCCGAGTTCTGTGTTATTTACGGTCATTTCTTTTCGCTGTCCTGACTCTTTGTACTGATGGGGGTGTGTTGGACTATATATCTGGTCAGCACTCAATCAGGACACGTGGTTTATACTTTCCTATATAAACCACTTACTTTTTATTCTACTACCTCAGTTGTCATCTTCTTTTCCGACACTGAGGTATGTTTTGTCATAGATTCATTCGTACTCGACTACATACTCATTCATCCCTAACCTAGCTCACTTTTGTCATGTATAGGTATAAAATAAGTTGTTATCTTATTTTCCGACACTGAGCTCGCTTTTGTCATGTATAGGTGCACACTCAACAATACATAATGAATTTTGCAACAATTAAATATTAAATATTATCAGTCAAAAAGAAAGGTTTTTGGCTCATTTTGCTGTCCTGGTAGGCAATCAGTGCAAAACATTGTCAGCATTGTTACCATTTTTGATACCAAAAACTGAATTGCCACAATGTGAGCATGTGAATATGGGTTATTTTTGGAGTTTGACTACAAATAGATGCATTGGTATCCAGAGACATTGAAAAGGGAAATAAATATAAATAGCAGGAGTCCATGTGCCCATTTTGGCACAAACTGATTGTTTCTATTTGACTTACCCAGGGTTTGAACATTGTTTAGTCCTTTATTCCGGTGATTCTTTCCCTTGCCCTTGCATCATTGTAACTTCAACTTATTTCAGAATTTCTTTGTGCCGGTCTAACTGCCAATCATTATGCAATCTAATACTCAAATGATCATCACACCATACTCCCTCCCTGCTCAATTTAATGCCACTGTCAGCACCTGCAATGCAGCCACCATCAAAGTTGTTGAGAACAGTGGTGATATCAACGAGGTCATGGCGTCAATTAAACACATGATTGTAAGTAACCTTCCAATTACATGCCAATTTTGAATATAACTTTCTTAGGACAACATCTTTGCAACTCAAAAAGCCAAAGTTCTTGATGCTGCCACCCTCAATCCCCCTGCCTTTTTCTTCTCTTTTTGCGCCCATTACTATCAGGCCCTGACCCAAAAAATCCCGATTGATGAGGAGTTCCGCTGGGGAATGAAACACACACTTTCCCTTCATGTGAAGGCACAAAACCGCAATTTTGTTGCCGCTTCTTCATTGGTAACCAATCTCAGTGAATGGACATCAGCGGGTAACAAAATGTCATCGGAAACACAATCCACCATCCCACCTGCCACCTCTGCAGCCTCCCAACACCGGGTTATTTCTAAACCCCATCCAGTAAAAGGCTCAGTCGTAGCTTGCAGCCAAAGTCCAAACCTTAGCGCTGGTCTTGACAATTTGAGACTTTCTGGTGGTGAAGAAACAAGAAAATGCAAATGGAAAGAGCCAGCTGCTGCATCCCAACAAAAATCAACACCCCATTCCAAACCACCTTCCCACCAGGATAATTCAAAAACCTGTTCCAATCCCAAAACACCAGGCAACATGCCAACAAAAACTTCAAGCAATCAGGCTGCATTGCATGTCAGCACCGGCAAGTTCTATTTGAACAAGTGTGACTGGTGCCAAAAACTCAACATTCTGTGTGAGATCTGAAAGGCCACTTTGAAATGACAGTGTGGGAACAATGCCTGTTTGGCCTGTGTGAGGTCCAAAAGGCAATGCAATGCCATCAGCAGCGACAATGAGGACACCAATGCAAGCGAGACCAGCGGTGAAGCAGAGTCAGATGCGGGAAAGCCAAAGGCCATGCCAGTCAAAAAGTTGGCATCGAGTTCAGTCAAGAAAAACAAGACAAGCAAAAAGGAGCAGCAGCCAGCTGCCAAAAAATGCAAGGTACGCCCTGAATTCAAGACACCAGAGTTTGTGGAAGACAAGTTGGACATAGAGGTGCTACAATTGGGAATGCAACATGACGAACAACTGTCTGACATGGTGCCCATTTTCGGCAATAAAATTGGTCCACCCAAGGCAAAGAAACCCATTGTGCTGATCCAGAAAACAGCCAAGTCCACCATTGAGGCAAGGCAGGGCACATATGAAAAACACAATTGCCGTAAACACAGATGTATGTAAAATAGGCACACATATGTATGTACTTCTCGGGATGAAAGAGTATGGCGGAACATCCCATGCTGCTCAGAGTATACCAGTCGTTGCGCGGAATAATCACTTTGATTCTCAATGATAAGTCATTAGGGTTGTCTGGACTCCAGATAGACAGTGTATAGTAGATACAGTTCGGGATTGTTTTCAGAGTTGGAATACCTAATCCGGATTCAGGAAATTGAATATACCGAGTTTAACATGTAGGCCAAATAGAATCCTTGGGCAATCCCAAAAGTGCAATCCAGAGGTGCTCGTTGTGAGGTTGTAGTATACCGCTTTGAGTCACGGAGCTGAAACCTTCAGGTTGAGAAGTTGATAGAATTTTCATAACTTCTTTGATCACTCTCACCTCGGGGTGCCTGCGGAACGAGCAATATGAATTATTCTATTAGGACCTAGGTCTTCAAAGTAGAAGTACTCATTCACAATCCCCATTCCCAGAAAATTTGAGCTTGCTGGCTGAAATTGAATGAACATACATACATTCCACACGCTTTCTGACCACAGCCTGAGCGCCAGACGGGTTAATTTAAATTTATATAGACATCATATCCCATATCCCGAAGAGACCATCCCGCAAGAATGTAGGTCAGGTGACATAATTCACAACAGTATGTTAAATGAATGGTACAGAGGGTAGTGTGTGAATTATCAACATTTTGATGTGGCCTCTTTCTGATTGAGGCGCTAATCCAGTCCCCAGCAACTAGGAAGGAACCACAGGTTGGGGTCCCACAGATGATAATACCTGCCCCCAAACCAATTCTCAAGACACTGCAAGAGAAAGGTATTACCAGGAATATGGTTGGAGCAAGGGTCCCATCTCCCATTTCACGTACCCGACTTCCCTCCAACTTGTGGTTGACAAATGTTCCAACGATGCCAAAGTTGAATTGTCAAGGTAAGTATCATTCATTATTACATTCATTCATAATTAACAAATCAACAGTTCACTTTGTACAATTTCCCTGGCAAACTGCCAATGCTGGTTCAAGTACTGTTGAGGTTATGCCGGTGTTTGAAGATGGTGAACAACTGGCCATTGTTTGTTTCAATTATTGTGATAGTCATAAGATTTATATTTCAATGTAGCATTGATTTAGTTGACACAATCAGTAGGAAATTGATTGCCAGCCAGAATCCTGCATAACCACTATGTGCCTGTGCCAATAAGAGCATTGCAGATGTTGGCCCGTGGTGACCCCCCAATGGCAACAGAGCTTGCAGTTGAATTCGGGTATTTGGAAGAAGACTGGCAGTGATTGAGCAACTGGTGCAAAGATGTTGAGGAATTCATTGAGGGCATTCAGAAGGAGTGGGACATCGACATTGAGCTGATAAAAGAGCTGGAGAGGGAATGGAATGCCACCTTCATTGAAGTGAAAATGATGACAAACCACAACATAACAAGGATTGACCGGGTTATCAATGGGATGCAAAAAGAAGTTCACTGAGTGGATATCGAGTCAGCAACCAACTCGTCCAAGGTGATCAGCATGGAGGCCAATCTTGCCTCACAACAAAAGGAAAACAGACAACTGCAGGCACAGATCAACAGCAACAAGAAAGTGGCAACCAAATATAGACAAAAGGTTTGGCAACTGGAAAATGCTGCAATCAGCAATTGGGAACACATTCAAACTATGGAGTGCACTATTGGGGAGCAAAGGCAGATGATCCAATGCCTTGAACATGTATGTGGTGATTTGGCAGCAAGGTTAGAATGTCTGGAAGCACTTGCCAACCAGTACAAGCCAGATGTTACAATAGACAAACATGCCAGCAAGGAGTCCCCACCTGAAACACCGGCACACTCATCTTCACAAGTGTTACGATCCAACTCTTTTTCATTTTCTTGATGCATGCTGTACTATGTGCAGCAAAACTGCGCATTGACTCTTGTTTGATAGTTGTTCAACTTATGCATGTTCTCGATATCTGTTTCATAGCTGCACAATAACCTCACAATAACCTCACAACAACCTCCCGTTTACTTCACATATTTACGCACCAAAGGGTGCTGTCTTTTTCTATATAAACTACGATAGTTACTACTTTGTTCTTTAGCTAGTTCTTGAGAATAAACTAGTAATCCTCTACTTCTTTACTTGCTCTCAAAATTTGCTCGCTACAACTTCAAGACCTCTTTGGAATAACTCTTATTTAGGAGTTATTCACACGAAACATCTTTGGTTGTAACAACAAGAAAATGCTGATTCAACAGTATTACAACTGGCAACCCTTTGCGCTGACCAAGCAATTGTTCAAGAAAATGTCCCATTGTCTGTTGCCGACAATCAGGATGTCAGTATGGAAATCAGTGATACCAAGGCAGTGGAAGACAAACCCATTGCAGACAAGAACTTCAACCATGATCAGGACGCAGATGACAGCGATGTATGGCAGAATATGGTGGAATTTCTGGATGAACAGAACCAGGTCAGCAGTCATTCCAATGCTGGTGATATAGTTATGGATGGGCCATCTGGGCAAGAAAGAGCCTCCCCACAAGTGGCAATCTGGCCTCCTATGCCGATTTCTGAAGGTGCGGACAAGATTTTGGCAACTGCAACCCTCCCTGTCCCAGCAGCACCTTACAGATGTGGGCATTCTCCCTGCCTTGCAACCACCCCTGACCTAATCCTGGCGCCGGCAAAGGGATGCCGATGCAAAACTTTTACTACACATCCCACACCACCATTGATGCCACTGAGGTGCTTGCTGCGGGGCTGTATGTGTAAAGTACGAGTAGATACACGTAATTAGTCCTTTTACAAGTACCCAATCAAGTTGATTAGTTCTTATTCGGGAGGGATACGCGATACACATTGTTATTATGATTTTGACAAGTGCTTGAAGCGCCAGACGCAAATAGATATGCAAGGTGCCAGTTCACGCGTTACTGAAGCTAACTTTGAGGAGATAGACAACAAGCAACAAAAGGGGTTTATACAGTGAGTTTAATGTGCTTCCACAATAAAAAGTTATGAATGATGTATTTCGCAAAGGTGACACTAAGTCCAAAAGTTATATCTTGGCCACTAAGGCGGGAACTAATCCCAATAATAAGATTCACCACTAAGGCAAGGAACTAATCCCTAAGACTCGGCCACTAAGGCGGGAACTAATCCCAATACAAGATTCGTCACTAAGGCAGGGAACTAATCCCTAAAACTCAGCCGCTAAGGCAGGAAACTAATTCCTCAAAGTTAAGTTTGTTACGCACAGATATAGATAACTACATTTCATTCGCTTGAAATCCGACTAACTTAAATGCACGATCCCACAAATATGTATGTGTCAAAAATAATAATAATATTACTGCCCGAGAGACTAAGCCACTCAAACCGTTGGATTGTCACTGACGTTCGTGCTAATTGTAGGTACAGGAGATGGGATTGCCTACCTAATTACTGTACATATGAGCGCTATTTATATGTTTTACAATCGGAAATTATAGAAATATTAGGAACCTCATAGGAGGTTCTCGGAATTAATCTACAACATATGATTGGTCCTTGAAGAGGGTGAATAAGCGCCAAGAGCGCTACACATGGGTTCTGGTTCCCAAGTATGTGAAAGTATTTTATTTTGGGGTTGTGGGTCCCGACCACGCCATCCTGAGAGGGGTAGGCACCCGATTTCCACATGCCAATCTTTAATTATGAGTCAAAGATCGACCTTTACATTCTTTTTCTTAGGCGAGGCTCCACAACTACCCAATATGGTAATTAAGGTACCCGCACCATTTAGCTGCGTTGGATCCGAACGTCTGGACTTCTCCTATACTTTAGTCTAATTCCGTGTGTTTGTTCCAAACGAGACATTACATGACTGGTTTTCTCGTATTTTGTTTTACTTCCTGCAGGCGCAATAACATATCATTCACAAAGCTTTTGTATTTTAGAGGACCAGAAGGTACCACTAGACACCCAACACCCAGATACAATGGGCTCCTTTCGGACATGACGCCCGCTTGCCTTGGCACCTAAGCTTAAGTCCAGCTTTTTCCCAATCGGCAATGTATTCCTATTTTGGGACTATCGGCGCATCGGTTCATCGCATGTGTCAGCTGATTTGTAAACATCACATGTCTTTCTATTCTCGGATGTCTTCCCAAAGTGGTCGGCTTACTACGCGAAGTCCTCAATCTTATCTTATCAATGCCGCTTCGGCCACACCTCTTGCGTAATGGACAGCCGCTATTGTTATTGATAATTGTAAGTTCTTCTCATAGCCCTTTAACCATATTTTCTCTAGTTGCCTTTCATGTTTGACAGCTACTACTCCTCGGTAGTATGTTTAACATTCTGAATAATAGTGATAATGGAAGCCGAAAATTAAGTAGAAGTGTTAAATACACAGATGTTCAGCCAGGGCTGAACACCGGTCGTATCACCGCTGCCAAAAAACTTGTTCATGGGTCTCCAGATGAAAAAGTGGATTTTGAGGGTTCACCATAAACTTGTTTTTGTATGTACATTAATCATTGCCTGGGGCTGGACATTTTTTTCTTGCACTTTTTTTTTGCCTTCATGTATTGTTTTGTAAGTCCATTAGTATTTGACAGCTAGTGTGACTTGTGTATATAGCAAGTTGTCAAAATCATTTGTCTTCCACAGTCTGAACCATAAGTAATATTCAAGTGATTGGTATATAGCAACAAGCACAAAGTCGATTGGATGCCTATGCTGAAACAATCTATGCTGCAAGCATTCTGGCATCAGGCTTCCTACCTCTTAAGAATCATGAATACACCCAATGCTTTGGCATTTACCAAGTCCCACAAACTTTGATGCTTCTTCCTGTACACATTCATCTGCCATTTTTTTTTGACCACACTTGTTAGATGAATTTGCCGGCAATGTCTTCAATTTGTTTTCCTGTGGTAGGATAGAATCTTTGATGCCAGCAGGCTGATGAACATTTGTTTTGTAGCTTTCTTCAACTGCAAATGGTTTCTTTGTTACAAGAAACATGTTCTCCAAATCTCACAAGTCATCACTATATACCATTTGTTGGTAAAGAGATTGTGGTCCACATGGTTTTGTCTTGTCCCAAGGCTTTGGGCAGAGCTTGGTAAGAGTAGGAGGTTCATGTAATGTGCCTATAGTTGCTGGAATAAGTTCAATGTTTGAAATTTCATGTGGGTCGGTCTTGTTTGTTCTCAGCAGTTTCAGCGGCAATTGCTTTTCAGCCACATTTGGCACTTCTATTTTGGGCTCTTGTATGACCAGCAATTGGTTTCAACAATTTTTGGCACTTCAAGGATAGTCTCTTGTGACTGAAAATGGCTTTACAGTTTCCTGCATTACTAGGTTGGTCTCATGAGGCAATTGCAAAGCTTTTTCATGCTCTTGCTCACTGGCAGTTTCAGTAGGTATTCCTTTTAGCAACACAATTGCTTTATCAGGATTATTACTGAAAGCTTCAATAGCCTGGCTGTTCAAAGACTCCAATTGAACAGGCTCAGCTGGGAACACCCTTTGTATGCCCTGTATAATTTCTCAATACATATACAGTGAGGGACAAAACTGTTTAAATGTTTTTTGAATTTAGACAGTTACTTGAATAACTCAGGACTGGCTGATCTAAATTCATTGATATTTTTAAGCAAGGTAGATTAGAGTGTGATAAACAAGGTCTAACTTGTTTTATTACATAATATTATTTTAGTTGCATGCTATTAATATTCTATTGGTACAAGTACATTTGAACAGTTTTGTCCCTACTATATTAAGCATGTCATTTTGTTTAATCAAACCAAATAGGTTGTAAGTTCATCCATTAGGTAATTACTCTCTTGGCACTGATCTGCTATTTATAGTATCTATCTCTTACTATGGTCAGCCTGGCAACTTTTTTTAACCTCAAGCTCACAATTCCACATATCCTGAGGATTGTGTATGCAGGATTTAGTCTGCTAAAGGAATCCCAACTTTCTATTGAACTAACCAACAAAGTTGTGGAATTTGTTTTCCAAGAAATTCTTCCTAGCAACCCTTGCACTGTTGTCCACACATATTTCAATTCATGGTGGCAGAGTTCAACTTGTCCTGCCAATCCTGAGTCAGCGATGATGACCTGGGCTAACCAGCATCTTTGCATTCAGAAACATTACCTCACACGCCTGCAATACAGCATTCCATTTAACGTTGGCGCTGATTCACAGATACCTCTTCCCGACAATTTACCGCAATCCATTGCCAACCTTTGTCTGCAACTGTCACCAGCAACCCCAACTTGCAACCAGAATTTTGTTCTAGTGATGGTATGTGCGGATGAATTGCAAAGACTGTGTCGTGAAATGCTGCAGAATCCACCAATGCTAGACGCTGATTCAGATTGGAGTAGCCTTGCTGCTATAAACACACCACCTAATCCAGAATTGGCAACTACATTAGAATCTCCTGATCCCAACCTTGCTTGGGAACACTTCCAAACATCTGCCCTGGCCTCTTTCATTGACCTTGACCCAGATGCCACATGGGGTAATTTCTATATGATTAATGGCCTCATGACTCCCTCACTGAAACAAGCATTGCCGTCCCTGCATTCCCTCCAAGCCCTAGACCCTAATGCTGCATGGAAGAACTTCATATTATCCCCCACTGCCAATTCCGTTGGGGATCTCAACTCTACCCTAGATGCCAATGCTGCTTGGCAACTTTTCAACAATAAAGATCCAGCAAAGCAAAGCTCTTATACTAACCCAGTGTCAACGTGAATTATGTTTCACCTGGGTTTCTCCAGAAGGAATCTACTTTGGGATATTCTAGTTTGTTTAGGAGGTTCCGATTACAGTCAGTAATCTGTGAAATATGATGTAAACGACAAACGTTCTCTGCTGAATGGATATCATAGATCAACAAATATTGTGATATTAACTACTCTTACAATCTGACAATGAATACAATATCATAATTGTAGAGGTAGTGCTATGCATAACTTGGTAGTATTGTATGGAAAGTTGTGTTGGAATGTCTGATATCTGTGGGTAGGAATCTTGTACAGTGAGGGACAAAACTGTTCAAATGTTTTTTGAATTTGGACGGTTACTTGAATAACTCAGGACTGGCTGATCCAAACTAGTTGAAATTTTTAACCAAGGTAGACTAAAATGTGATAAACAAGGTACAATTTGTTTTATTACATAATATTATTTTACTCCCATGCTATTAATATTCTACTGGTACAAGTACATTTGAACAGTTTTGTCCCTTCTATACATTAAGCATGTGACTTTGTTTAATCAAACCAAATAGCTACAAATAAAATCATGTGACTGGCTTCAAATATGTATATATACTCTGTGCACAAGCTGTGACTATCCCCTACATCAAATACTCTCTCAGACCCTCATGCGATTACTTACTCCTGCTCAATACAACCGCATTCTTGAACTCCTTGACAAAGGACTTTCCGGACATGCTATCTCCACCACCACTGGTATAAGTGTTGGTTCTATTTCTGGTATACGCTCCAAACATTGATCATCAATTTCTAAAGCTACTGGTGGCTGTCCACGCAAGCTTTCTCCTACCGATACCCAATACACTATTAGTTTTATCACTTCTCAAAAGGCTGACAATGCCACTGATGCCACCAAAACCTTACAAGGTATGACCAACACATCCTTCACTATAAAGACAGTATGCAGAGCACTTTGTGGAGTTGGTATGAAGGCTGTAACGAAGCAAAAACGACCATTTCTCTCCAAAAAGCATAGGAGGATGCGCATGGACTATGCAGAAGCCCACCAACACTGGACAGTGGATGACTGGAAAAGGGTTGTATGGACAGATGAGACAAAAGTCAATTGTTTGGGGTCAGATGGGAAGCGGTGGGTGTGGAAAAGAGAGGGGGAGGGCTTGAATGATAGGCTGGTCCAGGGAACAGTCAAGTTCGGAGGAGGTTCTCTGATGTTTTGGGGCTGTATGTTTTGGGAGGGGGTTGGATATGGAACCAAGATTGATGGGAGGATGGATGCTGACCTTTTTGTTAGCATTCTGGAGGATGAACTTCAACAAAGCCTTGAATATTACAACAAAAAGCCAGAGGATGTCCTCTTTCAGCAAGACAATGACCCCAAACACAAGAGCAAAAAGGCCCAGAAGTGGCTCCAAGAGAGTGGATTACAACTCATGGAGTGGCCCCCTCAATCAGCTGACCTAAATCCAATTGAACACCTTTGGCATCACCTCAAAACCAGACTTGGAGACTATGAAAGGCCACCTTCTGGAATTGCAGAGCTATGGGAGAGGGCACAAAAGGAATGGAATGATATTCCAGCTTCTGTTTGTCAAAATCTAGTGGAGAGTATGCCTAGGAGGATTCAGGCTGTGTTACAGGCCAAGGGAGGTTATACCAAGTACTAAAAACCTAGAATAGTATATTATAATATGGAAGGGACAAAACCGTTCAAATGTACTTGTACCAGTAGAATATTAATAGCATGGGAGTAAAATAATATTATGTAATAAAACAAATTGCACCTTGTTTATCACACCTTAATCTACCTTGGTTAAAAATTTCAATCAGTTTGGATCAGCCAGTCCTGAGTTATTCAAGTAACAGTCCAAATTCAAAAAACATTTGAAC
>Ga0247779_1001424_pt1 | contig 11560 bp, 8 predicted proteins | sample UWRJL221509R5_FD_179925 | JGI IMG/M metagenome (GOLD analysis project Ga0247779, IMG submission 179925) | Plant litter microbial communities from Arlington Agricultural Research Station in Wisconsin, United States - UWRJ-L221-509R-5 | ecosystem: Environmental > Terrestrial > Plant litter >...
AACAGACTCTCTCCTCCCACGAGACGGACACACGCGGGCATTAGACATGTTTTCCCTTCCTGATCCACTGCATCTGCAATCCACATCCAACAACGGCCGAGGACGTCGGCGGGGACAACGGCGAACACATCTTAAACACAACGACGCGCTCCCGTTAACAATATACCTCTCTTTACTCCTCATCCTCATACTCGCGTTGTTTCTATTACTCACACTCACACACCGACCGGCGAACTTCCCCCCTTCGTTGCTGCCATACGCTATTGCCTTACGAACGATCCCTGTGCTCGTTGGAACGGCTCTGACGAGTGCGGTGCTTTCGTATGTGCACGTATGGTTGTTGAGTGTGTTTGTTAGACCGGTTATGATTGCCACGGAGGTGGGTGTACCGCTAGGCTTGCTAGGATGTGCGCTCTGGGCATTTGTGGGTAGTTTTGGAGGGGCAGAGGATGCAGGTTGGGGGGAAACTACCGGGTATGTGATCTTTTGTTGTATCATCATTATCATTGTTCGAGCTATGAACTAATACACCACCCTCGTTACATTTAGCCTGCGAATATTCTCACTCTTCCCCCTGATTATATCCCTCATCATGTTCCGGCGCCTACTCAGGGACCTTCCGAGGAAAATCCACACCACATCCGCCACACTTACCCTGTCCACTCGGTTACTTATTCAAAATCCGCTTTTGCTCGCGCTATCACCCACGTTGCTCATCTGCATGCTGCTTGTGAGTGTGCCGTTCGTCGCGCTCGGGATGAGGTTTTTGCTGGTTGGATATTCGACTGGCGGTGGCGCCAGTGGTGGGAGGCTGGAATGGCATGTGAAGGCGTGGGCAGACTGGGGCATCGTTCTGGTGCTCGGTGCGTGGGTGTGGACGTGGGCGGTTGCGAGGGGTGTGCTGAGGACCACTGCGGCTGGTGTTATCGGTGATTGGTATTTCTCAGAGTGAGTGCGAGCTCTGTATATTTTATTTTCTTCATTGCGTGTTATTATGCTTGGTCCTTTTCTCTTGCCTTTAACTTTAATTTTATCTTTGGTCGACGTTAACACTAACGCTGATATCATAATTGTCATAACAGCCCGACACTCCCGCCTGCACCACCACTCGCGACACATACGATTCATGCAGCATTATTCCGATCCACACGACCCTCACTAGGTTCCATCGTGCTCGCAGGGTTCATCCTAACACTTATGCGCATCGTATTCCTCCTCCTCGCAATCTTACATCGTCTGCCTGGTCTCCTCCTACAACTAACGAATTACGCTACATCTGGTGCTGTAGGTGCATTACCGCTTCCGTATCCAGCTTCGACAGTTTTATCTACCGGTACACGTCTCGGTCTCGGCGCCATAGCGACCGCAGGACGGAGGATGAACGCTGCGAGTGTGGGTGTGGGCCTCGCGGGGTGGGTTGTTGGAAGACTGGTTCCTGGGATAAGGAAGGCGGAGGGGTGGGTGCAGAGGAGGGTGAGTAGGGTTAGTGGATATGCATTGGTTTATGTTGGGTTAACGGGGGTTGGGTTTTGGGAGGGCGCGGGGAGGGCTGGAGGGTTGGTTGGGAGTGCGGAAGGTGAGGGTGGAGTTGTAAGTGCAGGACCAGGAGAGGCTGGGAGATTGGGACAAAGGCAAGGACAAGGACAGGCGAGAGGCAAGGCACAACGGGGAGGGAGGACAGGAAGACAAGGAAGGCGCCAACAATTGCAAGAGCAAGAACCAACGCCGATGCCTAGGATCATCCCAGGTCGGGTGTTCAGCGCCTCGGAACGTGAGTCCATCTTATTTGACATTTTATTAGTTTAAATATTGAAATCGACTTTCTAACAGCTGCGCTCCATCTCCTCTCACTCTCACCATTGACGCTAACATTGCCCTCTGCACTGCTCTCGTACTTGTTCGTAGCACACACACTTGGAGCACCGCATGAAGCCCTGGGCGTGGCTCTCCTTGCGGGTGGTACGACGTTATTAGTTGGAGGGTTTTGTACTGGATTGGTTGGGGATGTCGCGGATACACTGTTCCTGTGCTATTGTATCGATAGAGCAGGGACGGGCCAGCCGCCTGTGGGTACTGGGGATATGGGAAGGCTGAGGAGGGAAGAGGTGAAGGGTGTCTTTGAATATGGTTATACCCCGCTCGCGCTTCGGTCGTTGGATATCGAAGAGGGGAGTGCGTTGGCGTCGAATTTGACCCCAGAGCAGGAGCGTCAGAGTCGACAAGGAAGAGGGAGGGGTGTTAGGGGCCAGAGCCAGCAACAAGGCCAACAGCAAATGGCTAAACACCCAGAGACGATCGTACCCCTCAGGTCCCCGTTACCTCTCAGCGGCGCGAGTAGCAATCACAACACTAATCACAACAGACAAGGAAGCGCAGGAGAAAGTGGAATGTTTGGGCTTTCTGCGTCAAGGATTGGGATACCTATTCCCGTCACTGGTGCTGGTTCTTCGAAGCACGTTGCCCCTGCATATAGCGTTGGGTCGGACTCGGATTTAGGCTCGGGCTCGGACTCTGGTTCTGAAGGAAGTGGGATGGGTAGGACGCCGAAGCAGGGACAGGGTATGTGGAGTGTCCAGCAGCAGGCTGAGCAGCAACAACAACAGGATAAAGCCCAGGAGGAAGAGGACGATTTAGACCCTTTTGCCGGCAGTGTCAGTGGTAGTGCCGTTGGCGGAGACGGAGAAGAAGAATTTAATACAGGGCGGACGCCAACAACAACTTCTGCGGTTCATAAGCATGGTTTCGCTGCGTTCTTACCACCGCAGACAACGACCGCGACGAATATTATGAATGCGATGAACACGCCTGTGCAACCGCAAGGAACTGCGCATCAGGCCCTTGCTGGACGACAGCGAATGATGACAAGCACGCAGGAGCTGAATGTGAAGAGTCACTTTTTGATGGATTTGAATGCGAGTGCGAGTAGCAGTGCGAGTGAGGCGAGTGAGGCGAGCGGTATGGCCGAGTCGAGGGTGTTTGGGATGAGTGGGATGGGAGAATCTCAGCGGTCTGTTGGACCTGGACAAGCTGAAGAGCGGGAGCAGCACGAGGAAGATGGGGAAGGGAGTGAGTTGGGTCCTGGCAGTGATTTCTTCAAGTAATTGGGGCTGGTGGAAATTAGACGGTGTATTTTTGATTTGCTTTGATTTTCGTGGTGCTGCTCTCGATGACTTTTTTCATTTCATTTTTGAACCTTCTTGTTATATATTCTTTGTTCTTTGTCTTTTTTTTTTCTCCTTTATCGAAATCCCCTTCGTATACGTGTATAACTCTTTTTAGTATTAGTATCATGCTTTTGGTTTTGCGTTTTTATCCTCCTCTTTCTCCCCCCATGTCTGTCTTTACGCCAATGTGTTTATGTTTCTTGTACATATGTTTCTCTTCCTTTCCTTCCTCCGAGCCTTTTCTACTCAATCCATACATACATTGATTGATTGATTTCAGATACATCATACATACATCGTATAGAAGTCCTGCAACACTGGATATTGGATATTTTCTGATTATATTTTTAAATTTCTTTTCTCCATCCAATCTTCCCTAAAAACATTAACGTTTCAACTTGCACCAAATTTTACTTGCCCTATACGTACGTTCTTAAGTACCGTCGCATTTTTACACTTACGGACCCTGCAATGTTTATAGACAACGAAAATGGAACGTCCGTCCATCGACTTCGTCTCGCGTAATTAACAAGATCCCAGTATCATTAGCATCGTCTTGGATCTGTTACTCTAGTACTAAACTGTTAATCGCAAGTTGCATTTGACCGGTTTGACCATCTACAGGCGCTGTAGTAACGTTATCTGATCTATGAGAACTGTGCTACCGACTCGGTAAGAAATTGTCCGTGAAGCTGTGAAGCAGGCCTGAAGCTGTGGACTCCGGAGTGTCAGAGTTTTAACGATACATAAACAATAGGGTATGTGGGGAGGCTTTCCTGATATACCAGATGAGATCGATGAGAGCTCAGCTGATTTTATTCGATATATTTACCCTTTCTATACCACCAAGTTCTTTTCCAATTGATTACTGAAATGAGTTGATCGCGAAGAGAATCGTAAACGCGAATTACCGAGAAGGTCGGTGCCGGGTGAACCAGCAATTCGGAACTCGAATTTGCCCCAAGTAATCTATTGCCGCTGTTCGGCCATCAATTGGACTTGTCATTGTGGGATATTTTAGCTGGTTTCTTTCTAAGACGTAATAATGTGCTTACATGCCAAGGCACAAAAATCAGACATTATGTCGACAGATTAAGTAAATTACCTCGTCATCAGAGCACAAATCATCCCCAATGTTGGTGGTTTTGAGTAATTAATTTTTTTTATAGCCAGAGCACCGCTTGGATGAGACTGGCGAAAGAGAGAATCATGGCCATAGTAACAATTTGCAACTCGGAGAAGGTGACACGTGAAGCTGGGGAACTCAGCAGAATTTTGGCTGGGTATTTACGGTCATCGTCCCAAGCGATGAGCTTCACAACTCGCGTATGATAGTTCAAAAATAAACATCGTGGAAACATAACGTGTATTCTGGCGCCTCCTGGTGCAAAACAGTGTTACCCCTTGTTTACGTACTTCGAGCATGTTTTTCCTGGGGGTATTGAATACTGTCAAACCTCTCATGGCTTGGTGTGCTATCCTCCCTCACAGCCCGTGATCATATCCATAACTCAGTTAACACTATGAAAACGTGGAAACGATGGGCTCCAGTCACGTTGATATCATCCTACAATTGCAAGCTTTATCACAACCAGAGTGACTGAGTCCTCGAGGGCTTCCTTACGAGATGACTTAAGCGGTGTACCTGTACTTTTAAGGCTGAGTCAGCGGACGTGCTAGTGTGGGTGCGTTCAATGAAATTGATGGCGGACTCGGAGTCTCGAACCGTTGAAGCACCTCGGTCCAAAGAAGTGTATCCAGCCACAGAGGCAAAACATGTTATCGACCTGACTTGACCAATCCAGGAAGTTAGCAATGCCATATAATAGCTCTTCAGGGACAAAACCTGCACTTACACCATGGATGAAGGCAGCAAATACAAGCCTACCTCTATTCGGTAAGACGACATGTATACCGAGGGCCAGGACCTTGTCCTCAACTTACGTACACTATAGAGTAGCATATATGCAAAACACATCGCATCGTGATAGATTCCACCATACCATCCTTCCTTTCCCGAACTCTCATGTAACTGCCGCTCTTTATACACCCTAGAGTTTTCCCGCGAGCACGAAGATGGATTCTCGTGCCAATGCAATTTATGCGCTGCACATGGAGCAGACTTCGACGTTTCTAGCAAGTAAGTTATTCGCATATATCATAACCCGTCGTTGGGTAACCGGTTGAATGATTCTGTTAACAAAATACCTCTTGCTAGTTGCACTTGCTACATGCGTTCTTTATGACCATCGTTAGATCCTAGTTTTGTTTCGTGGGGTTCACGGCCTAACGTTCTCTTGTTCTTGACCTATATTTAGTCATCACTCTTGATCTTGAGGTGTGTGTGTGTGGATTATTGGCCGTTGCATCGGAGTTACAGATGGTTAATTGATCCGTCTAGATTGACTTTGTTTGGGTAGTTTGCGATTACTTTAGACCCCAGTGAAGCTGAGCTTAACGCGTGTCGATGACAGAGAAGGAAGAAACCCAGAATCTCGACAGTTCAGATGCTATTCGTCTTGGTAGGTTCAAATCTCTGACCATAGACTTCAGCTTCAATGGTGAATGATCTTCTCAGAATCGATATTTGGGTATAGCTTCTCAGCTGTAAGTCCGAGTTCCCATTTGAGCACATGCAGAATGACTCGATTGCTTCTCTAGGTATACTGTCTTCGGTCAGTGCTATTTGGATGAGCCAAGGTTGTTCAGATTACTTCAATATTACATTCTAACGTCTCTCCAGTACGCCTTCGGCACGTTACAAGCTCTAGCCCCAATGTAGGTGCACAGTGATATCGTTTAGCGCCCAGAGTGATAGGCATAAAAACTTTATTTACGTGGACCTTTTATATTAGAGGTAACGGCTTCATTCCCTTGAGAACAATGTCCCGGTCTGCTAAATAATTTTAGCTGTGAGTTACTCTTTGTCATGTTCATTAGCTTTGTAACAAGCTGACAGGCACTTTGATTTATACTAGGTGACCTATCTGTTGAAAACGTTGTCCTAACATATATGGCTACTGTAGTTTCATTCTCGATGCATGGTGAGTGCCTGAATATTTTTAATTCTTAGCTGAAATCAAAAGACTAAGGATATACCATACACAGGAATCATGGTTTTCCGCGTCTCGAGCATGTGCAGTCACAAAAAGCACGTTAAGGGTCTTCTCGTCTCCGCATTCGCATTTGAGATCATTGCCGTATTTGGTCTCTTAACAGCTGGATCTCAATTCATGACTGGTCAGTCTTTGATGTTTCGTGAAGCATGCTTTGCAAGTAACAAGATATAATTTGAAACCTGAATGAGCAGAAACGCATGACCCAGTGTCTCCCCTCGGCATCCACTTGTGTTCGACCAAGTACTTTCCGTTCTTTACATCGTTTGCTTGGGTTCCCATCGCCGGATTTGAAGCCATGATTTTAGTTCTGTCATTTCACGTCGCCATAGAATACAGTAGATCTGCCGAGACCCTTAATGGCTTCTGGATTCCTCGGACGAAGATCACGAAATTGGTGTTTATCCTTCTGAGGGATAGCATTGCTTTCCCATCTCTGTAAGTGGCTAAAAATATTCTCTGTTGAACTTCGGAACAGTATTTAAATCAATCTTATGTAGTTACTGCATACTGTGCGTGGTGAACTTTATCTTTGGGATGAGCATATCGGTGCGCCGCATTTTACGATCTTATCATACTCACTTCTTACTGTTTGCCTTGCCACGTGCAGGTGGAGGTTGCTGCAGCTTTGAATCCTGTCGCCAATTTTGCGCCGTGCATCTTCGGTCCTCGACTTTTACTCAATCTTAGAGAAGCTTATTACCTACCATTTAGAGAAGAATGCACCTTCTCTTTAGAGCGCAATATTCAATTTGTCTGCGAGGATAATGGTGACATCGATGTAATTGGGTGCTAGGAGGCAATTATTTAGTAGCTTAACTCTCCATGCATGCGTTCAAGTAGGGAACATATGACGTACTTTTGGCATACGCTTCAATGCAGTACTACGATTGCTAAGCATTCAGAACAAGGTCGGTACTCACTCCTTGGTATATCCATACACTAGGAAACAAGGAAGAATACAAATTAGCTTCGAATGCTGGGGAACGATACATTGTAAATATGTACACTGATGGCTATTTTATGATTCAAAGCTGAGTTTCAAGAATTGGATGAAGTTATCTACTAAAGAATATCAGAGTTTATATAAGCAGTGTAGGTGCGAACGCCAGGTGCTGAGTTCTGAGTCGGAGAATCATATTTGAACATGGACTTTGTTGTCGGGACCTGAATTTTGCCGAAATTTTGTTGCCGTGGATCGGCTATCAATCGGACTTATGAAATTTTGATTTGACGCCTTTCGAATTTCTTTTCATCTTGGGAAGTCACTCAATTACTTACATATCGGCGCGTATCAAAGAATATTTTCCATTGCATTCAAAGGCTTAAACACATACATATATACTAAGAATTATAAGGAACGATCTCCAATATTGGAGGTTTGGATCAGTTTTTCCATTGAATACAGGGAGTGTTCCGGTAAGGGAGGGCAAACTCAGGATTCAAGAACGAGACCAAGGCGCAGAACCATACTGCCAAATTAAATTATGGGACAGATCTCAAAATCTCGTAAGCTGATACATTTTCTACTATCACTGGCGAACGCATTCGGACGTACGCGGTCATTCGGGTGAGCGAACGTACCCCAGGTACTATACTTATACGGTAAAACTGGCACACGCAGGTGGAAAAATCGCGAATGCAAAAATAAATTATTAAACTTTATCAGTCTGCTCCGAAATTGAAACTAAAATAACAGACGGCGAATCTTTGTTTGCAGTGGAAATCATTGTGAATCGTTCAAATATTGGAAAGTGAAGTAAACGCATGTCGCGTCTGGTGTAAAAACATTAGTAATTGGTTCGAAGAACAATTTTGACCCCGCAAACTCCGCATCAAAAGTTCCTTTACAAAACTAAATTTGGGAACTATCTGTCTGAAGAGATGTAAACTCTAGCGACAGTCTGAGGAGGAATTAGTGCTGGCCTAGTGACTTGACTATTTAATACTCGGCTTACAGAAGTAGGGTGAATATTTCTTGTTATTACCGCATATGTCACTCCAAGAGCAGGGCGTGCGTATCATATCTTGCATCGAGGCAGACAATAGAAGCTTGTTTCTAATCCACTTGAGAGGCACCACTACTCGGGTCCGGGAAGCGATCCTAAGTTTACGTACATCGCAGAGTAGCACATACATATAATACATCGTGCATCCCACAATATCAGCCTTCCTTCCCAAAGGTCTCATGTCACTGCAGCTCTTAATATACCCTTGAGCTTCTGAGGACACGCGAAGATGGATGCTCGCGCTGGCGCTGTTCAAGCGCTGCAGATGGAGCAGACATCGTCGTTCCTAACAAGTGAGCTACACAAATGCCTGGCATATTCCTTCGTCGAGGTACAAGTCAGTAATAACACAATTTTTCTTCCTAGTTGCAGCCGCTACATGCGTGGTCTATGACCATCGTTAGATCCACAATTTCAGCCCTTCTTTCTGACGGTCTGATCTTTTTCTTACTTTAGTTATCACTCTTGATCTCGAGGTATGTGAATTACGCAATGTTGAGCGGAGCGAGAAGCAACGGTGATATTTCTATACAGATTGACTTTGTTTGGGTTTGAATTTATAGACTTACTTCTATTCTCGCTTGACCTGAATCTACCTTGTTTAAAATTACAGAGAAGGAAGGAAGGCAAAATCTCAACAGTACAAATTTTATTTGTCCTGGTGAGCCCATGGCTTTATTGGTTTCAATTTGCGACTAATTTCGGTTTATTCTTTAGAATCGCTATTTGGGTATGGCATTCCAGCTGTAAGTTTTCTATCTAGCCCCCTTCTGCTAAGTCTGGGTATTGGTTGAGCTCATCCTGAATGGTTCATACCTCTCTAGATATACTGTATTCAGTGAGTGCTTGTAGATCTACATCAACAAGGCCGCGCATAATACCTAGTAATCTGTGCTAACTTCTTTCCAGTTCGCGTTCGGCACGTCACAAGCTCTAGCAGAAACGTACGTACACGGTGATGCTACTCAATAACGGCAAACTTAAATATTCGACTCACGTGAACCTTCGAATTAGAGGTAGAGGTTTTTTCTGTTATGGGAACAAGATGCTGACAGGTTCCAGTTGTAAGTTTGGTCCTCCTCGCTACAATCTGCTTGCCTCCGAGCTTGCATGAAGGGCTGAAGTGTTGATCATCAGTCCGATCTCTAGGTGACCTATCGTCGGACAATGTCGCCATGACTTTTTTGGCTACTGTGGTTACTTTCTCAATGCATGGTATGCGACCGAATTATTGATTAAAAGCCTCAGACTAATGCGATAATATGCACAGGAATTATGATCTTCCGTGTCTCGAGCATGTACAGTCATAAAAGACGTATTAAATATGTTCTCGTCTCTGCATTTTTATTGGAGATCGTTGCGGTATTCGTACTTCTAATAGCTGGATCTCAATTCATGACTGGTAAGTGTCCCCAGTTCTCGACCAATAATTGTACAGCTTACAGAAATTACTTTGGATATGTTTGATTCAGAGGTCCGTGACCCGGTATCTCCCCTCGGTATTCACCTGTGTTCGACGAAATACTTTCCATTCTTCGCATCATTTGCATGGGTTCCCATTGGCGGGTTTGAAATCCTCATTCTATTACTTGCCTTTTACGCCGCTATGCAGTACCACGAAGTTTCTGCCGAAATCGGTAACTGCTTGTCCATTTTTTGGTGGACAAAAATCAACAAATTAGGGTATATTCTACTAAGGGATAGCATTACATTCCCGTTTCTGTAAGTGGACGATACTAAATCCTTCAGTTTTCCAACCGTGAAATTTCTATGGGCAGATATTGTTCACTCTGTGTGGTAAACTTCATTTTCGGAATGGCCATATCAGTATGTCGTTATTGTAAGATTATCAGTTTTTTTGCTTACTATATACAGGCGGAGATCGCTTCGGCTTTGAACCCAATCGGCAATTTTGCTCCATGCATCTTCGGTCCTCGACTCTTACTTAATCTTCGAGAAGCATACTACCTGCCGTTTGAAGACGAATGCAGTGTCTTTTCAGAGCGCAATATTGGGTTTATTGAAGAAAATGTGAATGAAGACGCCAGTATAAACGGGTGATAGAAAGCAAGTTGGTATGAGTCTGAAAGGTAGTTCAAGGCTTTTGCCAATAGTTAGTTACAATGGAAGATGTAGTGGTCAAATGGAATAGTGTATCAATTAAGAGTAATAAGACAGGTGATTGGCATTATACTATTACGCCTAATTCAATATCAAGTGCAACTCGAAAAAAGAGGACGAAATCTTAGGATTCGGAATCGCTGAGAACATGTCGTGGGAAATTCCGAATGCGTGTACGGAAAGTCCCACGCACCGACGCTTGCTAAGCACTCTATACTTTAGTGCCAATTAGTACTCGGTTTTAGATTGTCCGTATAGGTTGGTCTCTTAGGCCATCATCATGATCACTTCTAAATCTTGTGATTTACCCCAATGTAGCTTGTGAATGAGTAATCATTAATCAGCGCGCGTATTAGTCACAAAGGCATAGGCTGTGTAGCCACGGTAACACATAAGAAGGAGGGCTTATGGAAAGCCATCTTCGCAATTTCTCAGATCCTTTTTGCAAACACCTTCTGGAAAGTAACGGTCTACCATCATAAATATGCTATTCTTTGTATATGTTCCATATCAGACAGATGAAGGAATGCTCACACGACGGGCAGAAGCTCGAATGCCCCATCTGGAAAGTTTGACGAAGTTGCGAGAGGACGGAGTCCTCCGTATGCTACCCATTTATTTATGAAGAAATCCTAGCCTAAAGCTAATCTGTTCCTCGTACTAGGATTTGGCGGCGTACTTTCTGATCCGGAAGACACGACATTAGCTCTCGGATCGACTATGGTTTTCGAACAGGAATCAGTCGCAGAAGTGAGGAAAATTCTTGAGGCTGATGCATATTATTCGGGTAATGTCGTACGTATTGACTCATCTCCATGGTCTATACTTGCTGATATTTTCGTCTTGGAGTGGGACAGAAACAAGCTTGTCATCCGAGCATACTCACCCGGTGTTCCTTTGCCATAGATCCTCAGAACATGTACTTGAAAATAAAAGAATATATAGTGATCACATATTATAGCTGAATTACCAATAGCTGTTGTAGAACAGAAGAATATACACCTATCAGAGTCGATCAAGGTTTTGGCTGAGTCACCCCCTGTTGACTGTGCCATGCATGCCGTGTGATCCGGCAGACAACGAAGGGTGCCGGCAAGACCTCTACATCTATCGGAGTTTATATTAGCCTGTCAAGCAGATGGAACTATAT
>Ga0247779_1001425_pt1 | contig 11560 bp, 13 predicted proteins | sample UWRJL221509R5_FD_179925 | JGI IMG/M metagenome (GOLD analysis project Ga0247779, IMG submission 179925) | Plant litter microbial communities from Arlington Agricultural Research Station in Wisconsin, United States - UWRJ-L221-509R-5 | ecosystem: Environmental > Terrestrial > Plant litter >...
TATTTTTGCCTGACAGTCGGCATGGACGCCAGTTCTGCTTGATCTTATGCATGATGTGTCATCAATATCACAATTAGAAGAAAGATCATGGTTCGACGAATGAACTGAATACTGATTAAATACTGAGCGCTGAACGTTAAAGCTTTTTAGGATGCATTTAAATGATGTAGCTCTGGGTCAATCCTCACCACATGCTGTACCTATTTTATAAAATACAAGCTTACAAGCATGAATATCGTTTTATAAAATACCAGTTCATTAACAGGCCCATTTTATAAAATGTATGGTAACCAGCACATCCCATTTAAGTAATAGTTCACCCCCCATTTATAAACCCCCCTCCGTGAGCACCGGTGCGCCTTTTTCTCAAGGAACATACGCCCAGCGCGCCTGCTTACGAATCCCGCTTTTTTCAAAATAGGCCCCGACAGCGCCATTGCTTATTCAGCGCGCCTATGATCATTTTCTCAAAATCCGCCTAGAGAACCTTTGCTTATTCAGCGCGGCGCTCGTGAATCGTGAATTTATTAATACAAATCATTTATATTGTCTTCTATCTCGTCTAGCTCTATACTACTCCCAGAATATATACTTACAGTAGGGTCTTGGCCATTTGTTGCACAATAATAATCTATATTCTTCCATACCGTCCGAAAATGCGAGGCCATGAGCCTGAATTGGTGTGCCTGTTGGCGAGCAAATGCCTCCCTCCCACCTACGGCAACTGAATCATAACGTACTCCAGGTAGCATCCAGATGGTCCCATCTCCAGTCAACGTAACATCCTGACTCCTCTCCACGAGCTTCGTCCATTCTTGAGCACGATGCTCAAAAAAGACAAGTATTCGCCTCCGCTCCTCTTGCAACAATTCGACCTCTTCACGCCAGCGATCAGCTCGACACTTGCTTTTGCACCATTCAATCCGGAGGCCTAACTGAGGGTTAACAAGCAATGTAAGGTTTAAACATGATTCACATACTTTCGTGTAGGCGGGCTCCTGTGTCTATCTCGATTTCACCACCCATCTGTCTCCAGATCCAAGAAACCGTACGATTTCCTTCCGAAACTGCAGCCTCCACATCAAACTCCTGAGACAATCCTGCTCCATCTGTTTGACCCTCCTTGCGTTTCTTCTTCATGTTCTTCTCCCTGGCAATCTCTTCGTCATTGAGAGGCCGGATATCTTCTTGTTTTAGCTCTAGGATGTGCTGCTCCCATCCTAACTTTCCTAGGATACAAGACAGACGAACGAGCGCCAAACGTGCGGTACGATATTTAGTCGATGATATGTTGACCTTCATTTGAACCCGGTCGATGATACCCTGAGACCTCGTGTTGGCGTGTTGACCGCGTTGGAAGCGGGCCTTGTCAATGCAGATATAGGATCGGATGCAGAGCGCGTCCCGTAGTTCGTCTAGGGCGTCTGTACATTGTGCGTAGCGTAGCTGGAATTCAATATTCAAAAGCCGGCTATCACATTGTACGTTACCCGGAAGGGAAGAAGGCAGGAGGAGGGGTATAGCATACACTGGAGTCTCTTCGTGGTCTTCAGGCATCGCGTCGACGATTTTCTGACGATGAGAAATGAGGGACGGAACATACATGTGTTGAATATCTATCCAACTCGTGATTTTTCGCCGCAGATTGTTGGCGCGTAAAATCCAATTTGTTTTTTGATTTTCGGTAACATGTGCTGTTTGCCTTTTGAAATCCGCTGCCAGTCGATGCCTATGACACAAATAGATAGTAAATATTAGGCTTAGAATTAATGAGATGTCACAGTCAACGCACTGTTCTGTCTCAAGTTCCAAACCCCTAGTAATCAACTGACTTGCTGATACGTCTTCATGTACTGTCCATGCGATAGGCGATCCCGCTGCTTTCGCTTCGTCCTCGGCTAGCTGCCGACGTACACTATCCATTGAGAGCGCTTAATGATTCATAGTAAGCACCACATTTCGAAATACAAGTGGGCATTACTTACCTTTAAACGTCGGGACGAAGGGATTGGGACAGGAGTGATCATCTTCCCAGGCCGCTAGCTGAGACGTCCACTGGGCTACAACAGCTGGCGCAGCGAGACCTTTCGTGAAATCGGCGTGGAGGATGGCATGTTCGAACGCCTTTGGCACTGCCTCTTCAAGTCGAGACAGTATGAGCCGGGCTATGTGGATCCAGTTAGGTCACAGTAACATTCTATATCAATTTTACTCACCCAATTTGGTTGTTTTCGTCCAATTCCAATCCCCGAAATGATCGTCTAGCGTGTCCCTTCGAGAACCAGGACCCATCTCACGTGTGCTTGTAGCAAGTGGATTGATATGCGACCATCCACGTTCCACTCCCTCTCCATCTGTTCGCCCAACCTTCTTGTTGAAATTGAACGAGTAATTGCTTTGACAGGCTTTGACGTGGGCCGGAAGATGGAATTTAGGGACCAAAAAGCGATAGGTTATCTTGTTTTCGTGGTCGGTATGCATCCATTGAGGGTAGAGCTTCATCCGTTCCCATAATTTGATGGACCATTGATACGCAATGTCGTAGGATACGACGACTTCCAATAACTCAGTGTCTTTGATACTGGAAAAAAGAAGGTAGTCCATGTTGATGTAGCTAAAGATTTTTGAATAAGTATAACCCAGTCAACTAATCATAATATGATCTGCGACTCACCATTCCCCCTTTTGAATATCACCCACAGATCCCGCCCTTTTCATGTCGTGTCGAATACAATCACAAGTCCCCACACCACTAGCTGCAAAACCTTCCATTGCGCGTTCCTTGTTGACGGCACCATGGTTCGAACAGTGGCTAGGCTGAATTGAAAGAAGCTAATTAGATTTTGCTAAGATTATAAAATTATTTACACGTACCTCCTGTACAATCAAAGTCCCAAATTCGTCGAGAAAGTCTTTGAAGTCCTTTTCCTCGACGAAGTAAGACCACCCATTTGACAGACTTGGATCTGTTGCATTGCTTGAGATCATCCGTCGTTTCAACCGAAAGTTTGCATCGAGGCCTAGGAAGAGAGAATGAAGCCACCTGCAAGGAGTGAGCGGTTACGGAGATGGGTAAGATAGATGCTACTTACTGCTCTGATTTGGGTATTTGATCCCATGGAACCAGTACATTTCGCCCAAAATGTGGACAGGCAGCACACAGGACTGCGCACTCTCCTGGTTTCGTACCAATTGCCCCAGTCGGATCATGACCTCTCCCAGCTCGCTTCAACATCTTGACGTGGCGATATTCTCGTACAACGCGCAGAACGCTCCGATAACGGTCCTGATATTTAAGTGATTAGTCCTACATACAAACTTGACCAATGAGTGACTGGTGAGGTACATACCTTGACAATAACTGTGCCTGTATTGTCTGTTATGCGGCGTAAGGTATTTGAGAACTCGAAAACTGTGGACTTGGCCTCGAACGAAAGGATGTGGAAGAACTTGAGTGCACGGAGGGTAATGGCGGTACGAGGGAATTTGACTGTGGCTGGGAACCAGCCATGTCGAAGAACTTGCAAGAAGAGGGGCTGCTTTGACTGGCAGTCACAAAACTGCAATGAAACTTCGTGGACACCGTTTATGTCCAGGACAGTGAAGGTGCCGGCGTAGGGGCGAGATGGACTGCGACATTGTTGCCCGACAGGATGACCGAGTTGGAAGACGTGGCCTAACGACCGCAATGATGTTCCCTTGAAGAATCTCAGCTTGAAATCCCATTCCTTGGGCCAGGTGTTAGAATCTTATGGAGAGCCAAATGCATAGATACGTACCTCGATTCGATGAAGACCATTTCGCCGATGACTTCTGCGAAGGCAGTCGCTACACAAGACATCCAACCCATCACAGTCCAGACAACGAAAGGCTCCCACGTTTGTCTCACATTCGGCACACTTGGGCCGATTTTCGTCATGAGCTTCCAGTCGAAGGAATTCGGAGAGAAAAATTTCTCTCTCTTCAACCCATTCCTTGAGAGGTTCTTCCTGAAAAAAAAAACACAGAATTAAATGTAAATATTAGTACTACATTTATGTACCTATCACTCACCACACGTTTTTTTTTGTTTGGCTTTTCCAGTTGGATAACTGCTTGCGTCCCATCATCTTCTGTCCAAGTATCGACGTCGTTGTCCATCCCAGTAATAGAGTCATTTGAAATGCTGTTATTTTGCGGTGGGAAATCTAAATTAGAGCCTAAGCCTTCAACCTGCAGAATTTCCGAACGCAAGGCGAGGCGACCGTTAGATAAGGATTCATAATGTGTTAATATAATTTTATCCTCCACGGAAAACCTTGGTTGAGGAAAGGATTCAGTGATTAAATCTCCGTCGGGTTCCCCATCTGAGTCGATGGGGACAAAGTTGCCAGAGGTAGAATTTTTTTTAGGGGGCATGTGGAAAATAGGAAACGGAAAAAAGGACACAACGTGAAATTCCGACAAGTCGAAAGCAAGAAAAGGTACAAATATTAGGAGAGAATTGAGATTCCGACAAGTCTTATTTTCACTTCAACATCATGATATATTTTAAACATGTCGTTATTGCAAATTCTATACCCATGGTGTATACTATTAGTTACAAAAAATGTATCTAAGGACTCTTTAAGGACTAGTAGTTAGGTCAATCACGGTTTTTCTTTTAGGTAACTTTTCGGGAGTGGAAAGTTCAATATGAACACTGATGTGGTGGCTCTAGAACATGAAAAGAGCAGTGAGTTAAGGCAAACTTGGCCATTAGAAAGGTAACACGTACATTTGCGCTGATGGTCCCGCTGGTACGACGAGAGGGTCCAGGCTCTCCACTCAAAGCTTCTAAACGCTCGCTGAGAGTCTTGGACACCTCCTCCATCGTATTGATGCGCCGCAGGAGAGTCATTGCAACATCCTGGACCGTCGGTTGACGCCGAGTGATGACGACCTCAGGGATCCGGTCTGACAACCGAGGGGGGTTTATGGGGACCAAGGACCCGGACGAACTTGCGTTTGAGGTCGGCGTGCGAGGGCTTGCGATTGCTGCAGCCTGTGGTTGGTGTAAGTCCCAGATCCAGTGCGCGAAGATGTGTGAACTGAACTTACCTTTCTCTTTGCCCTCGAGGTCGGTGTGCGAGGGCTCGCCATCACTGCAGCCTGCGGTTGGTGTAAGTCCTAATACAGAGCATAAAGGAGATCTGAAACTTACCTTTGCCTTTCCCTTTCCCTTGGCCCTTTTCCTTTGACTTGATCCTCGTACACTCGACCCAGGAGTACTCGCCACCCGTGATGAAGATGGAGTCGACGCGCCTGAAATCGAACGTGTAATAGGTCCGGTCCTTGTAGGCGTAATGGCAGCGATAACCGTCCCATGCGCAGTCTGTTTGAAGGTCGTTAAGGCATAATATCATTCCTACCATGACCAAATCTTACCTTGGTTATAGACTCGGAACGTTCTTCCTCATATCGCTTGAACGATTCCCAAATTGCGAGGGCTCCGCGAGTGCCAAGTCTAGCTTTCTCACTGGCCGATGCCTCGTCATTGCACCTGTTCAATATGTTATGGATATGTTAGAATTGGTCAGACGGCTAGAGATGAAAAAACTTACCCCTTAGTTCCACTTCGTCCAATCGCTGAACGAACTTCACGTTCGTAGCTTTCGTACAAGAAAGCCCACTGGTCGGCGTTCTCAGGAGTGAAGAAAGGGTCGCCAGCTATATGATCTGGAAAGCCTAAAGGGAATCAGAATTATGTATATTAGATAGCTGTTAGACTAGAGGAATCCAGTACTGACCATGTTGCAACAAAAAATCCTGCAACTTCTCTGGACTGAGCTTCTGAAAAAGCACCATGGTGGGATCGACTGGTGGCGCCATGTCGGAGCAAAGTGAAAAGCGTAGGGCCATAGGGAGGAAACAGCGAATCTTTTAAGGTCTTGTTCTGCCCGATGTGCGCATGATGATTGGCTCTACGCGCATCGGGCAGATGAAGGTGAAGAATGATTGGCTGGCGCTTGTGTTTTGTCAAGGATGATGACCAGGTAAGTGACCAAATTGACTCAGCGGACTTTGAATTTGTTATCCCGCTATTAGCGGCGACTGTGCGTGGCAGTGGCAGCCATTACGTGCCGATGCGTGACTAGTCATAGCCGGTCATAACCAGGCGCGGCAATGATGGCAAATATGCATGACTGGTCGCAATCAGTCGCAACCGCAAAATGTTTTGTCTATATTGCAATTTTCACGGGGTTTTCTGAGCATCTGGGACAGGATATGAGGTCTACCCAATGTTCTGCACAATATACCATTTTTATTTTGCAAAAAAAGCGTGATTTTGGGCTGTAATAGTGGCTCAACAGATTGGGAACCACAAGCGCGCAACATTAAGCATGAAACTTAATACTTTGATGCTCCCCAAGTACAGTCTTTGTACTATTTGGGAGTGTCACTAATTTCCCTGGCAACTTCAGCTTGGGTAATCAAATCTATACTAATATAACATGCATGTAAACTACTTTAGCCATCTTAAACAGTTATTTTTAAGGCAGTACCGTCAAGAAGGAACTATTCTGGCCGACTTTTCAACGAAATTAGGAGATTTCAGTGAATATTGGATGCTTTAGAATTAGTTTGACACCAAATATTCATTTTTATATGATGTATATGTTACTCTATCTCACTAAATATATTTATTACTGTACCTATGATAAACGAATGTTCATAAATGCCATAAATGCATGGTTTCAGACGAGTAATCAGAACACATTTACTGATTTTGGCAGGCGATTCCTTCATTGTTTTCAGAGTATTTTAATAACTTGCTTTGTATGAGACTAAAATAACCTCTAGACATGATTATTACATGTGTACATGGCTGTATTCAAGCTGACTTAATGCATGGATATAACATTCAATCATAGTTCGAGATATATTGGACGCTCGGAATTTGCCGAGCGTCCAAAGCGCTTGCGCCGCGCGCTCGACAAATAAGTTACCTTTAAACTTTGAACATGACAAGTGATGCTAAAGCTACTCCGTATCGGAAGTACGATGATGGTCTTACAAAACAGCAACGATATGTACAAAGGTAAATAAATTTTTTTCTATGTTAAACTTCTTATTTACAAAGTTTTAATACACATTATTGCAGGCACAGAGAGAAAGTGAACGCAGCTAGCGCTAAATGGAAAAGAGAACGTAGAGCAAAGGCGTAGGTTTTTTACTTGACTTTCTTTGAACTATTACTCACTCATTTATGAGCTTAGTAAGCTCGAGCAAATGCAGATGACAAAGAATGCCGCTCCTTGCGTACCATCCGACTATGACGCTGTCTTGGTACCTGCAGCCCCTGGGGTGTCCATGTGCACATGCATAGCTACCTCGGACGCAAGACCCGAAGCCACGCTCACAGTCGAACGCGAAGATCTGCCACAAAATATTGACCTGCGATGTCGTGTAGAGGACGAATTCAATGAATGGCGCAAAGATATAGACAAACAGCTCAAGAAATTCGAGAAATGCTGGGATATTCAGAGGGGTTGGAAAGCAAAGAGGATGTTCGAGGGAAGTCAAATAGAGGACTTCTTTCGGAATAAGTATAACTCAGCTGATAGGCTTCTTCGCGCATTGGAGGATGTGTTGAAAGTTCTTACGGAAAAGTCCCCCGATTGGAGTTTGACCATCGACAGGTTGATATTCGTGGCAGGAAAACAGGCAGAAATAGATAGAATCTTTCAGTATTTTTATATTAGAGACTAGTTATTATTTGTGCACTATATACTTCAAGTTCCTCACAGTGCAGTGTCCCTCTTAATTTACAAGCCACTAAGAATCATTTCGAACTTGTAGCGAAAATAAGCGAAAATAGTTCTATTAAGAAGTTCGACTCGATCATGATCGTCGATCAAGAGTCGAGACCCGGATAATTAAATTACCATCTAAACTCATCCAGCGCCGAGCCGTGAAAATTAAATTCAAATTCTTATTGAATGTCATTTGTACAAGTTGACATTGTTATCTATATCTAATCTTACAATGTTATCTAATCTATAGAAGTTAAAACTTAATAAAGAGAAATATTGTTCGTCAAAGTCTTGAAGATGACAGCGAGATGACCACGTTTGATGAGTAAGAGAAAGTCCAGAGAAAGTCCATGAAAATACATACCTTGCGTAGCTCAGTTGAGACATCGAGACAACCTGATTTGAAGGCGTGTGATAGAAATATGTTTCGATGAGAGATGGTGTGAAGGGACATTACAATGTAACTTACCGGTCTGTAATTCAACGACCATCGGAGACAGGTGTTTCCGGTAGAGCATCCTCAACAGAGGCGAGCGACTGCGAGCGACGAGAAGGTAAAAGGGGAATAAATCGAGTGGAAAGAAAAGGGAAGGAAGATTGGCGGTCGAAGTAGGATCTTATATTATCGCGGAGTCGGAGCTTCAATTAAGCGTACACCTATAAATTGGTTGCGCGCTAGGCGCGCCAACTAAATAGCCTTGAAATTGTACTAAATAAGCGAGAAAAGGGGCAAGTAAGCCAGTGCGTACCGGGGAAATCGAATACGGACAGAGATTTGCACAGCGAAACTATTGGAAAGGGAACAATGGCGGATAAATTGTCACAAAGAGAAACAGAATAGAGAGCAAAAAGACGCAAACCTTATTCATTGCTCTTTGCTAGGGGTGGCGCTCTGCTAAACTCTTGTAAAAAATACCTTTCGCAAGTTCATGAAACTTTACACTGTCAACCTCTGATTCCTGTTAATATGCCTAAACCGTGGACATCCAAAGAACAACTTGCCTGGCTGAATGCTCGGAAAATTGATTTCCTCGAGGCCAAAAAGGAGGACATCATCATTGCGTGGCTCGATGAAGTCACCGAGATGTGGTTCCAAGATTTTCCTGAGTTCAATGCCTGCTTTCCTGGAAAGGATGAGGCCGATAAACTTACGCAAGCAGAAGAAGAGAAGTTGAACGCCTCAATCAAAGCAAGAAAAGGAGTGAGTCATTCGCAACACTTTTAACACCCATTTGCCATATAACAAACTCACCTTATGTAGCAACTGAGTAATTGGTTTCGTTATCACGGAAACAATGGCGAGTCTTCACAAAAAACGAGTGCAATTACTCAATTCCTCAAGTTACTTCAAGCCGAAACCAAGGGTGTTACGCGGGCGCCACACGAATACGAGGTCTATAAGAAAATGTTTGAGAGCAAAGTCGATGCCGTATACCAACAGAGAAAACATACCGTGTCCACCGCCATCCAAATATGCAACCTCAAGCGGTCAATTGCGATGGAACTGCTCAAAAGCGAAACACCCGAGGTTCAACAAAAAGTGAGGGATGACGTTGAAAAGCGCAAGCAGGAACGAGTCGAAAACCTCAAGAGTAAGATCATCAATTTGATGGAGAAGAAAAAAGAGAGAACTCCAGAGGAGTATCAAAGGTACGTACCCTTGACATGTCAATTTTGTATCCGAATTTTGACGTGATGTGTTTGTTATCCAGTGCTCTTGACGAAATGCCTGCGTTTCTAGCAACCTGCATGAATGCATTAGCAGAAGCAAGCGGATGGACTTTCGTCCTCCTTGGGGGTGGGCCCAGGCCGGTGAACAACGGCAAATTGTGGATGGTCGAGTAAGTATTCTCTTGACCGGGAAAATGATGTTCATGAGCTCACCTAACCACAGCTACCAATTCGGCAGCAAGACCGCTCAAGGAAACAACGAATTTGGCGTGGCATATGTTAACTTCAAACAATATGTCAAGGATCCCTTCTCCAAATACTTGGCTAAATGTTATTGTGAGTTCGTTTCAGCGAGAGACATGAACAATGAACTTACCTACTTTAGTGGCGCATGTTCGAAGTTCGAGGGCGTTGAATTTGAAGGTTACTTCGCAAGAAACCGAAGGAAATGCCAGCTGTATCGAAGACGATATGGCCAAACATGTAGACGAAGGAGATGTCATCACGGCCGCCTCCAACCCGTTGAACTCGTTGATTGCGATGAAGCCCACGGCCGACGTTTCTGGTGGCGATCTGCTATCCGATATCAGTCAGCCACGGACTTCTCCTGTGACCCAAGGAGATTCCTTGCATACTGCCCCGACTACTACGCCATCCCTTCAAGATCAGGCTGCTGTGTCTTCGACATGCGAGACCGGACGTCAAGGTCTAAATGGTCCGGAATTTGAAACCGAAACCGCGGAATGGAACGACACACAGGCTGCTAGCAAGGCACTCCCATCGAACCAGTCGAGCGAAACTGAGGCTGGCACTGATCCCGCAGTGAGCGACACGGCTGAAGGTCCAAACCCTGAGAGTGAGCCGCCGACGGTGCGCCAATCTGACCCTATTGTGGAAGAAGGTATGAGGTCTGCACCTGGAGGTCCCAACGAACCGATCGAGTGGGCGTTTTTGCGGATGAACAGTGAGATTACTCACTTTGCGCTTGAAAACAGGGTTCAAATTGACCCTGCCCTCGTTGGAGAGGGGACGCAAACCCAACCATCTTCCCAGCCCTTATCTCCGCATGCACCTTCCCAGCCCTCGAACGCACCAATTGCCCAAATCAACATGAGTAGATTGGACTACACCCTTCCTCCTTCCTCTAACAATACCCTAAAAGCGGCACCGAATCCTCCTGCGAAGAGAGGCCGACCGAAAAAGAGTGCGCAAGGTGTTCCAGAAATTCAACCTAACTTGCCGCGTTCAACTCGGTCGACCGCGAATCGTCTGCTCACCATTAGTGATCCACCCAACATTTCCAGGAAGTCTGGTAGGAGAAATGAAGGAGACGTCACCGTCGGCGGCCACTCGACTGGGCTTCCTGGCAAGACTAGTAGGAAACGAGCGGCGACCTCAGATACCGAGAACGTGAACGCGAAGCCGAAGAGAAAATGGAAAGGGTGAGTTGTATGCGAGTTTTATTGCCTGTTTCGTGGCAACTCAATTATCCTCTTAGGTATGTGGACATTGACGAGGACACGGGAGAGGTGATTCATAGGTATTGAACAAGTTAGCATACGTAAAATACAACGCTACGTGCAGTACAAATAAATAGAAACTGTTGTTTATTAATAGACCTTCTGGAGACGATTACATCTTAAGCTTATGTTAGTTATGATTTATTTTGAAACTTATATAATGTGAACCCATGACGCACGCGACTTGTCAAAAAATCGAATGTGTTGATATTACGAGTATGTTATGACAAGTAGATTACCAATCAGGGGGCGCTATATGCTTAATTGGGTTGGAAGTCGCGGTCAACGTGAAGCACGATGAACAGATCATTTTGATCGCTGTGTCGGACGACGCCAGCACGGTATGGTCGCCGCATCCAGTGATGCCAAGGGATGAGCTACCAGAAATGGGAGCTTACTCCCGAAATGCCGGCCGTGCATACCATTTAGGGTATTCTCGGTGGCCTGAATTGCTATAATAAGCAGCGGTAGCGTTTTATAAAACGCATGGCAGCGTTTTATAAAATGATGGGTAGAGCTACTTAGCGTAATTTTATAAACCTATAATCGTGCTTATAAGCAGGGTATTTTATAAAAAAACTGCGGTATCGACTG
>Ga0247779_1001426_pt1 | contig 11560 bp, 11 predicted proteins | sample UWRJL221509R5_FD_179925 | JGI IMG/M metagenome (GOLD analysis project Ga0247779, IMG submission 179925) | Plant litter microbial communities from Arlington Agricultural Research Station in Wisconsin, United States - UWRJ-L221-509R-5 | ecosystem: Environmental > Terrestrial > Plant litter >...
GGTCAGAACCGAAAACGGCTCAATCGGGTCGTCCCCGGGCTGCATTTCGACTGTTGACCAGTTGATCGTGGAACCATCGAGCCGCGGTGGAGTCCCTGTCTTCAGACGGCCCAGCGTAAACCCGACAGCTTCGAAAGACTTCGACAATCCCATCGCCGGCGCCTCACCCACCCGGCCGGCCGGCCAATTCCGCTCTCCGAGGTGGATCAAACCACGCAGGAACGTCCCGGTGGTGACCACAATCGCACCTGTCGCAAGCTCCCGACCATCGCCGAGGCGAAGTCCGCAAATCCGGCCGTTGGAGAGAAGGAATTCATCCGCCTCACCCTCGATCACGGATAGATTTGGGGTTTGCTGGATTTCGGCCTGCATCGCGGCCGCATAGAGCTTTCGATCGATCTGAGCGCGCGGACCACGGACCGCCGGACCCTTCCTACGGTTCAAAACCCGGAACTGGATGCCGCCTTGGTCTGCAATACGGCCCATCAAGCCATCCAGGGCGTCGATTTCCCGGACAAGATGCCCTTTTCCCAATCCGCCGATTGCCGGATTGCAGGACATTGCCCCCACGGTCGCGAATTGGTGGGTGACAAGTGCCGTCTTGGCGCCCATGCGCGCAGAAGCAGCCGCGGCTTCACAGCCGGCATGGCCTCCCCCGATCACAATGACATCGAATGAATTTTGCATGATTGCGCGAGTTCTATCGCGCAACTGTAAAAGCTCAAAGTCAGAACTGCGGATCTGGACGTTTCACGTGAAACAAAATGAAAGACGCGGATGTGTTTCACGTGAAACACCCTCACCGACTTGTCCCTATGTTTCACGTGAAACAATCGGGCTTCCATCAGAACTGTTTCACGTGAAACAGCTTGGCGTCATTTCCCGATGCAGAAGTCTCGAAAAATCGAATCCAGGATATCTTCAACGTCAACCCGCCCAGTCAGCCGACCTAACGAATGAATCGCTACTCGAAGTTCCTCCGCGATCAACTCGGGCTCTTCCCTCATACGAAGAGCTCGCCCCAGAGCATCCACGGTCTCTTGCAGGAGTGCCCGGTGGCGTGTGCGAGTGATGAGCGAAGCCTCGTCATCGAAATGAGACGACGCAAATTGGACCAGACCATCCGTCAGCTCGGAAAGCCCTCGTGCTTGTTTTGCGGAGATCGAAAAGACTGGCTGTCCCTCTGAACTCTTCGTTGCGGAGCTCACGAGGTCGTCGAGTTTATTCCGAATGATCCAGATCCGATCCGGATCGTTCGGAACCGCCTCGTCCCACTCCACGACGCTCGGATTGATGCTCGCTTCATCGGCGCGGCCATCGACAAGCCAGAAGATCAGGTCAGCATCGGCCGCGCGTGCCTTCGCACGCCGGATCCCCTCCTGCTCTATGGGATCCGATGTATCGTGAATGCCGGCGGTATCGATCAAGGTCACAGGATAGCCATCGAGATCGAGATGGACCTCGATGATGTCGCGCGTCGTTCCCGCTTGAGGCGAAACAATCGCAACGTCACGCCGGGCCAGCGCATTCATCAGCGTCGACTTGCCAACGTTCGGAGCCCCGGCAATCGCCACCACCAAGCCATCACGTAAGCGCTCGCTACGTCCTCCAGCGGCCAACACACGCTCGATCTCGGCGAGCAGACGTGTCACCCTCTCCTTCGCCGGTCCGATCAAATTGTCAGGTACGTCGCCTTCGTCAGAGAAATCGATGGCGGCTTCGACCAATGCAGACGCCTTGATAATCTGCTCCCGCCAGTCACGTGCGTGATTGCCCAACAGTCCTTTCAATTGGCGAAGCGCCTGGCGCCGCTGCCGATCGGTATCCGCGTGGATCAGGTCGTGGAGGCCCTCAGCCTCCGTGAGGTCAAGCTTGCCGTTCTCGAATGCGCGGCGCGTGAATTCACCGGGCTCGGCTGGACGCAACCCTTCGATCTTTCCCAGAGCTTCGAACATGGCCGCGATGACTGCGCGGCCGCCATGCACTTGAAACTCGGCAACGTCTTCGCCCGTCACACTGTGTGGTCCTGGAAACCACAACACCACGCCTTCATCGATCGGCTCATGATTCGCGTTTCGCAACGTCGCGAGGTGAGCCACCCGAGGTTCAGGAATTTTTCCACAGAGACTCTCGACCGCCACACGCGCTCGCGGTCCGGACAAACGGATGATGGCAATCGCAGTCGGCGCGCGACCAGACGACAAAGCAAAGATGGTTTGGTTGGGAGACAGCATTGCGCCTATTTGTCGAAGCGACAGTCGACGCGCAATCAAAATCCAATCAGAGGATTAAGCCCTAAATTGTGCAATGCAGCATCACTGCACAATAGGTGCAGCATAGGATTTGCTGCATCGCACACTTTTCGGTCACCATTGCTGCTGTAGCAAACTTTGGCCGTGGGCTGCGAACCGGACTCGAAATGATGCCCGGTTCGCCTACCGCTTCAAATCAGGTGTTCATGGACTCGAAGAATTCCGAGTTGTTCTTGGTGTTGCGGAGCTTGTCCAAGAGGAAGTCGATGGCGTCCATGGTGCCCATCGGATTGAGGATACGGCGGAGGACGTACATTTTCTTGAGCAGCTGCGGATCAGTAATGAGCTCTTCCTTGCGCGTGCCCGAGCGCGAAATATCGATCGCGGGGAATGTGCGCTTGTCCGACACCTTGCGATCAAGAATGAGTTCGGAGTTGCCCGTGCCCTTAAACTCTTCGAAAATCACTTCGTCCATACGGCTGCCGGTATCGACCAGTGCTGTCGCGATAATCGTCAGCGAACCGCCCTCCTCGATGTTACGCGCCGCGCCGAAGAAACGCTTCGGACGCTGAAGTGCGTTCGCATCGACACCGCCGGTCAAAACCTTGCCGGATGACGGCACCACGGTGTTGTAGGCGCGACCAAGACGCGTAATCGAATCAAGCAGAATAACGACGTCGCGTCCATGCTCGACAAGACGCTTGGCCTTCTCGATCACCATTTCAGCGACCTGAACGTGGCGCACGGCAGGCTCATCGAACGTCGATGAAACCACCTCGCCCTTCACCGAGCGCTGCATATCCGTGACTTCTTCCGGACGCTCGTCGATCAGGAGAACGATGAGATAGCATTCCGGATGGTTGGCCGTAATCGCGTGCGCAATGTTCTGCATCAGCACGGTCTTACCTGTACGCGGCGGCGCGACGATAAGTGCGCGCTGGCCTTTGCCGATAGGCGCTACGATATCGATGACGCGTGTCGACAAATCCTTGCGCGTCGGATCGTCCAGCTCAAGCTTGAACCGTTGATCAGGAAACAGCGGCGTGAGGTTGTCGAAATTGACTTTGTGCTTCGATTTCTCAGGGTCTTCGAAATTCAGCGTGTTGACCTTCAACAGCGCAAAGTAACGCTCACCCTCCTTCGGGCTGCGGATGTGACCCTCGATCGTGTCACCGGTGCGAAGACCGAAACGGCGAATCTGTGACGGCGAAACATAAATATCATCCGGCCCTGGCAGATAGTTCGCATCCCATGACCGCAGGAAGCCGAAGCCGTCGGAGAGAACCTCGACAACGCCTTCACCGATAATATCGGTTTCCTGGATCGCAAGCTGCTTGAGAATGGCAAACATCAGCTCCTGCTTGCGCATGGTGCTGGCATTTTCGACCCCGAGTTCTTCGGCGAACGAGACAAGCTCCGCCGGGGTTTTTGCTTTGAGGTCTTGTAGTTTGATTTCCCGCATTGGGATCGTCCTGTGGAGAAACAGAGGGGGGAAGGAGCAAGAGAAGGTTCAGTTTGCTGACGACATACGGACAACAAAAACGACTAGAAGTCCGCAGGTCTTGAGCAAGGAAGGTGCCGGGAGGCTTCGAACCTGATGCGGCGTCCGGTCCAACAATAAAACCGCGACTTTACCGCATCCGCCTGCGTTCGGTGGGATAAGGCAAATATAGAAAATAGGCCGCAGGGACGCAAGACGATCATCGACGGATGAGCCCAATTCCCGGATTAAAACGGCTTAACAATCACGAGGATGACGATCGCGATCATGAGGATAGTTGGTACCTCATTGATTATCCGATAGAATTTCTGGGACCTGGTATTTTTATCAGCGGCAAAATCCCGCACGCGCGCGCTTAGGAAGCCATGGACAGCCGACATCGCCAGAACCAGTGCAAACTTGGCGTGAAACCACCCTGCCTTGTACCAATGGCCCTGCCATACCAACCACAGGCCGGCGAGCCAGGTCACAATCATGGCCGGGTTGATGATCGCTTTCAGCAGCCGCCGTTCCATAACTTTGAACGTCTCGGACTGCTTGGAGCCAATCTCAGCGTCGCAATGATAGACAAACAGGCGAGGCAGATAGAGCATACCGGCCATCCAGGAGATGACCGCAATCACATGGAGTGCTTTGATCCATTCATACATTGCGAAGTGCTCTTGCCTGCTTTGCCTAGCCGAAAAATCTCTACACGTGTTCGAGAGATGAGTGGTGGAACTAACCGGCCCGAGAAGACGTTGAGCACCAATGGATGACCCGATGCAAGGTCTATCCGCAGGGCACAACTTCCTTAATGAATCCTTTTAGATTCTTAAGTTTGAGTCTAAGTGACCGTGATTAGCGTCCGCGCAATTCTGTCCTCGTGTTATTCCGCAGCAATCCACATGCGGCGACTTTATGCCCGCAGTTGGTTCGAGGAACGATCCGGCGAAAAAGCAGATGCTTTCAATGCCTTGCCCTGCCCTATCCGCCATTAATCCAAGACAAATCCACATAAGCTCGCTACCATAATTGTTACTGTCTGGTTTCATCCCGAAATCACGGCTGTGAATGAAATGTCGCGTTATCCCGGGCGCGCTTTTGCGTGGTCCGATCGAGGTCGAAGTCCCCACAGGGATTCACAGCGATTCACAATGGGAGTGACGGCGTAGAAGCGGGAATCGAGTCGATATGGTGCCCACCACCGGCAGCTATTTTCATCTCCACATGATCTCCGATTCGACCGGAGAAACGCTCATCACTGTCGCGCGTGCCGTGACCGCGCAATATTCCAACGTCTCCCCCGTGGAGCACGTCTATCCGCTGATCCGCAGTCAGAAGCAGCTTGATCGTGTCCTCGCAGAGATAGAGGAGGCGCCCGGCATCGTTCTTTTCACCCTCCTGGAAAAAGATCTGGTGGAGCGGCTCGAAGCGAAGTGTCAGGAAATCAATATCCCGAGCCTTTCGATCATTGGTCCGGTGATGCAGTTGTTTCAGGCCTATCTCGGCACTGAGACGTCACGTCGCGTCGGCGCTCAGCACACGCTCAATGCTGAGTACTTCAAACGTATTGACGCGCTGAATTACTCGATGATGCATGACGATGGCCAGCACGTGGATGGCCTGGAGGAAGCTGACGTCGTTCTTGTCGGTGTGTCGCGGACGTCGAAAACGCCGACCTCGATCTATCTCGCCAATCGTGGTGTTCGGACGGCCAACGTTCCATTGGTGCCCGGAATTCCCATCCCGCATCAGCTCGAGACATTGAAGAAGCCGCTTGTCGTCAGCCTGCATGCGACACCCGAGCGCTTGATCCAGATTCGGCAAAACCGCTTACTTGGAATCGGCGCGAGAACGGACGATGACTCTTATATCGATCGCCAGTCGGTGACGGATGAAGTGACGTTTTCCCGTAAGTTGAGTGCCAAGTACGACTGGCCATTGCTGGATGTCACGCGTCGCTCGATCGAGGAAACTGCCGCCGCCGTGATGAAGCTGCTTGCCGATCGTCAGCGCCAGAAAATCAATGGATAATCATGTCGATCTGGCTTGAGCAAAAACCACTTGTTCTGGCATCGCAAAGTGCGGCGCGCCGGACGCTACTTGCAAATGCGGGCTTGTCGATTGCGTGTATTCCAGCCGATATCGATGAGCGTGGCATTCAGCAATCGTCCGGTCTGAAAGACCCTGAGAAGATCGCGACCTTGTTGGCGAGTGAGAAAGCGAAATACGTTTCCTCGAAAAGCAAAGATCAATATGTCGTTGGCGCTGACCAGACCTTGGCGCTCGGTGAGCAGTTTTTCAGCAAGCCTGTAAATATCGCCGCAGCTGTTGAACAACTCCGTATGCTTTCCGGAAACGTTCACGAACTCCACAGTGCTGTGAGTGTCGTGAAGAATGGCGAACTTTTATTCTCGCATGTAAGCGTCGCGCGCATGACCATGCGTTCTCTAACGAACGATCAGATCGCTGCTTACGTCGAGCTAACTGGTGATGTGGTGACCAAGAGTGTAGGCGCCTATCAACTCGAGGGTGTTGGTGTGAATCTATTTGATCGCATCGATGGCGATCATTTCACGATTCTGGGACTACCGTTGCTGCCGCTGCTCGGTTTTCTTCGCAGCAAGAACCTGCTGGCTGTCTAATTTAAAGAGTCCTTGATGTTGCTTCTTGGTTTGACTGGGTCGATCGGGATGGGAAAATCCACCACGGCAAAGCTGTTTGAAGAAGCCGGGGTGCCTGTCTACGACGCTGACGCAACCGTCCATAAAATCTACGAAGGAGAGGCCGTGCCTGCGGTTGAAGCAGCCTTTCCGGGCAGTACGGCGAACGGAAAAGTCGACCGGCAAAAGCTGTCCGCCATGGTTGTGAACAACGCCGAGGCGATGAAGCGGCTCGAGAGTATTGTTCATCCCATGCTGCGTAGCCATCAGCAAAAATTCTTAAGCGATGCGGAACAAGCCGGAGCCCCGGTGGCTGTGCTAGATGTGCCGTTGTTGTTCGAAACGGGTGGCGAGAAGCGCGTTGATGCGGTCGTGGTGGTAACGACCGCGCCTGAAATTCAGCGGGAGCGCATTCTCGCGCGGGAGAACATGACTCCGGACAAGCTGGACGCAATCCTGGGCCGCCAGTTGCCTGACGCGGAAAAACGGAAGCGGGCGGACTTCGTAGTGGATACCTCACACGGACTGGAGCCGGTCAGGCTGCGAATCCGTGAAATCCTCGATCAGGTTGTTAAAATGCCGCAACGGCGAAGCTGATTCGAAACCAGTGTCCCGAATCCAAAGTTTGCCTTATCGTGCAGCGCGATCCGTAGCGAACTTTAAATTCGAGAGGACACTAGTAAACCTACGATACTAGGCCGACCTGATCATGCGCGAAATCATTCTCGATACCGAAACCACAGGCCTCGATCCGCTGCGCGGCGATCGCCTCGTTGAAATCGGCTGTGTTGAGATGGTCAACCACATGCCGACCGGACAGACGTTTCACGTCTATATCAATCCTGAACGGGACATGCCGCAGGAAGCCTTTGCGGTGCATGGTCTTTCGACGGAATTTCTTTCAGACAAGCCGCTCTTCGCAGCTGTAGTCGAGGAGTTTCTCGCGTTCGTCGGCGAAGCACCGCTGGTGATTCACAACGCGTCGTTCGACATCGGCTTCATCAACGCGGAACTTGATCGGGTGTCACGCCCCGCCATTCCGCGGGAGCGTCTTGTAGACACGCTGACACTGGCGCGCCGTAAGCATCCCGGTGTGTCAAACCGGCTGGATGATCTGTGTTCGCGGTACTCAATCGATAATTCCCGCCGCACAAAGCACGGCGCTTTGCTCGACGCTGAGTTATTGGCTGAAGTCTATATTGACCTGATCGGTGCCAGGCAGTCGCAGTTCATTCTTGCGGAAACGCGGGTTTCTTTCACCGTCGGGCAGGTCGATACCCCGCGACGGCAGCGGGACGTACCGCTCGTCTCCCGCGTGACCGAAGACGATATTGCCGCTCACGCTGCGTTCATCACAACGCTGGGTGGCGGCAATCCGATCTGGAATGAATACATAAAGACAGCTGAGACGGCCCCTGAGGGCTCAGCTTAGCTCGGCCGGATCTGTTCAGCCTGGCGCGCCATATTCTGGCGATAGAGGCCGACAAAATCCACCGGATCGAGCATCATGGGCGGGAAGCCGCCGTTCCGCACGGATGACGCAACGATTTCGCGCGCGAAGGGGAAGAGTAACCGCGGGCACTCGATCATGATCAGCGGGTGCAGATTTTCCTGATCCACGTTCAGCACGCGGAAGACACCGGCATAAACAAGTTCGAAGCCGAACAGGAGTGAGCCCTCGGCCTCTGCCTTGCCCTCGATGGCAAGCGCAACCTCATAATCGTTGTCGGCCAGAGCCTTGGCAGTGACATTGATCTGAATGTTGATCGCTGGCTGCTGTTCCTGCGGAGCGAGCGAATTCGGCGAGTTCGGATTTTCGAATGACAGATCTTTGACGTATTGCGCCAGGACGTTCAGTTGGGGCGGAGCCGCATTCTCGAGAGGTGCGCCGTTGCCATTGGTCATGATCATTCTCCGAGAGCGGTGAAAGCGGAATGCCTCAACAGGCTCCGCCAGGAACGGAAGATTTGGTCCGCCGACCAGACGCCTTTTGATCGTGTCTTGAAAGCGGCAACGTCTCCCTTGTCGGGGCGAGTGGCTATCATAGGCTTGCCGCATTCGACAAGGATGATTGATCCGAAACTGGGTCGCCGAGGTTGGCCGGGGCCGTCGGATCGGCTAAAATCCCTCAGAATTGCCGCGATAAGTTGCCCTTAACCCAGCTTTTGAGCTTCCCCGAAAGCGCGGCATATAGCGGTGTTGGCTTGACCCGATTTCGTGCCTACATGGTAATGGCGGAGCCCGATGTTCCTTCCGCCCCGTGGAGGGTCCAAATCGGCTTTCCGGCACTGATCAGAAAGTGAACGCGACGTGGACATTTACACCATCATTTTTCTGGCCTTGGCCGTTTTCATCTTTCTGCGGCTGCGAAATGTTCTGGGACAGCGCACCGGCGATGAGCGCCCGCCTTATGATCGGGCTGCCCGTGATGTGCTGCGCGCTCCGGACAATGTCGTGCCAATGCCAGGCAAGGTTCTCGATCAGGCTCCTATTGCATCTTCGGAAGAGGAGACGCCTGCACAGGATCGCTGGAAGGGAATCGCGGAAACCGGCTCGACCCTGGCCAAGGGGCTTGATCAGGTCGTTTCCAACGATCCATCCTTCGATGCCCGTCACTTCATTTCAGGTGCGAAGAGCGCGTATGAAATGATCGTGCTGGCATTTGCAAATGGTGACCGCCGCGCACTGAAGGATTTGCTCTCGTCTGAGGTCTACGAGGGCTTCGATGCCGCGATCAAGGAACGTGAGCAGCGCGGCGAAAAAGTCGAGACGCGCTTTGCCTCAATCGACAAGGCTGACATTGTCGGCGCGGAAATGCGCGACCGCTCCGCACAGATCACGATTCGCTTCGTGTCCCAGATGATCTCGGCAACGCGCGACAAGGCTGGCACCGTCGTGGATGGCAACCCGGAGAAGCTCACCGATGTCACAGATATCTGGACATTCGCCCGTGACATCTCCTCGCGCGATCCAAACTGGAAATTGGTTGGAACGGAAAGCGGACAGTGAAAAGGGATCCGTGCCTGAGGCGCGGATTTCTCTTGTCGGAGTCTCGTTGTCCGCTATCGCTCTTATAAGTCTGTGTTTTGGTGGCGGAGCAGAAGCCCGACCTGCACGCCATCACGCTGCGCAATCGGACCAACATCACCGTCATCATGGGCCGGTTCTTTGGCCGCTTGAAATTCCAGGCGGTCAGTATGCCCCACTCAAATGGAGCGAGGTCAGCGGGTGGACGGACGATGATCCGCTTCCGGCCTTCAAAACCTTCCGCGCAAGTTGCAAGCCGATCGTCGCGCAAACCGTTCCCCCAGTGGAGATCAAGGCACTCGGCAACTCGCTGCTTGACCCGTGCAAACTGGCGCGGACCGCTGCCATTTCTGACACCGCTAAAGCCCGTGAATTTTTCGAGCAACAATTTATCCCGCTGCAGATCTCTCGCCTCGGTGAAGATGCAGGATTCGTAACGGGCTACTATGAGCCAATTGTCGATGGCTCACGTGTTCAAACCGACGTCTACAACGTCCCCGTTTATCGCCGTCCCTCGAATCTGTTTGTGCGCGGATTTTCGCAAGACGCATCCAGCTTGCCGAACAAGGGGCAGGTGTTTCGAAAAATCGGCCGCCGTAAACTGGTGCCTTACTACGACCGCGGCGAGATCGAAGACGGCGCGATCGCCGGCCGCGGTCTGGAAGTGGTCTGGTTAAAGAGCCAGACCGATCTGTTGTTCATCCAGATCCAGGGATCGGCTCGCATTCATCTGGAAGACGGATCGGTGGTGCGTATCAATTACGAAGCGCATAATGGTTATCCTTACACGCCGGTCGGCCGGGTTCTGATCGACCGCAACATCGTTCCTAAAGATCAGATGTCGATGCAGCGCATTCGCGAATATATGGAGCAAAATCCCGATGCCGCGAAAGAGTTGAGACGACAGAATCGATCGTATGTTTTTTTCCGTGAGGTTGCGTTGTCGAAGGATGACGAAGCGGTGGGTGCGCAGGGCGTGCCGCTGACAGCGGGCCGGTCGATTGCCGTCGACAAATCGCTGCATGTGTATGGCACACCGTTCTTCATCGCAGGCAAGCTGCCAATCGAATCCGATGTGTCGAACACGCCGTTTCATCGTCTGATGGTCGCGCAGGATACGGGATCGGCGATCATTGGACCGGCGAGGGCGGACCTTTACTTTGGTGCCGGCGCGGAGGCGGGACGCGTCGCAGGCCGACTGAAAAATCCGGCAAACTTCGTAATGCTGCTGCCCAAAAGCCTCGACCCCATCGCCCGCGGCAAGACGGTGCCCTTGCCCGAAGCAAAGCCAACAGCTGTGTCGGCCGGTGCCCTTGAGGCCGAAGCAAAATCCGATGCGCCGCAACGCGCACGGCACCATCGCCGGTCTCGCTCCCGCCAATGAAGAAACGTCCACCCGTACTCACTACGCCTTCGCCCATTCGCCGCAAACGTACGCTGAGCGGCGAGGAGCTTGTGCTGTGGGAAAGCGTTGCGAAGCAAATCAAACCACTGCGGAAGAAACCGCGGCCGGTAAAAGGCGCTGCGGAGATCGCCGCTAAAGATGCCGAGGCCGAACAGTCTCCGCTAATGTCAAAGCCGATCGCGGCGGTGCCGAGAAAAGTTGCTGTCGCTCCGGCGGCCCCGCCGCCACTTGCGCCGATCGGGCGTCGTGAGCGCTCACAACTGTCGCGGGGTCGAAAGGATATCGATGCACGCCTCGATCTTCACGGTATGACGCAGACAAGGGCTCATCGTGCGCTGCTGAACTTCCTGCACCATGCCCATGCCAACGGCATGACGTTCGTGCTCGTGATTACCGGGAAGGGGCGAACCACAGGACCTGAATCGGAGCGCGGCATTCTGCGCCGCCATGTGCCGCAATGGCTTGGCCTTCCGGAATTCCGCCACCTCATCGTCGGCTTCGAGGAGGCCCATATCGGCCATGGTGGTGAGGGCGCGCTTTACGTCCGGGTGCGCCGGACACGGTGAAGCGAGCGCAACGCTGCTGCGCCGCAATCGCGTCACCCTGCCGTTTCTGAATTACAGGATAAACCGGCTGAGATCGGCATTCTTGGCAAGGTCGCCGACATGCTTCGTCACGTAGTCGGCATCGATGCGAATGGTCTCGCCGCTGCGGTCCGGCGCGACGAACG
>Ga0247779_1001427_pt1 | contig 11555 bp, 11 predicted proteins | sample UWRJL221509R5_FD_179925 | JGI IMG/M metagenome (GOLD analysis project Ga0247779, IMG submission 179925) | Plant litter microbial communities from Arlington Agricultural Research Station in Wisconsin, United States - UWRJ-L221-509R-5 | ecosystem: Environmental > Terrestrial > Plant litter >...
TGCTGCCGGGGGTCACCGAGAGCTTGGGCACGACATTCTGCATCCGAATCGAACCGAGGTCGTCATCGGGAACATTGATGACAGTCTCCCGCGCCAGGTACTGCGGATCGGAAACGATCTGGTCCGTCGTGTAGACGGGCGCGATCGGCGCCTGGGCGAGAGCGAACCGTTCGAGCACGCGCTCGAGGGTCTGCCCGGCGACCCAGTCCGCGACGATTGCGTCGACGGCATCCGAGTTGTCGTGCCGCGCCATCGGCGAGCTGAACCGCGGATCCTCCGAGAGTTCCGGCTGCTCGATGGCCTCGAAGACCCGGTTCGCGATCTGTTGGGTGCCGGCCGACAGCGCGACCCAGTGGTCGTCGACCGTCTTGTATGTGTTGCGGGGCGCGGTACGCGGTGAACGGTTGCCCTGTCGGTGCTGGATGAGTCCGAGCTTGTCGTATTCGACGATCTGGGGTCCGAGGATGGTGAAGAGCGGCTCGTAGAGGCTGAGGTCGACCACCTGTCCACGGCCCTCGCCCCCGTTGTCCCGCCAGTGCAGAGCCGCGAGCACGGCGAACGCCCCGCTCAGGCCGGCCACGGAGTCCGCGAGACCGAATGGCGGGAGGGTGGGCGGTCCGTCCGGCTCGCCCGTCAGCGCGGCGAATCCGCTGAAGGCCTCAGCCAGTGTGCCGAAGCCCGGCTGGTTGGAGTATGGCCCGGTCTGCCCGAAGCCGGTCACACGCACCATCACGAGGCCGGGATTCTCCTGCGAGAGCTCGTCGTAGCCGAGACCCCATGACTCGAGCCGGCCGGGGCGGAAATTCTCGACGACGACATCCGCCCAGAGGCACAGCTCGCGAACGATCGCGCGATCCTCCGGCTTGTGCAGGTCGAGGGAGATCAGCTTCTTGTTGCGGGAGATGACTTTCCACCACAGGGGTACATCGCCGACGGACTGGCCCCAGCGGCGTGCGTCGTCGCCTCGTGGATGCTCGACCTTCACCACGTCTGCGCCGAAGTCGCCCAGCGTCGTCGCGATGAGGGGGCCGGCGAGCAGCGTGGCCAGATCGAGCACCTTGATGCCTGCTAGTGCTGCGGGCTGGTCGGTCACGTGGGTCTCCTTGCGGGAATCGCGATTCTCATCTGTTGAGAATGGATTGTGTCTGGTGAGACACAGCTTTCTTCCTTCACCGCAGGATGTCAAGCACGCGATTGGGATGTTTCCGCCACGTTTCCGGGCCGTTACGAGTTGGAAGGCGGCCGGTGGGGCGGAAAAAAACCTGTTGACAACCCTCGGCAGCGCGCTCAAACTGGCTCTCACCAGTCACAACCCATTCCCACTAGACGAGAGTGCAGATGTCCCGAACCGCGGCCCGTGCCTTCGACCTCTTCGAGGCGGCCATCTATTCATCCAGTCCCCTTGGGCTGATGGACCTCGTCGAGCTCACGGGCGTCGACAAGAGCACGACCCAGCGGCTGCTGGTCTTTCTCGTCGAGCGCGGGCTGCTCACCAAAGACGAACTGTCGAAGCAGTACAAGGCGGGGCCGGGGGCATTCGCGATGGCGGCCGCGATCGGCGCTCGCAGCGACATCCGGGCGCTCGTCGCGCCCCAGCTGCGGCCACTCCGCGATCTCAGCGGGGAGACGATCAGCCTGCACCTGGCCGTGGGTGGCCGCCGCGTCTGCGTCGATGGGGCGGAAAGCGACGAGATCATCCGCCGCGTTGTCCCCCTCGGAGAATCGCTGCCGCTCTACCAGGGGCCGTCGGGCAAGGCCATCCTCGCCTACGTTCCCAGCTCCGAGGCCGAGGCTCTCTACGACTCCGGCAAGCTCGGCAAGGCCGAGCGCCAGCGAATCGAGCGCGACCTGGTTCGGATGCGTGAGCAGGGATACCTGCTGACCGAGGGCGACAGATCCCCCGGCGTTCGCGCCGTCTCAGCTCCCATCTTCGGCGTGCGCGGGGTGATGGCCTCCCTCACGATCGCGGGGCCATCCGAACGGTGGACCGAAGCAAAGGCCAGGAGCTGTGTCCTCGCGCTCATCGAAGCAACGACCGCAATTTCCCGCAGCCTCGGAGGCAAGTCTTGAGCACCATGTTCACATCGATGCTGTTTGTCCCCGGCGGGGACGAGGCCAAGCTCGCGAAGGTCGACTCCCTCTCGGCCCCCGGGTTGATCCTCGACCTCGAGGATGCCGTTGCGGAGTCGCGCAAGGCCGAGGCGCGAAAGATGGTCGGGGCGGCCATCGCAAACACGACGACGAGCATCCCGCTCTGGGTTCGGGTGAACCCCGAGAACGAGGCAGCGACCATCGCAGACCTTGACGCGGTCGTCGGCCCGCGCCTGCAGGGGATCGTCCTGCCCAAGGCGGAATCGGCGATCCACGTCGCGCGGGTCGACTGGTACCTCACGGCTCTCGAGATCTCGAGGGAGCTTCCCGTCGGCAGCATCCGGCTGATGCCGACCGTTGAATCCGTTGCGGGCCTGAGCGCTGTCGAGGCCATCGCGGCGGCCAGCCCGCGAATCGACTGCCTCATCTTCGGCGCGGGGGATTTCTCGCTCGACGCCGGACTCGACTGGCCCGCCGAGGGCGGCGTCAGCTCGCTTCTCATCTCAGCGAAGGAGCGGCTCGTCATCGCGTCCCGGCTTGCTGGGCTGCTTCCGCCGCACGATGGTGTGTACCCGATGTTCCGGGACAGCGACGGGTTGCGCGCAGAGGCTGCGCAGTCCCGCGCCCTCGGGATGTTTGGGAAGCACGCCGTGCACCCGCAGCAGATCCCGGTGATCGACGAGGTGTTCACGCCGAGTGCGGCGAAGCTCGAACACGCGAGGACCATCGTCGCGGCGTTCGACGCGAGCGAAGGCCAGGGCGTCGGAAACATCGATGTTGGCGGCCAGTTCATCGACTATCCGGTCGCGCATCGGGCCAGGGCGCTGCTTGCGCTCGCCGAATCCCTCGCACGGACGGACGCCGGCACCGGCGAGGGGCGCGATCATGAGTGAGCAGACCATCTCGGAGCGCGGGATGCGCCACGGCAGCGGCAGGACGTCGGCGTTCCTCAGTCGCTACGCCGTCGTCATCGTGCTGGTCGCGATGTTCGTGGTCTTCTCCGTCCTGTTGCCAGACACCTTCTTCACTCTCGGCAACTTCACCACGCTCGCGAATTCGCAGGCAGTGCTGCTGATCCTCTCGCTCGCGCTGATCCTCCCCCTTTCCGTTGGCGAGTTCGACCTTTCCATTGCGTCGAATCTCGGTTTCGGCGGCATCCTCACCGGGTACCTCAACGGTGTGGCGCATTGGCCGCTGTTCCCGGTGATCATCTTCGTGCTTGTGGTGGGCGCGATCGTGGGAGCCGTCAACGGATTCTTTGTCGTGAATCTCGGCGTGAACGCCTTCATCGTCACGCTCGCGACGGGCACCGTGCTCACGGGGCTGACCATCTGGGTGTCGGGCGGGCAGATCCTCTCGAACATCTCCCCGGATCTCGTCAATACGATCACGACGACGGTCGGCGGCCTCGCCGTGCCCGTCTATATCGCGCTGCTGCTCGTGCTCGTGATCTGGTACCTGTACGAGTTCACGCCGCTCGGCCGATACCTCACCTTCATCGGGCTCGGCCCGGAGGTCGCACGGCTCGCCGGCCTGCCCGTGAAGTCGCTGAGGTTCGGAGCCTTCACCGTCGCCGGACTGATGGCTGCGGGATGCGGCATCCTGGCGGTCGGCCTGCTCGGCTCGGCCGACCCGTCGGCCAGCGCCGGCTACCTGCTCCCCGCGTACGCCGGAGCGTTCCTCGGCACAACGGCGATCAAGCCTGGCCGGTTCAACGCCTGGGGAACCGTCGTTGCACTCGCACTACTCGTCGTCGGCGTCACCGGGCTCCAGTTGCTCGGTGCGGCCGGCTGGGTCGAGCAGGTCTTCAACGGAACGGCGCTCGTCATCGCCGTCACCTTCGCGCGGCTCGTCTCACGACAGAACCGCACATGAGCCACCACAGCAGCACCTCCAGACGCCACAGCCCGCGGCCGGAGTCACCCCTAGAAACCAAGTAAGGAACCACAATGGAACCTCGAATGAGATCGCTGCCAGCGGTGCGCCGCGCCGCTGTCGTCGTTGCAGCAACCGCGCTCAGCCTCGGACTCCTCACGGCGTGCTCCCACGTTGGCGCAGACACCAGCAGCTCCGGAACGAAGACCACGGGCCAGACTGCGAACCAGAAGGCCGCAGCAGCGAAGATCGCCGCTGCGTCCGGCAAGCCGACCTTCGCCGCGAACCCGTCGTTCGACATGGGGTCGCTGAAGGGCAAGAAGGTTCTGATCCTCACCTCGACCAACGCTGTGCCGTTCGTCGCGAACATCGCGAAGGGCGCAGCGGAGGCGGCCAAGGCGGTCGGCTGGACCACGACATCCGTCGACGGCAAGGGCAGCGTCACGGAGTGGTCGCGTGTGGTCAGCCAGGCCGTGTCGCAGAAGGTCGATGGCATCATCACGGTCGGTGCGTCGCCGTCGCAGTTCAAGCCGGCCGTCGCATCGGCCAAGGCCGCTGGCATCCCGCTCGTCGACGTCCTCACCGCCGACCAGGACAAGGATCCGCTGATCGATGGCACGTTCTCGCACGTCAGCATCTCGTTCTACGACTCCGGTGCGCTCCAGGCCGACTACGTGATCGCGAATGGCACTCCTGACGCGCACGTGCTTGTGCTCGGTGACAACGAGTTCCCCGGCGAGGTGACCCGCGTGCAGGGCATGAAGGACGAGTTCGCGAAGCTCTGCCCGAAGTGTGATGTGACCGTGCAGGACACGCAGGTGGCGAACCTCGGTACGACGCTCCAGACGACGACGCAGACTCTTCTGCGCCGCGACCCGAAGATCAAGTGGGTCATGCCGACCTACGACGGCCAGGGTCTCTACGTTGTTGCCGGTATCAAGGCGGCGGGTCTCGCCTCCTCGGTCAAGGTCGTCGGCTCTGACGCCGTTGCGAGCAACCTCGACCTCGTGAAGAAGGGCGACGTGCAGGTGGCGGATGTCGGTGAGCCAGACATCCAGTCCGGCTGGGCCGGCGTCGACATGCTGGGCAGGGCGCTTGCCGGGCAGTCACCGGTGAAGCCGAACATCCCGCTGCGCGTCTTCACCAAGGACAACCTGCAGGGCGTCGACACGTCAGACACGAGTGCGCTGTTCGGCGACTCGTTCCGCGACGACTACAAGAAGATCTGGGGAATTAGTTGACGGAGCCCTCCCCGGCGGCTCTCCCGCTCCTGACGATCCGAGGGCTGACCAAGCACTTCGGAAGCGTGGCAGCGCTCACCGGCCTGGACCTCGATGTCCAGGCCGGTGAGGTCCACGCCCTCATCGGACAGAACGGGTCGGGCAAGTCGACACTGATCAAGTCGCTTTCCGGCTATCACCAGCCGGATGCCGGGGAGATCACGCTGCACGGAAACGTGCTCGAACTTCCGATCGCCCAGGGTGAGCTGGCCAGTGCCGGACTCGCGTTCCTTCACCAGGATGCGCCGGTCGCTCCCGCGATGACCGTGCTCGAGAACATCCGGGTCGGGCGATACAGCCAGCGCATGCTTGGCCGGATCTCACCAAGGGCCGAGCGCCGCCGCGTGCGTGCACTCCTCGAGTCCGTCGGGCTGAGCGCCGACCCGGACATGCCCGCAAGTCGGATGCCGGCGGCGGAACGCGCGATGCTGAGCTTCGCTGCTGCGGTCGACAGTCTGGACGAGAAGGGCGGGGTGCTCGTGCTCGATGAGCCGACCGCCAGCCTTCCACCCGGCGCTGCCAGCCTGCTCTTCGACGCCGTGCGCAGGATCACGGCGGCGGGATCCGCCGTCCTGTTCGTGTCGCACCGGCTGGATGAGATCAAAGAGATCTCCGATCGCGTCTCCGTGCTGCGCGATGGGCGTCTTGTCGGCACCGTCGAGACGGCGGAGACCGACGAGGACGAGCTCGTCTCGATGATGCTCGGCCGCGACCTCGATGAGGTGTATCCCGACCGCAGTGCGAGCGTGGGTGAGCTCTCGTCGTCCGTCGTGCTCAGCGCGAGCGAAATCACCGGCAGGGTCGTCACGGATGTCTCCGTCGACGTGCGCGCCGGGGAGATCGTGGGGGTCACGGGACTTGTCGGGATGGGACAGGATGAGCTTCCGTACCTCATCTACGGCGCGCTGCCGCTGCGCTCCGGTCGAGTCGCCATCAATGGTGAGCACACGAAGTCGGTGACGCCGAGCAACCTGCGCCGCAGGGGTGTTGCGCTGGTTCCCGCCGATCGGGCGCGGGCATCCGGTGCGCTGCTCGCGAGCGTCGCCGAGAACCTGTCGCTGCCGGTCCTCGGTACATTCTTTTCGCGAGGCCTCCTGCGCGGGCGCCGGGAGCAGGCCAACGCCACGCGTCTCGTCGACGAGTACGACGTGCGTCCGCGGGTGACCACAGCGCCGCTCGGCACCCTGAGCGGTGGCAACCAGCAGAAGGTCCTGCTCGCGAAGTGGCTTCAGTCATCGACGGAACTGTTGATGCTGCACGAGCCGACGCTCGGAGTGGACATCGGCTCCCGTGCACAGATCTTCTCTATCGTGCGCGCCGCCGCCGACCGTGGGACCGCCGTTCTCGTCGCATCGTCAGAATACGAGGACCTCGCCAACATCTGTGATCGCATCATCGTGCTCAATCACGGTCGGGTCGTCGCGGAACTCACGGGGGACCGGTTGACTGAGGAAGCCATCCTGCACAGCTGTTTCATCGCCGCCTGAGAACCCTAGGGAAGGAATCCCCGTGACCACAGACAACCGTGCGCCCCTGGATGTCGTGCCTCGTCGCTACGCCGACGACGACGTGATCGGTGCTGCCAACGAGATCACCCCGGAGAAGGTCGCGGCCGCGGCCGCCCTGATCCGCACCGGACGTCGCTACGCCCTCGGGCAGATCCTCGAGTCCTCGTCGCCGGCCCAGATGTGGCGATACTGGCGGCACAGCCTGCTGACCGATCGCACGACCCCGGAGAGAGCATTCGGCAGCAACGTGCAGACATTCGTCGAAGAATCGGTCAGCGGGGCCCTCCACAGCGGAACCCATCTCGACGGCCTCGGTCACGTCGGAATCGGCGACTACGCATACGGTGGCAGGCGCTGGGCCGACATCATCAACGCGGATGGCCTCACGGACCTGGGCATCGAGAACGTGCCGCCGCTCGTCTCGCGCGGGGTGCTGCTCGACATCGCCGCGCTTCACGGCGTCGACCAGCTTGGGCCGGAGTACGGGATCACCGCGGATGACCTTCAGGCGGCATCCGATCGCGCAGGCGTTCGCGTCGAAGCGGGCGACATTCTGTTCATCCATACCGGATGGGGCGTGCTCTGGGATACGGACCAGGATGCATACGGCGCCAGCGAACCCGGCATCGACCTCTCTGCCGTGCGCTGGTGCGTCGAGCGGCGGGTCACCGTCATTGGCGCGGACAACTGGGCGGTCGAGCAGGTCGTGCTCGAGCCGACTCCTGGTGCTGAATCATTCGCCGTGCACCAGGAGGCGATCACGCGCAACGGTGTATACCTGCTCGAGAATGTTCGCACCGCGGAGATCGCCGCCGATGGCGTCACGGAGTTCTTCTGCATCATCGCGCCGGTGCGACTGCGGGGCGCATCCGGTTCGATGGTGGGGCCGGTCGCGGTCGTCTGACCTGCTTCGCTAGCTACCGGGCGCCGTAGCGCTTCTGCAGTACGGATGCGCGCACGAGCAGCAGGTCCCGAGCGACCTCGGGCACCGGGATGCCGAGCGCTGTTGCGGCAGTCGTGAGGTCGAGGCCGGTGCCCTTTGTTCCGTCGGTGGGTTTTGGACCCTCGACCACCGAGACGACGATGCTCGATGGCCGCACCGGGCTCGTTTTCCAGACCGTGCGCAGCGCTCTGTCGACGGACGAGGTCACGACGGAATCGTCGGAGGTGTCGAGGTACAGTCGCACGGAGACCGTCCGTTGTTCTGGGCCGTCGTATCCCATTCCGACACTCACGGATGTGGCGTGAGACACCGGCTTCGCGAGCGCGGACTCGAGCGTGCGGCTGACCTCCGAATCTGAAGTTGCTTGCGAGCATCCGGTAAGCGCGGCCAGACACAGGAGCGCTGCAGCCATCGTGGCGGCGAAGTACTTCGTGCGCGTCGTCATCGTCGTCACAGCCTAGTGTTGGGCGGCCGGCTCGAGATCACGCGCGAGCCGGCGTGCGCAGCGGGAGGCCACCCGCTCGATAGACGGCATCGATCACCGACATGTTGGCCACGGCATCCGTTGCATCCGTGAGGATCGGTGCCCCGCCGAGCACCGCGTCGCGGAAGGCCTCAAGCTGGTACGCATAACTGGCGCGATGTGGAAACGTCTCAGCCCGTCGTCCTGCAGCAGTTGTCACGAGGATGCGGCCGCCGACCTGGGGGAAGAAGGGGAACCGCACCGCGATCCGCCCCTTCGCTCCGCGCACGACCGCTTTCAGGACGAGCAGCCGCCGCGACCACATCGAGACGACGAAGTGAGCGCTCGCCCCGGACGGGAACGCGAGGTGCGCGTCGGCCAGGCGGTCGACATCCGGTCGCGCGACGCGCAGGTCTGCCCGCGTGACGGTCGGCTCTTCGCCCGAGACGTGCCGGAGGAAGCTGATCGCGTAGCTGCCGAGGTCCATCATGGTGCCGCCGGCAAGTGCATAGTTCCAACGGATGTTGCCGTCACTCGGCGGCATCGGTACGCAGAACGCGACATCCAGGTCGACCAGGTCGCCGATCTCCCCGGCGCGGATCACCTCGAGCAACCGGCGCAGCATCGGGTGGTACAGGTAGTGGAACGCCTCCATGACGACGAGCCCGGTTCCCTCCGCCGCCGTCGCGACGGCTGTTGCCTCCTCCGCGTTCGCCGTGAACGGCTTCTCGACCAGCACGTGCTTTCCCGCCTCGATCGCGCGGATGGCCCACTCGCCGTGGTGGGACGGCGGCAGCGGGATGTAGACCGCGTTGATGCCGGGGTCGGCGAGGACATCCTCGTACGTGTTATGCGTGACCGGGATGCCTGCGCGCGCGGCCGCCTTCCTCGCTCGCTCCGGGTTGCGCGCGGCAATGGAGCGGACGGTGACGCCATCCACCTGCCGCGCGGGCTTGACCAGCGCAGAACCGAGGATGTTCGCGGCGCCGAGCACCCCGAACCGAACGTCGTCTGCGGTCACGCGCGGGAGCCCGACGTCGCCGCGAACGAGAGAGCCAAATGTCCCTGCCGCGCGTTCTGATATTTTGGACGACTCATGAATTCACGCATCAGACTCATCACCTTGCGCGACGATGCGGCGCTCGCCGAGTTGCACCGCCGCAATCGCGATTTTCTCGCGCCGTGGGAGCCGATTCGCAACGACGACTACCGCACCGCCGACGGTCAGCGCGCCGATATCGAGAGAGCGCTCGCGAGTCACGACCGTGGCGAGGCGATGCCGTTCGTCATCCTGGATGATGACGGTGAGGTCGCTGGACGTCTCACGCTCAGCGGCATTGTTCGCGGTTCTTTCCAGTCGTGCGGGATGGGCTACTGGCTGGCGGAAGACCAGACGGGCAAGGGACTTGCCACGGAAGCCGTGAGAGCAGTGCTCGATATTGCGTTCACCGAGCTTGGGCTTCATCGCGTCCAGGCGGAAACGTTGCTCGCCAACGTTGCGTCACAGAACGTCCTGGCGAGAGCCGGATTCGAGCGGTACGGCCTCGCGCCCCGATACTTGAAAATCGCCGGCGAGTGGCAGGATCACCTGATGTTCCAGCGCCTGAGCGATGCAGCCTGACACCCGACAACCCGTCCCCAGAGATTATTCAGTGCGCCCATGACCCTTGTCATCCGGGGCGCCGGCGCTGAGCTGCGGGCGACGCTCTCGCTCCCGGCAAACCCTCGCGGTGGCGTCGTGGTGCTGCACGGTTCGAACGCCGGCGATCGTTCCTATTTTCTCTACGAGCATGTGGCGGCGTGCCTCCACGCAGAAGGAATCGCGGTGCTCCGATACGACCGCAGGCCATCAGACGACGGCGAGGATGTGCCGTTTGGTGTTCAAGCGGCCGATGCTCTCGCGGCAATCGATCTCCTGCACGATCGGCTGCATGGACCGGTCGGAATCTGGGCCTACAGTCAGGGCGTGTGGGCGGCGGCATTGGCCGCATCGACCAGCCCGAGTTCAGTCGAGTTCCTTGTCGCCGTATCCGGGGCCGGGGTTTCTCCCGCGCTTCAGATGCGAACCGGAAGCGCGAAACAGCTCCGGAAGCACGGCATCCCCGACGAAGGTGTCACCGAGATGCTCGCCCTCCGGCTGAACGTAGAACAGTATCTCCGGACCGGAGACAACCGCGACCTCGTTCAAGCAGAATTGGATCGCGCACGCGCTCGTCCGTGGTTCCCGTATTCCTACCTCCAGCCGACTCTCTCAGCGCCGGGCAGTTGGAAGGACATGGATTTCGACCCGCAACCCGTGTTCGACAAGGTGTCCTGTCCGGTCCTCGCCTTCTTCGGCGAGACAGATGAATGGATACCGATTGAGGAGAGTGTTGCAGCCTGGAGCATCGCGCATGAACGTGGCGCTGTGCCTGACTTGACCGTTGTCCGGCTTCCCGGAGCAGATCACCTTCCGACGATCGGTGGAACAGGGGATCCTGAAGCTGTCAGTGACCTGTACTCGAACACCGTCGCGGACTGGGTTTCAGCCGTGGTCGCGCGGCGCTGATCGCGTCAGTGGCGTGACGCGGGACGCGGGCCTGTCTCGCAAGTGTGGACTATCACTCACGATGTCATCCGCACTACATTTCGTATTACGAGTGCAGAGCGCGGCATACCTTGGCGTGAGCGCGCGGGAAGCTCGACAAATGGGGGCGGTAATGCGGCGACGGTTCAGAACCGGTTTCATCGCGGCCCTGTTCGCCATGGGGGTGGTCGTTTTCGCATCCGGCTGCAGCCTTGTGGGCTATCTGACACCCGGTCCATACGCTGATGTGGATGCGTTCGCGAAGGATGCAGGGTTTTCTTCGCTCGGAAAGGTCCAGTGGGAAGTCGACTACGGCGGGGTTGCCGACCAGGGGCCAACCCACCAGGTGCTGGTCATTGGGCCGCAGGCATATCAAGCGGCAACCACGATCCTGAAGAAATACGACTGCACGGAGGTCGCTCCTGGCCAGAGCCGATGCCGGTTCAGAGATAAGACCTTTGTGGTTCAGATAACCGAGATGCGGAACGGACTCGTGGTCCTCAAGGGCGGCGACAAGTTGGCCCACGCCCGAGGACCTGGAGTCAACGTCGAGATCATCGCGTGAGCCTCGGCGGGAGTAATGGAGCGAGTGACGGGAATCGAACCCGCGCTATCAGCTTGGGAAGCTGAAGTTCTGCCATTGAACTACACTCGCGCACCGCAGAAGCGGTCCCACCATGTTACCCACATCATCCGGGGGTGCCAGCGTCCTGGCGGTGGAAGCGCTCCGACCTCGCGCGCAGGCGTTGCGGCACGGGCAGCGAGCCGGCCACCGCGATCTGGCTGGCGATCGTACGGGCAACTGCTCGCGCAAATGCCCGGTAGTCAC
>Ga0247779_1001428_pt1 | contig 11554 bp, 10 predicted proteins | sample UWRJL221509R5_FD_179925 | JGI IMG/M metagenome (GOLD analysis project Ga0247779, IMG submission 179925) | Plant litter microbial communities from Arlington Agricultural Research Station in Wisconsin, United States - UWRJ-L221-509R-5 | ecosystem: Environmental > Terrestrial > Plant litter >...
AAATTTCTGGTATCTAAATCAACCTCTTTTGTTGGCTCGATATCTCTTCCGTCGCTCCATTGTTCCTTGTTCTCTGCTCCATTGGCACCTATAAACAGTTCTCAGATCTCGAGTGCCATGGATAATTGGCGTCACGAGCTGATTGCACACTCCATGTTTCTGCTGCTCAATGCTCTTAAAATTGGTCATTCCAAGTTACGCTTGGATAACGAGTACAGAGAACCCTTAGGCTTATTTCTACGGCCTCGACGCAACGTCAACCGACCTATCTCTGTACTTGATTGATCTCTCTCCTTCGAACCAAAACATAACATGCGATTTACATAACTTTGAAGTTACGGAAACCAAGACATCCTCGTCGAAGGACTCGAACAGTAAGGTCCTGAGGTAGAATGCCGACGGATTGCTTTTGAGTTTATTCGTAGTATACCATGACCGAATCGGAGCGAACACTAGTCGCTCGTACATCGATTGCACTTATTCACCAAGGTTACATATGCCGTAAAAGCAGTGCGGGGAGTAGCAGCCTGCTATGCTACAGAAAGTCCGGATATCAAATAAAATCTGGAAATTACGTTCCAGGTACTCCGTCAGTAAAATTCCGTGAGAATTGGATCGACCCAAATCTTGAGTTTGTTAAAATCGATGGGTTAGAATGGGTTACTGAAAAGCGACTCGTTAAATAGTGTCACCGCATAAACAATCTCACATCAAGGCGCATGGGTAGTAATACGGAAGAAAAGGCTCTCCAAGGAGGAAATTACGACAATTTAGGTTAGTTCGAGGACCGTTCCCTTGGTACAATTTGTGCCAAATGCGATTTGGAGAGTTGCTAATGTGACGAAGTGCCGTTCGGAGATCAGGCGCCCATTAACGATCATTGATCGAAATCAACTGTTACAGCGGCTATTTGCGGACCCGTATCTGATGGAAACCAGATATGTAAGCGACGACGCACAGACACACCCGGGTCAATGCAATCTGTTTTGCCGCTTATATATTTAGTGCTTTCATACGTCCTTAACGGACACCACTTCGCTTTACACACTCCCACACCTGATAATGGCCACATTTAACCTTGTATTCTCAAATCACTCTAGGGACGATGAATCCTCTCTTGAGACTGATAAAAGAGTGTTTGCTATATTAAACGCTTATATCCAATCGTCTTCCTCTGTGAAAGCGATCGCAGCTGCGCAAGACATCGATAGCCTGTACCCTACGGATCCCGCAACCAAAACGATCGATTATACATCTTTCGAACATCTCTGGGAACTCTTTGTAGGCGTCGCAGAGCAGATTCCATGGAATCATCCTGCGCAAGACAAGCTTGTGGATTTGTTGAAGGCGCTCCGAGATTTACCCGATCCGCGATCGATGATCATCGCCGACTGGGATGAACAGCCTGCTAAAGTATGGGCGGACATGCCTGTGCTCGCGTATGTTTTGTCGGATGGTGTCGAGAGCCATGGTGAGCTTATTGTCCACGTTCTCTAATCCATGTGATGTTGACGAGATTTGCTAGGCGTCATAATTAACGACGACTCTGATGCCGAGAAACAATCGCGCATCAAGGATCTCAACTTCCAAGGCTTTGCTGCGCGCGTTACGAACGCAGGTGTTTTCGACCTCTCCAGGCTCGCTGTGTACCGCATACGCAGCGTCCTCGAAGATAACGTTGATTCATACATCCCTGGATATGCAGACGTTGGAAATCATTTGAACGTCAATATCCTTCCTGTCGACGTCTGGATCTCCCTGTCTGCTAAACTGCTCTTTGGGCTTTGTAAAGCCAAAGGTGAGGGAGCAGATAGGAACGATATTCCCGGTGGAAAGAACTGGACTGGTGTGGAAGGCTTCTCGGTCGAGCGTTGGGAGTTCTGGAAGCAGAAATTGGACGAGATTGCAGCAAACGGAGAGGGGAGTGCGGAGACGCGCCAGATTGCTGAGAAGATCAAGGCAACTATGATAGCTGCAGAAGCATAAAAATGTAAACGAAATATCTACTGTATAATACTATTGTAAACAAAACTGTTAAGGAATTGAAATTGCTGTTCAATTTATTTTGGCGCTTAACACTCATATCTCTTATGGCTCAAGGCTTTGTTTTTTTATATAGCTCATAATGCATCTTATTATACGAAAATACAATATCCTACTCATTCACCCGCCATTTCTAGGACTCTTTACACACCACACGCTTAGCATTTGACGAACCCATTTCTACTCCTTGCGCCTTGATGGGTCATGCAGCCGCAGAAGTGACTGCAAAACAAATAATTGTCAGATACAGACATAGTATAACAATCATCTAGAATATAAAAGATAGACTTACTTCCCGCTGTAAACGGCTCTGTCCAAGTTGCTTAGTTTCCATCTTTCCATTGGGTGAGGGCAATTGGGGAAGGGAAGGCCTTCAAAGTTGGAGAAGTGGGCTGGGGCGCTATTGATTCGTAGTTTATTTAGTACATGTACACAAGCTTTGCTGTGGACTGAGACAGCAGACGTACTATGCATAACTGTAAACGTCGGCATAATGTCTGCCATCTGAATAATGGCTTTAGTACGAAGTGACAAAACACCTAGGATACAAATCACTCACTGCAGGTGCACGAGTCAGTCCTGCGGAATAGCTCTTCAGTCTCTGCATCAGCGATGGGAGCTGCAGAAACCATCGAGAGGAGAGGGAGAGCAAGAACGAAGAAAGTGCTGAAGACGTTTTTCATTTTAGGATAATATATATTGATGTTTAGTTGATTGCGAGAGCTTGAGGCTACTGACGAGCTTGAGTGTATAATTTGATTCCAGGGCACCGGGCAAGGAATCCTTCATGGCGAGGCAGTCCTTTTATACATGGTTCCCAGCCACGAGTCACGGCAATGGCCTGGGAAATATGGACAAAGGCGGTGTTTACAGCAGGTAATGAGCCTTACTAATATATACTGATCTGTAACCTGGTCTCTGAAACTAGAATACGAAATGGTTTGACAGAACCTTATGTCAGTTACGAGAAGGCTTCATTGTAAATTTTTTTCATCTCAAACCACACATTGCAAGGGAAGGGGAGAAGAAAGACTGAATAGGTAAAAGAATGAGCGTCTAGTATAACAATTCATAGACCAATCTTTAGCTTTAAGCGCTAAGCTCCCCGACAAATATGATCGACCATCCTTCATGTATAAATAGAACAACAAACTCCGCTACTCCGCCATCAGGCCAGGGATAATAATAGACGCAGGCCTGGTCCCAGGGTTGTGGCGTTGATGTAACAGACGGTAAAGAATCTAAACAGGCTATCTTTTATGTGCAATAATTTGACTAGATTTCTATAACTCATCGATTTGGAGGGCAAAGTATTTGGCTCGGAATATACAAGAATGCTACGAAAAGTAGTTTGTTTATATCCCACGGTGCAAGATTGGCGGCGGACTTTCAGACTACTCAGACTGGATATCTTACACGTTAGTATTCCAGCTCCAATATACAAGAACCACACACTAGAAACGGTGCTGCTGTGAGCAAAATATGCTACATTCGGTGCCGCAGTGGCGCATGAAAACCCTGGTGAAAGTCAACTGTAAGGCCTTAGAAATCGCGGTGAAACGATCTCATAGAGGGGTAACAATCAGGTGTTTTCCTCTGTAAACAGGTGATCAACTAGCTGATAACCACGGCACTGTTGTCTACCCTTGTGTACTGAGTCTTATCCTTATGGAATATATCTGATTAGAGGAAGGATTGATTGGACCCATGCGACTGCCACGCGAACGAGGCTGAATCAAGAAGTAAGATGACAGCCCAGAACACCCCCGAGAGTCGGAGCATCTAATAATCATCGTCAGATATCCTCCGCATGCATACATACTCGGAAGCAAACAGTGATTCATCCTCGAGGTTTAATACACGTGATTTCTTTCTGTCGGCCGACACTTCTAATGCTCTGGTGTGTAGGTTTTCCTGAAAGAAACTCTAGTAAACAGACTAACAACAGTCATCATACAGTGCGAGCGACTGGGCGTATCTTAAAACAGTTGATCCTTACTATGGAAATTCCTAATGTCCTAGCTTGGCGCTGAATCCTGTTGAATCCAAAGGAGAACAAGCAGCCGGGAAGAAATCGAAACACCTTTTTGGACGCATCAGATAGAAAATTTCCACAGAAATATGTCTCGCTACCTACAATTGGGACATTGAATTACAGAACTGCAAGCATCTTGAAATTTTTATGGCACATTTCCAATCCTGGAGAAGAATAGTGATGGTTGTGGGGTTATCTGGGGAAAATAGCCCAGTTCATCGCCCAGGTACCGTTCACATCAGAATTCTAAGGCCACACGAGACAGCAACCCGCTCGTGCGGCCAATCAAAATTTCTTTCACCTATGTTACCTTATGTTACCAACGACTAGCTTGTTGAAAGGCAGAGAGAAATAGAGCTTATTTGGGGGAAGTAGGAGTAGGTGGGAGTGCAGCGATGATCTTGATGGCGCCTACCTTATTTCTTAAAACAGTTCCCGCTTAGTTCAGCCACGTGGTTCGTTCCAGCCTGTTCCACTTCCGGCATGATTTGCTTGCTCCGTTTCTCACTCTTTCTTGTTCTTACATCTTCTTACATGCATGCCACATTATATTGCGTATCTGTCCTTCAGAGTCTACTTTTGATGCGGTAGCTGCTCAGCGCTCATGGATTAAGCTTTCAAAACTGCACTTGTATCTGGACGCGTCTTTATTTTGGACGTCAGTTGACTTCACAGCTTGAAAGCCAAGACCTGCCACACTTGGTAGCATCTACAATCAGAAATCCCATGGTATTCCCTACAGTTTACAAAGCATATTCCTCATCACCATTCAACTCATTACTCAGATCGCAATCTCGAATGCCGCCTCAGCTATTTTCTTGTCAATATTCATCATATTTCTTTTATTTTTCGAATCGAGATTTTTGTGGGCAGTTGATTCCTCAGCGAACGACTTGAGGTTGCTACTGCGTTATCTTGGCAGAATCGACTGAGTATAAAGAGGAGGGAGCTCTTACCTGATTATATATCCTCAACTACGTTCGGAAATTTATTCTCTAACAATGAGGTCAATTGTCCTTACAACCCTGTCGTTTTGTGCCGCGGTCTATGCCCAGTCAAGTGTTGTCGAGCAATACATTGCTCGTCAGGAGCCTATCGCCAAAGCTGGCTTGCTCGCTAACATTGGCCCTAATGGATCGAAGTCCCAGGGTGCTCAGGTGCGATCGTGCTCTTAATGCTTAGAAAACGGTCGTCGCTAATCTCCATATTACTCTCTAGCCTGGTGTTGTTATTGCCAGTCCGAGCAAAGTAGACCCGGATTATGTTTACACCTGGACTCGAGATGCTGCATTAGTTTTCAAGGCTATCACTGAACAGTGGGTTGATCTTCCAAATCTTGATAGCAATCCCTTATTTTGATATTCACGAAGGTATACGCGCGGAGAAGATGACACCTTGCGGTCTCATCTTGACGCCTACGTCTGGTCGCAGACCAAACTTCAACAAGTCTCGAACCCGAGTGGCACGGTTTCTACCGGTGGACTTGGAGAACCAAAGTTCAATATCGACCTTACCGCTTTCACGGGATCCTGGGGTAGACCCCAGCGCGGTATGTCGCACGTTATCCTAATCACATCAACCCATACTGATTATGCTAAAGATGGACCTCCTCTGCGCGCCACGGCCTTGATCGGTTATTCCAACCACTTGATCTCTCAGTCTAACACTTCATATGTTACCTCGAAAATATGGCCAGTTGTTAAACTGGACCTTGATTATACTGCCGCTTACTGGAACTCTACCGGGTGCGCTTTCTATGAAACTTGCTGTTGAGAGTGATTACTGACACGCATGGTAGCTTTGATCTTTGGGAAGAAGTATCTTCCTCGTCTTTCTTTACTACATCCGTCCAGTATCGCGCTCTTGTTGAAGGTGCTAAACTTGCCACTAGTCTCAGAGAGACAGATGCTGCTGCCATCTACAAAGCCGAGGCTGCAAAGACTTTGTGCTTTTTGCAGGTATGTACGCTATTCAGTCTTGATCTAGTTCTGTTAACAATCTAATCACTTTTGCAGACTTACTGGAACGCGAACGGAGGCTATGTCACCGCTAATACTGGCGGTGGGCGCTCGGGCAAGGATGCGAACGTCGCATTGGCTTCTATCCATTCCTTTGACCCTGCGGCTGGATGTGATGCTAAAACGTTCCAGCCTTGCTCTGACAAAGCCCTTTCAAATTTGAAAGTTTACATCGACTCTTTCCGTCAGATTTACTCTATCAACAACGGAATCGCCTCCAACGCCGCGGTAGCAACTGGACGCTACCCCGAGGATGTCTATTACAATGGAAATGTGAGCACTTATTTTGTAGTGTATAATACGGTCCTGATGCATAGTGAACGTAGCCCTGGTATTTGACCACTGCCGCCGTTGCGGAGCAACTTTATGACGCTCTCATTGTCTGGGATCAGCAAGGCTCTTTGGAGGTTACGAGCATCTCACTTGCATTCTTCAGACAATTTTCGTCCTCGGTCTCCGTCGGAACATATGCGAAAGACTCTCCGACCTATAACACTTTGACCACTGCAGTGAAAAGCTTTGCAGATGGCTTTATTGCAGTGGTCGCTAAGTACACTCCATCAGATGGCTCTTTGGCAGAACAATACGTTAAAAACACCGGTGCACCGATTAGCGCTCGTCATCTGACTTGGAGTTATGCTTCCGTGCTCACGGCCTTTGCTGCGCGTCGGGGTGCTGTTCCAGAAAGCTGGGGTGCAGCGGGTGCTATCGTACCTAGTGTCTGTGAGCGCGGTGGTGGTGGAGCCATTGGTAATACCGTTCCAGTCACCTTCAAAGTATCTGCCACAACTGTTTGGGGAGGTAAGTGAATGGATGTTCCCTCCATATTCTCGTTCTTATGGCATTCTACAGAAAATATTTACTTGACTGGCTCTCTTGACGCACTCAACGCTTGGTCACCTGAAAATGCGATCCTCCTTTCCTCTGCTACATACCCCACATGGAGTGGTGAGTGTAGAGTCATTCTAGAATACATCCAGCTTTACTAACCGCTTCATCTTAGTCACTATCAACCTCCCAGCTAACACTCAATTCGAGTACAAGTACATCCGGAAGTATAATGGAGCAGTTACTTGGCAGTCTGATCCTAATAACATCAAAACAACTCCACCTACCGGTGGATCTATCACCTTTAACGATGCCTGGCGTTAAAGGTCCTTGAACGAGTGTCGGAAAACGCCGTACTTTTTTTTTGTCTTACAAAGAAAGAAATAGGATAACACATGTTTTTAGCTATCATAGAAACAGTCGTCTATGCGGTATCTTCGCGCCTTACTTTTGTATTTTCGATTCTCGAGTATATTGATTATCTCATTCTTAACTCGGCATTCATCAGTAGTCATTTTGAACATCTAAAACTCTAAAAAATTGAATATAAACGACAATGGGTTCTTACTGAATATTGATGATTTACGACTCGGGTATATATCAAGGGAAAGCTTTCTCGGTTGACGTCAAGAAAAGATTAGTGGATTAGAGTATCAAGGTTGATCACAATGGAAAACATTTGGATGGATGCCACATGTCCAAATACCTCCGTTGATCCATAAGGGTGCAGTGACTTTTGACCTGTTCCGACAACTCTTTTCATCTCTCTCCCGTTCCAACTAGACTCCCTCGCTCATTTAAAGTCCCGGCCTGGTCTTCTCCGAAGAAGCTCAGATAGAATGGACGATGAACGCATCAAAGCACGTTATTCGCTACCTATTCGCTCTCAGTCGGAAACATGCAAAGTAGCCTTTTATCCAGCCTGGACTTTTTTCCAAGTTTCGACATACGGTTACAATCCTGTATCTACCTAAACTCCACGGAACGGGTACCACAGTATAATCGCACACTCCGATGTCGCCATTGCGAAGGAACTGCCAGCTATCACACCTCGTGTTGCAAAATTCAAACTATTTTTACGTTATTTTTCGAGCTGCAAGTCAACACTAGAAGAAGTATAAATACGGGCTGAAGATGGCAGGATGAACACCATCTCATTCTACGATGCATTTCACCGTGCTTACAGCTCTCTGCTTCTGTGCGACAGTTCTCGCTCAGTCGTCTACTGTCGACACCTATATCGCGACTGAATCGCCCATAGCAAAGGCAGGCTTACTTGCAAACATTGGTCCGTCTGGCTCAAAGGCATCTGGAGCTAAGGTATGTGCTACAGCTATTTCTCAGCCGCGCAATGCTGGTATTAACGATTACCATTAGTCCGGTATCGTCATTGCAAGCCCAAGTACGACAAGCCCCGACTATCTGTACACTTGGACCCGAGACTCTGCTCTTGTGTTCAAAACTATCGTCGATCAGTAAGTTCGGGGCTTCATTGACGTTGACGAGCAAGCGGTATTCAAAGTTGTTGACAGGTTCACGAGCGGCGCTGACACCACCTTGCGCACCTCGATTGACCAATATCTCGCTGCTCAGACTGCCCTGCAACAAGTTTCAAACCCTAGTGGAACCGTTTCTACTGGTGGTCTCGCCGAACCCAAGTTCAATATCGATGGGACTGCTTTTACTGGAGCTTGGGGAAGGTGAGAAATCATCAATTTGCATCACTATACTTCTCTTCTGACACAGAATCCCGTAGACCTCAGCGTGGTAAATACAAAACTCTGTTTTCTTCGTGATCACTATTCATTCTGACTATGCTTGCTGGTAGATGGACCTGCTCTTCGAGCGACCGCTTTGATCACATATGCCAACTGGCTCATCGCTCACTCCAACACCTCGTTTGTCACATCCAACATCTGGCCCGTCGTCAAGCTTGATCTTGATTACGTCCAAAACAATTGGAATCAATCTACGTATGCATCTATTCTCATTTTCTTTGGGTAATTGCGGGCTAAATTATTGCTGACAGTTTCGATTTATGGGAGGAAGTTCAATCCAGCTCTTTCTTCACTACCGCTGTTCAGCACCGTGCCCTTCGCGAGGGTGCTGCACTCGCTACAGCAATCGGTCAAACCTCTGTCGTATCCGGCTACACCACCCAGGCCGCCAACCTTCTTTGTTTCTTGCAGGTGACGTCATTTCCCCCTCTTAATCAGTTACAGAGACAAACAGCTAACGCACCGAATAGTCGTACTGGAATCCCACCGCTGGATATATCACATCCAACACCGGAGGAGGACGTTCTGGCAAGGATGCAAACTCGGCTTTGGCATCTATTCACACTTTCGACCCAGCAGCCGGTTGTGATGCCGTTACATTCCAACCTTGCTCTGACAAGGCCCTGTCCAGCTTGAAAGTTTACATCGATTCGTTCAGGTCCATTTACGCCATCAATTCAGGCATCGCTTCCAACGCCGCTGTCGCCACTGGCCGCTACCCTGAAGATAGCTATTACAACGGTAACGTCAGTAAACCCATGCCTCTCTTTTTCTTTTTGCAAGGGGCTTACTGTCCCATTATGCCTCTTAGCCCTGGTATTTGACCACTTTCGCCGTCGCTGAGCAGCTCTACGACGCTCTTATTGTCTGGAACAAGCAAGGCTCATTGACAGTCACCAGCACTTCGCTCCCATTCTTCGCTCAGTTCTCTTCCTCTGTCACCGCAGGAACATATGCATCGACGACTTCCACATTCACCACCCTCACTTCCGCCGTTAAGACCTTCGCTGACGGATTCATCGCCATCAACGCTAAATATACACCCTCCAACGGTGGATTGTCTGAACAATACACTAGGAGCAACGGCAGCCCCACCAGTGCTGTTGACTTGACTTGGAGCTATGCTACTGCTTTGACTGCTTTCGGAGCTCGCCAGGGTGTCTCTCCTGCTGGATGGGGTGCATCAGGATTGACTGTCCCTGCTACTTGCAGCTCTGGCGGCTCAAGTGGCCCAGGCGTGTCGGTAACTTTCAACGTTGTTGCCACCACTCAATACGGAGGTATGTGCATTTTTTTTCCCGTTCTCTAGTACTAGTTCGATTTCAATTGACTCTATCTCCATGAAAAGAAAATATCTACCTCGCTGGCTCACTCGACGCTCTCAAGAACTGGTCACCCGATAATGCTCTTGCCCTTTCCTCTGCCAGCTACCCGACCTGGAGCAGTAAGTCTTTGTCTCCGAACGTTACAATGCTGTTCTTTTTTCCCTGACTTGCATATTCTTTCTAATCACCGTCACTCTTCCCGCTAACAGCAACTTCGAATACAAGTACATTCGCAAGTTCAACGGTGTCGTCACCTGGGAATCTGACCCCAACAACTCCAAGTCGACTGGCGCCAGTGGTTCTCTTACCATCAACGACACCTGGAGGTAAAGAGAAGAATGAATATCAGTCAGTGTAACATTGACTTTAAACGGAACAAGTTGATGTCAAACAAAATAAATACCAAATATCAAAGTAACTTATAAATCTATATCGTAACATTTGTCTTGAAATAGGCTGGATTTTGCGGCTGAATATCATGAAAATTCACAAGGATGATGATACAATTCAAGCTGCTCTCGTATACTTACTATGATTCTTATGTAGTATACTATTATTCTCCGCATTCAGCACCTGACGAACCCATTCCTTTCATGTCGCCTTTGTGAGTTATGCATCCGCAAAAGTGGCTATGGAAATTGAGGCTTTGGTGAGCATATTAATTGGTTGAATCAAAAATTAAGACGTACTTTGAGCTACATACATATAGTGCACACAGCTCAGCATATAACATACCAAGTTGTTTTTTTGGGGCGGATTGCAGTCTTAATACATCCGCGAAACTTGCCGTAAAAAAACTGTCAAACGCAAGCACCACGAATAAAATGTTCAAGTTGACGTACACCCCATCGTAAACCAATCTTTGAACTTTGCCAGTTGAACGGTGGTGCCAGCGCCGATGAGAAAGGTATTTTGGGCGGGAAGCATTAGCCGGGGGAAGCTGAGTTCAATGTCGAACGTTAATCCAATCGGAGAGTGGAAGTTGTGCTGGCGCGTGTTGGCCACGAGGGCGTCGCGTACAAGGCGCGTGACGTCATCTTTAATCAAATTTGATCTCACGAGCGCGACGCGATCAACCGACTCACTCTTTCCAAGTTTAAGCTCAATCCTGCGAGCCTTCTTGCACTGTGGCAGTAGCCGCTACCGCAGAGACTGTGGGTTTGACTTTAGGAACGAACTAGTCTACGAGCTGGTTCCCTGTCTTGCTCAATCTCAGCCGCGCCCCTGGTGCTCTCTTGTAATTGACGAATCGACCAAACAAGCCGCACCGAACTACCACCCTGGTCCCCATCCTAATACTCCCTCCTCAGTTTTCTGATATTTTCTACGCGTACAGCTGGGCGACTCTATCCTGACTTGCATTACGATTGGGATCTTATGAGTAAACTGACTGGTTAAAGTGCAAAATGTGCCCTAATTATAGTATAAATCGGGCGCCTATTTTCAGCATACTCACATGCTCGCATCCAGGCTCTAGGGAGTGGTGTACCATGACGGTGCTCCGCCAGATGTGGTCTTCTGAGGGAG
>Ga0247779_1001429_pt1 | contig 11539 bp, 11 predicted proteins | sample UWRJL221509R5_FD_179925 | JGI IMG/M metagenome (GOLD analysis project Ga0247779, IMG submission 179925) | Plant litter microbial communities from Arlington Agricultural Research Station in Wisconsin, United States - UWRJ-L221-509R-5 | ecosystem: Environmental > Terrestrial > Plant litter >...
AAAAATGAATAGAATTTGCTTTTGAGAAAAAAAAAAAAAAGAACTACAAAGAGCAGAAGGGATAATGCTGCATGCAAAACTCTTAGAATATAGGGATCAACAACAACTTGGCAATACATGCCACTTTGTTCTCAGCCACAGACAAAGTTGGCGTGATACACATGTTGCCCGCCCTATTTATGAACAGCTCCAGACCATTGTTCCAGAAGAATATTACCTGGTTGCCAATACAGCTTTTTCTTGAGGAACTGTAAGTATTGATGGCAAAATCCAAGCTCCCTTCAAATCCATACAGCAGGTACCAACCAATCCTGCTGAGCAGCACCTGATCCTTTCTCACAACCACCAACTTCTGTCTTATTGCGAGACTGCTGAATGGGGTACGCAAACCATTCAAGGTTTGTCTGGCTGTCTTTGTGTTCCTCTCAAGATTGCATGCAAGGAGTGTTGTGCACACTTTATTGAGATGTGCCTTTGTTTATCTAATGTACATGCACAGAGAGTATCAACCAATTCTGATCTGTGTATATGCTTGTTTGGAAGGCTTCAATAGATAAACAGCTATGGTTGAACTTGTGTGATATTATTTCTGGTGACATTTGCAGACATGATCATGTTTCCTGTTTCCATCTTGAAATTTTGAACAAAAACTAAATAAGTTGCATGTATAAAAGAATAAATATATGTATTTGTATTAACTTTATTTTTATTCTTCAAAGACAAAGAAATGGAAACAGAGGTAAAGAAAAAAAAAGTAAGTCCATATCTTATTGAAAGAAAAGAGAAAGATGACAAGAAAGAATTGTATTTACATGTATATGTTATCCTCTTTAGTGAGGACCTCAACATCATTAGATTCACTCACAACAGGCTGTTCATCACATGAAAATGAAGGCTCAAGTTTCTGATGAGAATGATGAGAATGATAAGGGGAGGGGAAGGAATATATACACCCACAGTTTTAAGGCCTTGGGCTGGAGGAGTCACTGAAAGATTCACAGCAACGTCAAGTGCTGGAGGCACACTTAACATCCTCAAATTAATTCCAAAGAGTCTCATTGCGCAGCTCCAGCCTATCTGCACAGCAAGTTTCAATATACAGCTTTTCCTGAAGCTGCTTGTACTGATTGCAAAGATCCTGGAGTTTTGCCTGCATTGATTGGAGCTGAATGAGACCCATGCTCTACATGGCTTGGGACTTGTCTTGCTGCTGAACCTGTTTCAAGCTGAAGAAAAATCCTATATTAGCACTGGTGCCGGAAACCTGAGATGTGGTGCTATTGGTGCATTGTGGTTTGATGGTCAATGGATTATTGGCCTTGTGGAATTTCACAGTGGAGATGGTTTCTTTCTTGACAGACTTGACAGAATCAGAATTGGATATGGTGAATTAGCATGGTGCACATGTGTAGAATTGATGTTGTCATAGGTTTATATAAATAGTGTAATTGTGTAATCAAGAAGGCTGGTCTAGATTGACATACCAGGTCAAATTTGTTCTTAAGGGATTATGAATCACAATGCAGGAAGGAGTGCTTCCTGGCCCACTTGTTATAGAGTCCCTCAACGACCATCCACATATCACTCCTAAGCAGCTTCTTCAGATACACCAGCTTGATAATTTTCTTATTTGCGCCTATTTGTGCAGCAGAGTGCATGTCCACCCATTCATTGAATCATGCCAAAAGCCTTCTTTTATAACATATTATATAAATTATCTACAGCGGGTTGGTATTTGACATGTGTTGGCAGGCAGATCAAATAATACTGTAATATACATATTTATTTGTCCTTTTCCAGTGTATCTATGCTTGCAGAACTGAGACACCTTCTCTCCGTTAACAAATTTTTAATGGTTCACACTGTTCTATACCTTCTCAAAATAAGCCTCAAGGCATCTGACTCCTGTTTGGAGCCTCTGTGTGTTGATGAGTAGATAGCAACGTAAGCATGCATCACTCAATTTGTCCATTAATTGTTTTGTTTTGGAAGGTGTGAGAAGATTTGGTGCTGTATACATTTACATGAGCAGGAAATGTACTGGATGCAATAGGATTGATGTGCAACCAACCGCATTTGACGCCTTTGCTTTCGGTCCTTCTAGCCTGTTTGTTGAAGCTGTAAAACAATAAAGAATTGTTTGTGTTCAAAAGAGGGTTGAGACAAGATGGAATTGCCTCAGGGTTTTAATCTGGGGTGAGTTGGATGGTGTTGTTATGGAAGGGAAAAAAAGGGGGGGACGAGAGAAGGAGACAGTCAAAACAACAAGCAAAAAATAGGAAACTACAAGGGGACAATATGATACAATGTGAACAAGATAGTGAGCCTAATAGGTCTTGTGTCTATTTTCACTGGAGAGGTACAGAAAAGTAGACTAGCTATTTATACTAATTTTATTACTGTATTGGTACCCAAAGTTTTAAATAATAAAATATATTGAGAAAGGTGAAACAAGCTAGAAGGCTAGGGGAAATATAGAGAATAAGACAATATACAATGAAATGTTCAAATAAAAAAAATGGCTTGATATCAAAAGAAAGCCGGTTGTTGAGCACAAAATTAATAAAATTCACAATTATTTACGAAGTACAAAACTAGAGTGATGCACATTTTGAAGTGCATTGTTGAAGTATGAATCCATATACGGGATCTACCCCTAAATATATATTTATTATTATTTACTTTTACTTTTTTTTTCTTTCACAATCGTACACCATCACACCTCAGTCGTTTACCATATTGTGGCGTACTAAGGTGTGTATCATTATACATTATTTAACTAGTATTTTACTCACAGAACTCTACCTAGTTTGTACCTCGACAGGTATAATCTAATATAGTTGTTTACCATATTGTGGCGTACTGAGTTTGTACCTCGACACACATCACTTCTGCCACACATGAGGTCCATTTCCAAGCATCAAGATGACAGTTGTGTTGCTCATCGGCTGGTTGCAGAATTGTCTAAATAACTGATTTCTGTGGGTAATTAAGGTGGATACCCTACAGGTGAATGAATAACATGTCAGTGTCATGATATGGGCTGGAAGGTGAAATTCAAGCTTTTTTTAATAATAATAAAAATCTTGGCCCCGAAGGGGCCAATTTATATACCAGTGCGTGCTGGCAGTCTGGTCACTAAATACAAAGTGTGCTAAGTAACAGTAATTCTACAATGCGTCCAAGGAGGAATTTAAGGTCCCTAATCCATCGAAACCCCACCGTAGCAAAGTTAAGAATGATCAAGATACTTAAGTACCGAGAACGATACAAGTCTCATTAAGTAAAATCCAGGGCAACTACCCTCTTGCCCTCTTGTGCGCACCGAGGGAAGCACAGGGGTCAAAGTTGAAACTACCCCTAAGTGTTGGCTAGCTCGTCCAAGCTGGCTACAGACCCAGAGACCAGAGCTCGGTCTCATAGGCACTCCCCAAAGGGTTCCAGCCCGTTCTGCCTCAGCTATGCTGCACCTTTCATGACACAGGTTCATAGAAGCCCATACCGATGGAAGTTGATTAACTGACCCCAAGAGGCCATCTGAAAGAGAACACCGAAGGATTATCTTCCAAGAAGTTGATGGTGTCCTTAAGATAATGAGGATGCGAGTGGGGTTTCCTTTTATGCTTGTTGCATGTAAGGAGGACATGATCACAATCCTGGCAATGAAAGCCACAATTGCAAATGAGGGGTTCGTCAATATTGAACTGTTCATAGTACAATCCAATTGGAGCATGGGTGAGAATGCATCTAATAGTCTCACGGCAACCAAAAGGTTGCCCCCCACAGGAGATAACCAGACTCCACCATTAATGTAAGTTGGTTTGAGAGTGTCCCCGTTGAGGTGCTCAAGGTGCAAGAAGTTGTGACCTTTGTAAGATGGATCCTCAAACATACGTGTCCAAGAATCCTGAGAACATTTAGTGACAGCCTTCTGTACACTATCTAAGGATGTAGCTGGCCAAAGGCCAGCTGGTAAAATGAGAGCCTTGGCATAATTGTGGGCCTCCTTATGAATCGCCCATTCAAGTTTTGAAGGAACTTGAATAAAGGTGATGGTGCAACTGGGATCCTCAGCGAACCAAGCTGCAAGTATTCGACAGACTGCCAAGGAATGACCCTGGCCAGAATGAAGAGAAGGGTCCACCGCTCAACAAGCTGAAGCTATCAAGTCAGTGAAGATGTAAATCTTCTCACAATTATTCTGCTGTGTGGCAAGGGTAATTGCAGAGTGGATTGCAAAGAGTTCTGCATCAGGAGCAGTAACTCTACCGGCGACGTGACGAACTCTGTTGAATTCTTCAAGTTCTCAGTACAAAATGGCCGCCAAAACAGCCTGATGCTGTGCATTGTCAGGCAGACTTGCATCCACCGAACAATATACAGTATCTTTGGAGAGTCAAACATTCCGAAGAATGGTCGACAGATCGCATTCACAGGCATCTAAGGCATCCTGTTCCAAGAGAGGGCCGCAATCGTCAAAGATGACTTGGTCAGGAAACCTGTCCATGAGTCGAGCACCAGGCCAAGCTTCTGAGGCAACAGGCTCAAAAAACTCGGTGAGTTCAGGGAGATGTTGGTCTATCTCCATTACAGTGCCCTTGACCATTTGCTTAAAGGCTTCAGACATCTGTGACATTGCACAGGGATGAGGCTGTGCTCCCTTGTGATGATTCTGACCAAGGATCGATCTCAGAGGGTGAGTGTCAGATAGGGTAGCAGCCCTGAAGTTGGCACGACCAGCCATTTTTTGAAGATGAAGGTGGACAGGGATCAGGGATGAGGTCTGCAAGGGCCTCAATCCCGCCCGTTGGAGAGGTGCTGAAGGCCCCAGTTATCCAAAGATCAGCCTTACGCTGCATGGTTTTGAGTAAAGAGAGGTCCTTTTTGCATCGCGCCCCCTCATAATACCAAAGATGATATCCATATGTCGCTATAGGAAGGACACATGCACAATAGAGCAGATGTTTCTCTGTAGGGGGAAGGCCTCAAGTGGAGCTACCAAGCATCTTCATGGCTTTCACCAATGAGAGAGACTTGGTAGAGTAGTAGTGAAAATGCTCATGAAAGAGCAGCTTACAGTCAAAATAGAAACCCAAATATCTCTAGTAGAGGTTGGGTTTAAGGAGGTTCTCACCAGTGTATGGGGCGTACCCCAGATCGATGGGAGGAGAATAATCGCTGTGAGAGCGATCAAAAATGAAGTACTCAGTCTTGGAGTGCTCAAGCACCAGACCAATAGCAACAAAGAGACAAAGAAGGACAGCATAAGCGTCCTTTAAGGTTTCCCTATTTTTGTCGAGGGATTTTGACTGTGCCATAACAGTCCGATCATCAATGTATGAGAGCAGCGACATTTTGAGTGCCACTGCCTGCATGTGGTACAGCTTCATTACTAGAGCAATGTACAAGGCTGACAGGACAGGTGAGAGGGCCAAACCTTGGCCGACCCCCACATCTGCTTGACGAGGACCAGATCGAAATGAACCACACAGATAAGAGGTGATTTGATCAACTAGATAGGAAGCAAAGAACATTGCCACAATAGACAAGAACCCTTGCTTGCGAAGAATGGCCAAAAGCATGGCATGATTGAGAAAGGGGAAGAACTGTACGATGTCAAAAGCCAACACACTTGTCTTCTTTCCTTTAGCCCACCCAGTACAAACTAAGTTGTTGAGGAAGAGCCCAGCACCCTCAGTAGAGCGCTGACGCACACCACTAACTTGGTTAGGGTGAACAAGATCATATTTGATCATGTCAAATTGAAGACGATTGGAAATCATCTTCTTAATAAGTTTCCCAACAGTGTTCAGGAGCACGATAGGCCTGAACGACTTGGGGTAGAATACGTAGGCTTACCAGGCTTCGGTATGATGACCAAGACGGAATCCTTGAAATGTTTTGGCTAATGCCCCACATGAATGCAGGCATTGGCCAGTGTAACAACCAGCTGGAGCGATTTCTTGTTTTCCAGCACAGCCTTCAGATGTACCCACATAATGTGGTCCAGCTCTGGAGAGGACCGACTCGAGCAAGAAGACAAAACATCTGTAAGTTCAAGTGCAGAGAATGGAGGCCAATCACTCTCTTGAAAAGTGGGAAGGGGATCCAGGACTGACAAATCAACTTCTTGGCCGGAGGCTGAGTTGTAGGTGTTATGAAGTGCATCCCACAATTTGCTCATTTGATGACGAGGCTGTCCATTATATTGGATAGCCTCACAGGCAGGGAGTTTGCACTGCTTGACCCATTCCATTAGGTCCCAAAGGCGCTTATTTGTGGCAGCAATCTCACCAATTCAAAGATCAAAGAATTTGCATTTGGCAGCTTTAAACGCTTGCCTAAAGAGAAGCCAATTCTCGTGGGATTTCTTCAACTTGTACTGGCTCAGGGATTGACCACACTTGTCATCCCACCAGGCTTTTGAGTGCTTAGTGATGCAGACCTCATGAGAATGCTTATCCCATGCCGAGGAGGACATGTCAGCGAGGGCCTGGGCCACTCGATTAATGTCAGCTGCAGTGTTCAGGGTCCCAGGCACAATGGCCGGGACCCCTTTCCTGAGATTGTTGATAAATGCCTTCTCGGCATCTGATCCACGTGTAATTGATTGTCTGGTGACAGCTTCTATCACTGAGTTGAGGACAGCAGTAGTGGTCAATGGAATATGATTCGTTGGCCCCTTCGAATCTGGATCTCGTCTTGTACGCAATCACGCAGATTCAGAGATCCTATGGAACATGAGATCTATCACCGATGGGTGCAGATCTGCATTGTGAGAGATGAAGGTTGGACCGGGGTTGGATGGTTTAGTCCATTCCAAGTCCAGGTCTGCTGCTATTTCTAGCAGGGTAATAGTGGCCCACCGATGATGCATGACTTCAGGGTCCCACATGCTCGAATAAACATTGAAGTTGCCACCCATGTAATGAAACGATGGGAGCTCATCAACATGATCTCGTAAATACAAGATTGCCGTTTTGTCACCGTCAGAATAAACATTCATCAGATTATAAGTGTCGTTTCCCTGAAAGAGAGAAAGGACGAATATGTCGCGATGATCAACAAGATCAGTTCGCATCGAAGGACGAAGTTTCTCGAGTCGCTTTGACACGAATGCCATGACTCGAGGAGCTTGATCGTTTTGAGGTGGACGCATCATATACAACTGCTCAGGGTGCATGGGTGCTCTGATCACATCATCTCCTTCCTTGTTAGAGGAAGAAGGTGCTTGTCTGATAGTTCACCAAGGCGGTTCTTAAACAAATAAAACATCGAATTTGTTATGCAAAGTTTCAAGAATCACATCCAAGTACATATAATTCTTTGCTACGTTATGCAAATATACCCTAATGTCCTTAGTCCTTACTACCATTAGGCTATGGGACAAAGGTTGTTAGGGTGAGAATGAGCATCAATTCGACATTGATGTACCTTGGCATATTTGGCATTGATCCATTGCTGGTCAAACTGATGATCCCAGAACTTGCATTTGCCTGAGTCTGCACGATGAGGACCGCCACAGTTAATACAGTGGGCCTTGTGAGGGCACTCAGTGATGGCTGCATCAGTTGGTGGAATGGGTTGGACGGTGTTGGCATTGCCCTTGCAGCAGCCAGCGACCCAGCAATGTTCATCGGCCATATGAGGGCCCATACAGTGAGGGCAAGTTGCGCCAGGAGACCTGCAAGATTGGGAAGGGTGACCCCACTTCCAGCAACGCTGGCAGATAGGGACACCCTTGCGAGGTTGAGCTTCTTTGATAAGACAAAGACGGTTGCCCATCATGATGGACTTCCCAATCAGGGCCTTAGCACGGGCACCTGTTTGAGAATCCCAAAGGTCAATGTTAACAGTACAATTAGTACTGTTTGGGGAGTTTCAGATGAGTCGAGGGTCACAAGCAAGGATAAAATGCTTGTGGAGCGGGCTACAAGCCAACGCCCCCTTGATGCAATCCAATGAGACTCTTTGAGTACAAGCATTGTCCTCAAAGAAAGGGACGTCAATTATACAAATATACAACATGGAGGTGGGAAGACCGACGTACATAGCATCAGTCTTGAAGATTCGCATGGCAAAGCCATGGATGACATTGAGCGCAGCTGAGTGTGGAACCTCAGCTGTGGAGATAGAGTACCCGCCATAAGTAGTGGTCATGGCAAGTAGGGTGAGCTTCATTTTAGCTGCATCCAGGGCATCACGAGCCCTGGCAAGGAAGAGGCCCAGGTCACACGTGATGAAAGGGCCAGAGAAGGTGATCAGGATCTGCTTGCAAGAGGGACCCTGGGTAGTGAAGTTGGGGGTAGGAATCTTACGCTTTCGTGCTGGTCTTCCTGCAGCCCTGCAAGAGTAAGCTTGTGCGACATTGTCGACAGGCAAGTGTGGGGCAACCCTGGCCAATTCGGCCACGGTCACAGGCTGAGTAGATGGTTCTGACTTGGCCACAGAGGAGTAAGACTTCCTCATGGGCTTAGTTGCATGATTGATGGGCAGGGGCACGCCCATACGCTGAAAGGAAACCACGGGCTTCTTGGGTTGAGGCCGAGGCTGCACTGCCACTAGATTGGTGCGAACAGGCTGTTTGCCTTTGTCAGCACGTGATGGGCCACTAGGCTGAGTCGGTTTAGCAGGCTTCCAATGGGAAGCCTTGGAAGTCATTGACACATCAGCATCTGCTGATTTGCTAGAACCAGGAGGGGTTGTGAGACCCGTGGGAGTAGACATTTCAGCATCACCTGGGGCGACGCTGCCATGTCGAGATGGGGGGATGCTTCCTGCTGCATCAATACCCTCCTGAAGAAACAATGGACTGTGGCTGCACAGTCCAAATCCCTCAATGAAAACATTGAGACTCTGAAGGAGGCCTATACCCTCCTCCTCAGTCTTTTTGTCGCTCTTGGTTTGGTGCTTGAACACTCCAAAACAGAGTACTTCATTTTCGACCGGTCACATAGTGACTATTCACCCCCACTAGATCTGGGCTATGTCCCATATACTGGTAACAATCCATTGAAACCCAATCTCTACTGGAGATACCTTGGTTTCTACTTTGACTGCAAGTTGCTCTTTCATGAGCATGTTTGCTTCTCTTCTACCAAGGCATTATCATCGGTGAAAGCCATGAAAATGCTAGGTAGTTCAACCCGAGGCCTTCCCCCTAGGGAGAAACCCCTATTATATCGCTCATGTGTGCTCCCTATAGCAATATATGGCTATTGGTTATGGTTCTTTGATGGCGCCCGATGTAAAAAGGCACTGTCATCACTCAAAACCATACAGCACAAAGCTGCTATCTGGATTACTGGTGCTTTTAGCACATCTCCAACAGGTGGGGTTGAGTCTCTTGCTGGACTCATCCCCATCCACCTCCACCTTCAGGAAATGGCTGGCCGAGCTAACTACCGAGCAGCTACTCTTTCTGACATGTTGTTGTCGCCGGTAGCATCATTGAAATGTTGGGAAGAGGGGTTGTCATCATTGTTGTCCTCATCTTCAGTCTGGGTGGTTTTCTCCTCCAGTTGTGCAAGTAGCTCCGAGTCAAAGCTGGCCTGGGCCAGCTTCTCCATGTTATTCCTAAGATCTTTGATGTCTTCTTGGGTCAGGTGTCTATCAGAGATATTAATCCCGTCAACCTTGACGAACCAAGCTGTGATGTGTTGAACCATATTCTGGACTAGCTCTGTTTCTCTAAGCAGCTGATCAGGATGACTGGTCAGCGCCTGATAGAAACGGGATGGGGGTGTAGGGTTCGAGCTGGACTGCCCTGCATCGATTGGTACATCCCCAGGCAGTGGCCCCATGGAGATATCCCTAACCGATGGCTGAGGGGTAGGAGTATTGGCCCTGCTGCTGATGGGAGAGCCGTGATGAGAACACTTTGCAGGAGAAGGAGGTTCAGGGGAGGGGGTTCGCTTGCGCTGAGGTGGGAGCTGTTGGACTGATGGTGCTGGCGATGGGGCTGCAGAAGGGCTGTATCGAGTGAAGTACGCCTCAGGTGTCATATGGATAATGCCATCTGGATTTGGGTCGGTATTAGATGTGTCTCGAGCTCCAGGAGGAGCCGAAGAGCCTTGCCCTGCATTTGGCAGTGCTGCAGCACGGCGAGCCACTGCACCACCCCTGCCTGGCTGATTTGCCATAGTGTAGAGTAATAACCTTCATTTCGTACACATATAAACACCACTAGATAGTTGTTTAACGAGTAAGCAGTAGAACCAATGAGTTTTCGAGAATCGATGGTGGTGGTAAGAGGTCAAGAAGAGGTGAATTTAAGCTTAAGTGATTGCTATAGATTAGTGGCCAGATTGGTGGCTCTTCAGTGATTGTAGCTCTCAATGGGGAAGGCGATGAATCCACTGTGTATATTCTTTGGATGGCTCATCAAGCCGTTCCCTATGCAGAGCTCGGTATTGTTAATAGTCAGTCGTGGAATTTCAACAATGTGAGTACCATCATAGCTTATGCGACAGCACTGATTAACTTCTTCTGAGCAAATGCTTTGGATATTGCTAATTCTATCAGTCGTAAACACGGCTGTTAATGCATCCAGGCTCGCGAAGGGACTTTGAAGCAAAAACACAGACAGAGTTAGGATTGATTTCTGTGAACAAATCAAAGATAAATCCAGCACTTCATTTCGTTGTTTATTTATTATATAACAATAAGATTGTGGAGCTGGCCATGGGTCCCATCCCGCGTGGAAACCTCAGGTCAGTATTAAAGGGAGTGAGTGCGGGACGTCGCGAGCTACCTGGTGACCTAGTATGGTACACCCAAGACAAAGGACTGAAGAGCTATGAAGAGCTGAAGTCCAGAGTGAGTAACTGGGGACTTCAGGTGAAAACCTACAGACTTATATATGCTACAGATGAAACATGTGAAAAGAATGAAACAAGGGGCAGCTGTCTAAAGGGGAAATATCCTAAGATGGTATGGACTGATCTGGAGCGGTCTAGGCAGGTCCAGGGTGGTCCAGAGTGGTCTAGGAGAGTCTGGAAGGTGTGTGGACTTGGAGGACAAATTCTAACACCCCCCCATGATCTGACAAGTCTACAAAACTGAAAGATAAAGTGAATAAAAAGTGAAAAAGCGAAATTAAACCAGAATGTCCATGTGATCCCTACAATACTTGACTTGTTCAGAAGGAAGTGCCTTGGTCAGGATGTCTGCAACTTGCTCCTTGGTGGGAATGTAGACTGGGTGAATCATCTTGTCATGGACAGCATCTCTGAGCCAGTAAAAGCGCAAATCCAGGTGCTTCATGTGTCCATGGTGTTCAGGATTCTTTGAGACACTGATGGCTGACTGGTTGTCAATGTTGAGAGGGGTGGGGATGTCCAAAGCAAAGCCAAACTCAGTCAGAATGTTGCACATCCATGCAATTTCCTTGCCAGCTTCAACAGCAACCATCTCTCCTTGATCTGATACCACCACCATCAACTTTTTGAAAACTCATTCGCATTTGTTCTCTATCGTTTATCGACTAGGATCTGGTGCATTCATATACACGAAACGTATCTAAAGCTACTCTATGGCA
>Ga0247779_1001430_pt1 | contig 11538 bp, 11 predicted proteins | sample UWRJL221509R5_FD_179925 | JGI IMG/M metagenome (GOLD analysis project Ga0247779, IMG submission 179925) | Plant litter microbial communities from Arlington Agricultural Research Station in Wisconsin, United States - UWRJ-L221-509R-5 | ecosystem: Environmental > Terrestrial > Plant litter >...
ATACTAACGGAAGCATAGTGGAGCGGTTAACAGTGTGACGTTCCCCTTCCCATGCGAAAACGCCTGGGTAAATGAATTAGCAGACCGCCGGATAATTACGAATCCAATGTACTCGAAGATGGGTTGAGGTCTGTGCTGTCTCGGGTTGCGCCAGAGATATGAGCGGAAAGCACCCCTAAGTTTGCGCTCTTTTTGAATATTTTATCGTAATACCAGTTATGCTTCGGTTCACTGGAGATGTACCAAAAGGAAAGGAAACACGGATAACAAGGGTCTGCCTATCCAAGCGTTATTCTTGAAGATCAATGTAGAATGCAGGTTAAATATACAGAAGGCCCGGGTTGTCATCGGTACCAACCTGAAATGGTGGGCTTTATGTTAAACGCCCATTCAAGATTCGATACAATGCTCGAGGATACCTTTGAAGCACATTGTTTTTGACTTTGGTATCCATCCTCTTAGGAATTATAGGGCGCTTAAATATCATTATTATTTGTAAATATGTTGATAAGGCTGAGCAGTCGATACTGGCGTTTTTTGTAACACACCTTGCAAAAAAGCACGATTAGCATTTTATAAAACTGCGCTTATTAGCTGCACATGGCCGCACTTGGCGACTTTCGGGGTAGGACGCCTAAAAAGGCAATTTCCCGAATATCTAACACAAGAGTCCGCCGGAAAATCAACCCACAACCCTAATCGCTAAAGCGCTAACCACTCAAACTCTAACTCGATCTCTAAACCAAACCTAACCTTAAAAAGTGCCATCATTATGAATAGATATTTCCATTTTCCGAGTCTTTTTGCCGAAGTTTGATAAGATAAGATCATCGGGCGTGAGGTCATACTAGTTCCATTTATCAAGTCACGCCCTCCGCAGGTTATTCATAACCGTGCATCATCGTCGGCGCATCCTAACAGCATACCTACACCCTTTTCTTCATAAACAAACCACAGAAGCCCCGATAACGACTTAATTAACGACTTGGAATGAGCGAAACAACGTCGCACCAAAGATACGGAGAAGCTTTGCCAGTGAAGTTATCCGACTTCCTTGTTCTAATACGATTCATTAATCGAGACTACTAGGACCAAGTGGAGAGAGTAGCAGAGTTATTCCAGTCGCAGCTAGAAGTTATCAATGATGTAAGTAGATATCCAGATTAGGACGACAAATTAAGACGATATTAAAGTTGGAGTAGATTCAGGAGTTGTATGCAGCACGCGTTGCCCTAGAACGCGAATACGCCGCCAAACTACAGGCCTTGACACGTAAAGCTGCAGAAAAGAAAGAAAAGTGTGGAGCTACATTTATTGTAGGGAACGAACCCAACAAGATTACCGACCCCACCATATTGAAGCAGAAGTCAGTAGTAAATGCACTCCAATGAGATTATCGTCGGATTGACTATTTTCCAGTACACTAGACGTTGCTTACAACGCTATTATATCTTCAATGGTTGATACCGCTCAAGACCATATGAACTTTGCCGATGCGTTAACTGTGCAAACACTTGATGTTCTAAGAACGGTTGCAAGGAAGAACGACGAAACGAAGAAAAAGGTCGCGTCAGGCTCTTCCAGACTAGACGGATCGCTCTGAAACTCGTTGCAGGAAATGGCGTTCTTCCAGAAGCTGCTCTCGGACCGTGATCGTGTGTATTCAGACCGTCTCAAGGTATTCAAAATCTTTTTTTCCTTGTGGCGCCGTCTTATCTTCCATTTACAGTGCAAACAAAAGGTCAGCGGGCAGGGCAGGGACTTTTTATTATATCACTCACTTCTAGCAGTACGATGAAGAATGCATGGAGGTAGAATTGTTCCGGCAGAAGCAGGTAAGACCTCGTTTCTTGTGGCTGATGCTAATCTGATTCTCTTTGCCGCAGGGACGCGCCAGCGATGACAAGCATGCTGATCGGGCTGCAAGACAAGCGGAGCGCCAGCGGAACGAGATGTTAAGCTCTAAAAAGTGTGTGGTTAACAGTATCCTTCCTTTGGTTATATTGTTTTGTTCAATGTATTCTAGTTCATACATCATATCTATAGGTATCGCCAATCAAATCAAGGAGAAATTCTACAAGGAGGATGTTTCCAATCTAGAAAATGTTAGTCCCCCCTTGGTCCCCCCTTATCGTATTGATTGTTAACTCTAAACGTGCTGTTTTTAGGAATTTCGTAAGTGGAAGTATGAGGAAACGTTGGCTCTGTTTCCAAATTATTTATAGAGGTCTTACAACGCCGACTTTTGGAACGTGCCGCAAAAATTCTTCTGCATGGACAAATATTAGAGGATGAACACCTGGATACCCTGAAGTCTAGGATCGTCTTCGTTAAGGAGAAGCTGGAACAAGTTGACATTGCCAGAGATCAGGATCTATTCATTGACCATAACATAAGGCCGTTCATTGCACCAGATGAGTGGGCATTCGAACCTTGCCCAAACCATTATGACACCGTGAGAAGCCCCACAGGTCCCTTTCAGAAGTACGCTGATAACTGATAACTACTATTTTACAGGAGGATATGAGTATAGAGGAGGTTCCAAAGATTGTCATGCAGAATAAGCTCAGACGTGCCCAGGAGAAATTGAATGAATTGATACCTCTGACCGAATCAAAACGTACGAGTAATCGAGCACCTTAATTTGACATTAACACCACTAACACCCCGACTTAGGTGCTGAGTCGAAGCTACTGGCCGCGCAAATATCTTCGTATATTCCTGACAATTCAGTTGGAGTTATCGACGACTTGACTGATGTATGCTTCTTTGTTTGATCATTATCAACCCTATACTTATCATCTCCGCAGAATTATTTGGAAGTAGAGCACCAGCTCACGTTGTATTCGACCTCACAGCGCATCCTGGAAGTGGAAATTGAAACTGTGTTGAATTTCCTGGGAGGTTAGTAACTCTTCCCTTGTACGCCATTGGTCAGTATTACAAACCATAGAGCGCAGATGACCTGGGTGCATCCACACCACATTCTTTCAAGAGCTCTTCATTCACCATCCCTACTCCATGCGGATATTGCAAGGTAAATCCAGACGATCCACGGCGTAGGTGTGAGCCTAACGGATCTTCCTGTTTCGCAGTCGTCAATATGGGGGCTCAGCAAACAAGGGAAAACTTGCCGAGTATGCGGCTTGTCTGTCCATGCTAAGTGCGAGATGAATGTGAGCATCGGTGACCGTGCTAATCCTCTGTATTCCATCGAACTCACTTTCTGTCCTTGTGAAGGTTCCGGCAAACTGTCAAGCGAGGGATGGAGAGGATGTACCACGCCACTCACATAGTAACTCGATCTTCTCCAAAAAGAGCATCATTAAGCCCCAGCAGAGTACTGAAGGTAATGTAGTGATCGCAATCATTTCCCCGAGAATCTGAACCCATGCATCTCAGATTTGGCGCCATCACTGGCTCCTTCTGCCTCCTCCTTCATTGAGTCGTCATCATCCTCACAGGCGTTCGAAGAGGAGCTTATCAAGGCGGAGGTCTTATTCGATTTTGACGCCACGTCAGAATTCGAGCTACTGGTCAAAGGTACATGATAGACCTGGTTCTTGTTTGAATACCGGTATTGATCGCGACTACTTTTTCAGCGGGTGAAACCGTTCGCGTCGTTGAGGCTGACGATGGCTCTGGTTGGATAAAAGTGGCCGATAACGAAGGAAATAGCGGCTTGGTCCCCGCAACATATCTGAGGATAACCAATGAAATGGGCGCTACAGTATCCAGAAGTGGGCAAGAGAAACGTGGTGAGTATCCTAGGGCCTGGAAGGAGTCACGGACAATCAACTCACGACCAAGAACAGTCCGCGCTATTTATCCTTATTCAGCCCAAGGACCGGATGAATTGACACTCCAACCTGATGACATCCTGACCCTTTCCACTGGACCTACAGGCGGTGAAAACTTCGGTAATGGCTGGTGCGAAGGTGGGCGGTGGCTCATTGGTTGCAAATGCTTTAGCTAACATATTAGAGTGCAGGATACGACTCACAAGGAAGAAAAGGTATCTTCCCTAGCAATTACGTTAGTTCAGCGTTTTACCTATAAGTGTCTCAACTAACCTGATCACATATCAGGTTGAACCTCTATAAATGGGGGTTTTCGATGGGTTTTTTTGGCCTAGAACGTTTTTCAATTCAGTATTTGACTTTCTATCAATGTTTGGCGTGTCGCGACGGTTGTGGAAACACATAGTACATTGTCCGTAATTAAGTCCTTCGGATCATTTAGTCGTACATTCGAGCGTTTGAATGTCCGTAGTTTTTGAGTGCCGCTTGAAGTTAGCAAAATAAAAAATGGACGTCGTGGGATGAAGAGAGACCGACGAGATTTAGCCTTATTGTGGGATAAATTATTTTATGTGTTTTCTTGTTATCTGAGGATGAAAAATTGTAAGCGGGATACGTACCATGGTGAAATAATTCCCAACACGCGACATCTGCTAGATCCTGAATTTAACTCTCCGAAGAGACAAGACAAATCAAGTACGAACCGCGTTGCAACCAGAGTCACCGTAACTCCCTTACCTGGATGTGCAGGGACCTCCGAAAGCATGGTTATTTTACCTTTTACTACCGCCAGCATCCGTATATTGTGTTTTTTTGTCAAATTCACTGCCAGAGGTGTGAGTTCTTTTTTTATTGATGTCACGGCTTGAACTTCTGAAAATATATCTGCCGCTTGAAGTTGTAAGGAGAAGATCAACAAAGCTTGCCTCGTGAACCAGATCCATTGCCACCAAGTGTCGTCTGTCCAGGATAGTCCTCGACAATGGAAAGAAAATCAAATGCAACAGGAAGATCTCCGACATCCCCCCGCTTGAGTCAATGCCCTGAGCAAGTTCATGTTCACAGTACCACATGTTGACCACTCACCTGTCATCCATGCGGAACGCAAGGTTCAGTGTAGAATATGCAGGAATGGTTCTTCCATATAGAAGAACTGTGAATTGGTTCCATACGTTGAAATTTTTCTTCACCCTCCATTTGAAAATTTATTCCTGCGTACTGTTAATTTGAAGCGAGACGCCACCTTCGCATCTCTGGCTTCCAATGAACCAGAACACTGGCTGGGGCACGGGTGAAGCGTTGTGGACTGTGATATTATAGATCGATGACATGGAAATGGAGTCCCTCCTCTTGAAGGTTTGCCCATAAAACCTGTTCTTGGCATAATCAACGGGGAACTGATTGGCTTGGGTTCTGATTCCGAAACAGCATACGTCGACAGTGTTCTGTGAGTCATCCAAGGAATCGGACACTTGAATGGGACAAGGAAAAAAGGGGGTCGACCGGAAGGTAAAAATTACTTCATACGAGACCAGCCACAAGGTTTTCCATCCAGCTATAAGTAGACCCTGCTAAAGACATAAATCTAACCAGCCTGGAGCAGCCCCAATCCCGCGCCATACTTCCTATATAGGATTTCATGCAAGACGCATCGACATCGAGCCAAATGTATTGTGGTTGATCACTGCAGTAATGTTGTGTTCAAATGATGACGCTACGAACGAGGTAGGAAGTTATATCATCGTATGTTGAATCGTTGATAAATGGAGCCACAGAAAAGCACATAGACAAGATAGAACCTCCTCGCCAGCATCATTGCCACGATGAACTTAGTACAGGCAATTATTCGTTTATGTCCCGAAGCCAAGCTCGAACTGCCTGCTCCCGAAGTCTTTTGTCTTATCCTCAGATGATGCGTGAATCGCACGCTCCTTGCGTCGTCAAAGCAGTGTTGTTTGTCCGAGTACAATACACCTTCTATCCTTTCAGCGGAAGAGCAGACAGGTTCTGGTACTCCAGCGATGGATCACTGCAATGACGCCTCTCGGGGGAGTGCCAAGATCACGGTATCACTGATACTCGACGATTTCTACTGACGTACTCGACGTCTTGGTCCTTGTCGATACTGACCGCGGAGCTGACAGCAGGAAATCATCCAAGACTGTTTGGTAAATCATTCGCGGCTGTGCGCGGAGGCATCTCTTGTCTGCAGAGTTAAGTATCTGATCTTTCCCGGTATGGTTTATTGGTCCTGAATTTGTCTCGAAGTTTCAGCGCCGTAGTCCAAATACTCTATGGTCGTCGTGATGCGTAGACCTTTTGGAATTATCTTTTCCTCTAACAACTATCAGAGACGTCACTATTGCACAAGCTTCAGGTTTTTTATACCGGGCAAGGCAACGCCAGGGTTGTGCCCATGGTAAGCACTTACAGTTCAATGTCCCATCCCACCCATTTCGCCTCTGACAACGGTAAAAATTAGATGATTAACGTGGTTCCGATTCAGGTGGTCCGCAAGTAGCCTGTTTCGCAGAAGGTAACTCATCAGGGTTGAGAAAGCCAGACAGCAGGTGAAAATAATACGTACACTCATCGTGGTTTCCAGGTAAAAGTCTGTCCTCTCTTTCGCTTTGAAATGTCCATTCTTCCTCGACGAGAAGATTTCTTCTGGATTTCAGGTCGTGGTGCCTGTCTCTGCACAATGGACGGACAGCAGACGGCTTTGAGAAGGCCCGTCCCCTTGTAGACATTTTGGCGCCTGTCTGTTCATTCCTCCTGACGGCGAGCTTTCTGAACATTCGGCCCGACTCCTGTGGTTGTGTTGATTTGTATAATATTTGTAGGTGCTCTATCCTTCAAAAGAAATTTACTGAAACGAAAATCATGGTGAAGAGTTGGGACAAGATGAGAATGAAATTTCGACTGGATGCTTTCCAAAGAAAATTCGGTGTTTGGTTGTTGGTAGAATTGTTGTATTCAATTATTAAAACATTGGGAATTTTTTGAAAGCAACAGCCTCCTACAAACTGTAAAGTTAGAGTTTTGCGCCGACGGAATCACGTGGCAACACGGAGGATAGACAAATGAACATGAACCTTGATTCTGAATTCAAAGTTCAGCCCCGAGAACATTTTCAGGCGGTTCTCAGACTTCGGTAAATGCAGGGTTGATAAAAATCTCGACGGATATTCATTAAGAGTAATATAACAGTACAGCACAGATATACAATTTCCAACAAACAAAGTGACTGGACAACCAAGGTATAAATTATCATCGCCCACCTCCAACCAAGGTGCGCATGTAAGCCTGGGGACCGTTGTTCATGGGATAACCGCCAGGGTTCATAGCAGAAGGGAGACCTGCGGACATCGGGCCGAGAGACATAGAGACATTTTGAGTTTGTTGATTTCCGTTATTCATTGGCCCTGGCGTTTGGTTATGTGTGTCTCTTGCAGAGCCCCGGTCCTCTCTTTCTGCAATGGTTGCTCCTCCTCGAGTAGGATCTGTTAATCCATTAGACATCGAGAATGTCTGACCGAGGCCATATAGTTTCCCTGAATATTCAGCGTCGTCAATTTTGTCGGAAAATTGAGTCTTGCGTATTCTAAAGAACGTCGACGCGGTAAGGATGGAATCGGAGCCAGCTTGTTGGCTTCCACCAATACGGACGATCTAGGAAAAAAAAGGGGGTTGAATGGTGGGACAAATGTGGGCTTTCATCGATAACATACCTTGAGTTGGTCCGCTACTTCTTGTAGGCCGCCTTTTAATTCGTTCTTCGTCAAGTACTTGATGTCATATACAGTGGGAAACCAGAGTTTAAGAAGAGTAAAGAAGGCGTCTTCTGTCGTCGGTAGAGACTCGGCAGTTAGAAGCTTGACAAAATATCCAAAATCATAACCGCTAGATCCCAAAGATGGTTAGTTAGTGACAGTGAGAAAGGGTTATGCGGCGAGGCGCAGGAAGGCCGCACGTCCCGTCGCATCGACGAGTTGCGAATGTAGAGCAAAGCGTTGATCAAGAAGACGTATTTGCATACCTATGAAATGATATCCATTTAGTGTCGTCAGACAGAACCATGCCCGATGTAATCATGAGTTCAGCGAAATCGTTCGGTAGGATTCCCATATCCTCGTGTCTTTGGAAGTCGATGCCAGCCTTTTGCAACTGTTCTACCGATTCTGGTGTGAACATATCCTCACTATCTCAGAGAACCATACGTTAAATTTGAGTGGAGTAAACATATCTGAACGATACGCACGCTAGGCTGAACCGAAAATTGAACTGCCATGTCGAGCAATCCTGCGGGAACTCCCCTTTGTCATTTGCCAATGTAATCCCAACTTGTATAATCTTCAAAAGATCGACATTACACCGCATGGTTTGATAATGGTAGTCCGACGACGTCTTGAAATTTCCAATTGGACGCGCAACTACGCCTGGAAACTCTGTATCCTACAGATTAATTGAAATGAGTTGGGGGAACTGAGAATTAACATCGGGTGTGTTACAACCATTGAGACATACGGAAACTGATCAATGAGATCACGTATTATTCTCATTTCTGCCTCTAGATTTGGGGCCCACACCTCTCGTATTCGAGCCATAGCAAGGAGAATGTGTAAACAAGATGAAGTACGTGAAGAGTGCGTCACGCTCAATGGCGTCAAGAAGCTAGAGTCCCTTCTTCAATGTGTAAATTACGTAATTAACAGTAATAGCCATAATATTCTCAACTCTCAGTCGGAAAGGAGAAAGAGATTTTTTCTTTTTGAATCTATCTGTGCTTTTACAAAAAGCAAGAAAAAAGCAAAGATTTCTCAATTCGACAATTAAATTTGAAATTAGTAGAATCTCTATACCACAAAGTTACGAGGCTGGAAACACCTGAAAAACGCCTGAATGATGCGTAAGTCATAAGTCATATCGAAAATAAATATAACCAGAAGAAAGAACTGTTTAATCGTTTTTACAAAGCTATAAACATGTACGGAGAGAGATGTCAAAACCAGGCCATGTAACTCGTCTCCTCGATCAGCTCAGAGGATAGTTCGCCATGGTCGAAGTTGAATTTCTCGTTTTCACCCACTCGAGGTGACATCGGGATAAAGGGATTAGGTTGTGTTAAAGCAAAGGAATATCTCTCTTCAACGTCGAGGCCCAGTGAAGAGAAGTGGTAGATATCGGGCAACCAGGCTTGTTGAGTTGAGAAACCCGGCGTTTCCCCGCTTTGTGGTAGAACAAGATCACTGTCCTCGCTCCCGCTGAGTGTTTGAGTTTCGATCTTTTCGGCAGTTTGGATAATCAGGGCATGTGCTTTAATGAACGCCGGAGGAAGTTCCGGCTGCCGTCGAGGATAGTGACCATAATTTATGGCAGAAAGATCAGTGTGTCTGTGGAACAAGGTACGTTTAGCCTTTTCCATCAATTTCTGCATGACTGGCTTCAACGTTCAGTTAGTAAGTAGTCGACGACGAATAACAAAGTATAAGCATACTTACCAATGCTTTCCCACTAAAGGGTAGGGTCTTTGCGGCCGATCGGAACAGCCGATATCCTCTCTCCAAGGCTTGAAAAGCGTAAGTAGCTAAGGGAGAGGACGGTGAACGAGAGATCAGCAAAGCCAGGGTCACCTAGGACATTTGGCGTCAGTACTAATTGCGGCTACGGATTGCAACTATTCTTACGACGGCAGAAAACGCATTGAACCAGAAATGGAGGAATCTTGCACTTAGTTCAGCTTCTTGGTTGAAAAGGGCTTCAACTGCGGATATTAAACTCGATGCCCCATGATACGTAGCAATGACGGATGGTGCATAAGGATGGCTAAGATCAAAAGTTTCGGGTCTATTCATGGCTTCCGTGAAATACCGCCTATGAAGTTGAAGAAGAGCTGCATGTATATAGGATTAGTTCTAACCGAAAAAAGCACAATTACATTTTAATATAACATACCTACTTCGCGGCTCATTGCCACTAACCCGCGCTGCATTATCAAGAATCGAGGGTTCACGTCATTTGGCTGTTGTTCGTCAAGAAGTGACGGGATACCAAAATCCCGGACTGATTTGTCTAAATCGACGATGTGGCTATAATCTGGCTGGTCGACAGCAACCATGGCTTCTAACATGGGTGTCAAACACTGTATGAAGAATCTATTTTTCCAGTCATGATCTGCGGGAAGGAAGGATCGCCGTTTGTCAATTCATTTGCAACGAGGCTAATAGGATGTACAGTGACATACACACAATCTCCTCTTTTGGTACGTAAAGACCAGGACCAATACATGTAGGTGGCTTGATGTCGACATGGTTCAAGCAAATTGAAGGAGGGCGACCGAGAGACAAAGACTAAAATTTGGACGTCAGTAAGTAAATACGTCAGTCGACGAAACCCGCGGAGATTGTTTAGCACACACCATGCGACAATCCATGTTGAGCAATTCCCAAAATACTGCCCTACGCTTCTCGTGTTCCTCAGGTATCACCTTTAAACGAGGTGATTCTCTATCTGCACAAAAAATATCAGCAATTTATCTAAAAAGCGAAGGGCTTTCCTTTACGCAGTCCAAGCTGTCGGTGCAAAGATATAATCAGATTATGTGAGTGTTAGTAGTAAAGCTGTATGCGTACTCCTTGAGCCAACTTTGCAACGAAGCCCATAAGGTTCCACGCATAACCAACAGCCTTCTTGTTATCGGAGAATATGAGGTGGTACCAGATCATGAAAAACTTGGTTACAGAGTTAGCCAGGTAGAAACAAAAGAAAGTTATAACAGTCATGAATTACCAGAGCGTGAAGAACGTCAAAATCAGGTTCTTCCATAAGGGGGATCTCGCAGACCGCCGCACGAGCAAGATGGTGATATGCTTCGCCGTGAAGATTTCCGAGAGGCTGAGAAAGGTCGACGAGCGAACCAATTGATAGGTGCATCAATAAAAGAGCAAGTCTTCGAGGGCTTAGGGCTTCTATCTTCGTCTCGTAGCAGTAGTGAAGTAAATTTGGTAGAAAGGTTTCCGAAGAGTCTAAGTTGAATCTTGGAGCCGTTAATACGAGATCACTAATAGACAGAGAAACATACTGCCATAAAGCGTTTTTCCTGGCTTCTTCGCAGATTCTTCGAGCTTCCTCTCTTGGTGGAAGAGCATCCCGTATTCGTTTCCTGATACTGATATCAACTGCCCATGGAAAGGGGAATGTCGCACTCAACTGCAAAATATCCGGTGGGACAGTCGGATTTTTTGCAGAAAGAACATCCATTGTCGATGGACGCGAACCTTCCGCATATGGCGGTTGGGTATTTAGTGTTAGAGAGCCGACTGATAGACGCAGATTTTCGTCTATCGTGTTGGTTGAAGGTCCAGCCTGACTATACAGTTCTTGAGATGTTTTTATCTTTAACAGCGCTGGCGTGAGTAGAGGGTGAGGTTGGTCGGAATTTTTCGAGTGCGATAGTTGCAATGCTTCTTCAAGTGCCCGTACACGATCACCAAGTTGGCTTATCTTTTCGTGAAGTTGCTCAGCTCCAGCAAGAATGAACCTATCGGATTGTTAGTAGCGTATTCCTTCCGCGATGTTAAATAGACAACAGAAACAAAGAAGAGGAAATTAGGCATATATAGCGCGCGGTCAACTAATTTAGAAGACTATATGTGAAGTCATCGTTGGGGCATCATCATCATCATAGTCGTTGTCCAAAAACAAAAAAAGTACAAAATTTAAACAATTCTTACCTGCT
>Ga0247779_1001431_pt1 | contig 11532 bp, 16 predicted proteins | sample UWRJL221509R5_FD_179925 | JGI IMG/M metagenome (GOLD analysis project Ga0247779, IMG submission 179925) | Plant litter microbial communities from Arlington Agricultural Research Station in Wisconsin, United States - UWRJ-L221-509R-5 | ecosystem: Environmental > Terrestrial > Plant litter >...
GACACAAAAGCAAAAATAAATAAATCATTGAATGCTTACATTGGGAAAGGGTCTTCCCACTCCGGATGCTCCAAATACAGCAAAAGAGAGAACAAAGATCATAACCTGCGCACCACCATCAAGAGCTCCGCCCAGAATATAGTTGTATTTCTTATACCATCCTGGATGGTACCTTCGAAGCCACAGCTGCGACACAAGACCAACGATAATGCTTGAGGTGATGGTGGAATTGACTCCAGCTGACATCCAAGCGGAGTACTGGGATAAACAGTGTTACATTAGCTCGCTATCAGCAAGAGGCACTGACTTACTTGATAGATGACAGGCAGCAAAATGCTGCTTACAGATACAGGGCCAATTTTTGGCCAGCGCTGTGTGATGATTCAATATATATCCCACCGCCAAAGAATTGAAAAAAACACACTTTATGAATAAGCCACTGCAATACTGTTGGAACCATTCCAATGACCAAGCTCATAGGTACGATCCAATAAGGTCCGTTGAACCCATATAGCTGCTTCGCCAGAGACCAAGTCACCGCCGCACTGTTCAAGCTCTGGGGTACTTGTCCACTCCAAACGTTGGTTCCGGTTGGACTGAGAAGAATTTCGCGTTGGGCATCCACAACCGAGACCATAACAACTATAGTTCGCAGTAAGCATTCGAGATAATTACCTGAATAAAAATAATCACCATAGTTGATCACAGCGCCAAGAATAGTTCCCCATACTTGAGTCAGGAACATGACACGAGGGGGGATCTTAAGGTATTGGCCCATTTTGAGATCTCCTGCGAGATTGATAGACGTAGATACGACATCATGACTCCACATAGAGAACTGGAGGGAAGTGAACACGATGGTCTGGTTAGTGAAGGCTCGCATATTGGTATAATTACTTACGTAGAGATTGGCAACAGGACGGCCTGGGTTGATTGCCCCTGCCACCATCTTCATTAACTGGTTGGTAGCGATACCATTTCCCATACGAGCAAACAGAAGTGTTGAGAATGGCTAATGGTATGCTAATTTAGGGCACACCCAATCAGAATTAGTTAAAATGGCCTACAGTAACAAACGCGCCAAGAATTAGCGCGATAATATATGACCACCAAGGAAGCGTTGTTTGTCCTTTTAGGACTACAATCAAGCCTAGATTTGACAGAATTAGGCCAAAACATACTTATTGCACATGGGCAGAGCCTTACCTGCAAAGAATGATAGAGCGAGGAGGATAGCGTACCACCACCAAGGAGCTTCGTTATATTTCCGCATAGCCTAAAACCATAGTCCGGTAATCGATAATGATGTCTTTGGAAAGAGAATCAAATTATGGTACCTGATAATGAGGATCTGGTTGTGTCCTTCGGTATGCCAACTTGAACGAATCGACGGCATATGGCCCCCAGAACAATATAACGTGAGCGACCAAACCACCAATCTGCACAGACGGCAATATTGAGTGTCATCGAGGTTTGACGGACATTAACATCAAAGCTTACAGCCAGGTTCGCCGTGAGATTTGCCCATGCATTCGAGCCGGTTAGCGCTGGAAGGCCTATCTCGTCCAAGGCGGTTTGATTGAGATGGAAGTTGGTACCGAATACGGCAGATTGATGATATATGGATCCATTAGAAGAAAATATAGATGTGGACAACATTGGGAATGCCAAAGACTATTAAAATACTCTGTTAGTTATCACGAACATGGATTGACAAGAGCAACAGAAAGCTTACATTCCACAAATTCGAGTAATATATTAGCATTATGACCAAATAACAAAAGAAGAACCCAATCCAAGAATTAACTGTGAGAAGTAGATATGAAACTGGTTCAGTCATCAACTGGATCCAACTGATATATAAAGCACACCTTGCTGAACAAGAGGTAGACTCATAAATCTATGGAACATGGAGAATAAGCCCTGGAAGTACCATGTGATGAACATCTACAAGGCTTACCCCGATCCAATGTACTGCCAATCGAAGGAAATGCTAAGGAGGCCCAACCCTTCATTTCCATCTGTGCCACCGAATAAATTTGTGAAAACATCCCTCGTCCTTGAGGACGCCTTTTGACTTGCGAGGCAGAAGATGTTGATACCGTTCAACAAGGGGAAAATATAAGCAGGAATGATCTCGTAAAAGAACATTCCCGTGAATGCCACCCAGAAGAGCTTGACACGTTTGGCATTGGCATTGGTGTCGAAATGCAATGCTATATATATATCGGGTCAGTAAATAGGCTAGGTAGAATACCTCTTGCAACAAACCTTGGAACACAGACACGGTTGGAAGGTTCTATAGCGATTTTTTAAACTTGGGTAACTTGAATACAAAAACGACAAAACTTACGCTCCAGTAAACCATCTCAGCTGGATAAACGGTTAGCGGACGCAAGAGACCAACAAGGCCATAGCTTCCCGAAAATCATATCAATACGTCAGAATTTAATGCGGCTACTATGGACACACCCGAAGCACGCCGTCGAAAAAGTGGCAAGGACTGCAGTAGTCGCCTCAACGTTAGTGTCGTAATAAAGCTACAAGCGAAACCCGATTTTTAGTTCAGCATATATGAAACAACAAGCAAATAGTCAAACTCTTTGGACCGCGAAGTTCTGGACCGCAGTGCTCCCACCAGCAGCAGTCGAGGCAACAAGAGAAGCAACAACGTGCTGGGAATGACGCTGATCAATACGGTTACGTGTAGCATGCTGATGCATTATAACGTACCTCCTTCAAGGAGAAAGGTCCAGGATTGATAAAATGTACAATCCCGCCTAATTTATCAAATCGTGTACCCTCTACTAAAGATCTCTTGGGCAAGAACCTCGCCCAGAAATTCCCCGCGGTATAGATGAGAAGAAGCAAGAAAACCGTGGATACGGTCATTTGCACAGGCTTGAACAAATAGATCTGCAAAATGAAAATAATAATGAGAATTGATGTAGCATATAAGGAGCGACGGCAACATCACAGTCCTTCAGGACATAAGTTTATTTTCTTTAGGCGCTGAGGATTTGCGTCGCAAAAATAGCTGAAGCAGTAGTCCCGTACCTGACAAAGTGCTGCACCCATTCCCGCGAACAAAGTGCCAAGGCATATAGACCTGAATGTGAGTGCTTCATCTCCATCGTCGCGGAGGTCAACGGCAAACCGGGAGACATCTAATCCTGTCGTAATAATGGGTTCTCCATTGCGATATTCCGGCTTATCTTCGTCGAGGACCTGAGCGTCGAGAGAATGCTTCTCGTCTGTGACGCTATCCGACTCAATTTTCTCCTTCGTCTGCGCGGAACTTGAGTCGAGCTGAGGAAGAGCAGAAAGAGAGGGAAGTTCTCCTAGTTTCTCTTCATAACGAGGGTTTTCCATCTCTGTGGGCTAAGTGGCGCTGAGGGGCATTCGGTGGGAGATGATCGCAGGGCCTTTTAAACTACATGCTAGATTCTTGCGCCTTCGAGTCCCACGCAAGGAGTTCCGGAACCTTCAAATGCCTCCATGTGTTGCACTGTAGTGTACCATAAGAGAAGGGAGTTAGTACCGATGGCGGAAGAATCTAGAATGCTGTTACTATTTTGGATCCCACAACGTAGCGACAATACCCTGTTGGAATCCGAAGCGTAGATGAATCCAAAGTCAATACCTCCTATATCCTTATCTGCCCTAAGTTGTTTGAACGGCCCTAAAATTAGTGACTAAAAGCACATGGAATGAGGAGAATGAGAAAAAAACGAGGGATTTGATGTGCGGTCCTTATCACGAACTCAGCCCATACTGCTTGAGCTGAAGTCACGATAATACGTTGGGCAAATCGCTATTGAGATTCTAATCGGCATAGAGTCAGAATTAGTCCCTCGAGCGTTGAGTCTGAACCATATGTCATTATCGCATAAAGTCAGCAACTAGTATCAAACGTTCCGGGATCTCTGGTATGGATTTGCAAAATACAGCCACGCCTAAACTATAAATAGAGGCAGAGGAACAGAGGCACACTTTCGCTGTAAGCGAAGAACACCATGTGGCGCTTTCTGTGCTTATAGAAAGCAGTCTAGATAGAGGAAGGCAGAAGGTAGAGGACATCGGCAAAATAGGAAGATGACTTTGTACGTGGCTGTCTATTTCCACAGTAGGAGATTTAATTTGCCTGAATCCCAACAGTCTGGGGACAACATACGTTAGAGCGCGGGACAGGGAGAAAGTATTCACCACGAGGGCGCAAATGACGATAGAAAGCAGAAATGTGGCGTGCTCACCAATCTTTTGAGGTGCTCCATGAATACCTGTAAGCTCACATCGTCGGTGAAAATGGTCTGCATGCTCCCCGGGCCCGCCGTACCAGACATGTGGGTAGTTGATGGATTCAGCTTCGAAAGAAGGAATCTTGCCTGACTTCCCCCTTGGTCGCATACGATATATCTTGGTACGGGGAAACGATCCACAAAAAGATCCTAAAATAAGAAAAGTGTCAACTCAATACGGAAACCAGCGAATCAACTCAGCAGTGGCATACCTGAGCATCCGCCAAAGGCGCATCCAAAAGGTTTCTGAGATTCTCGTAACCTTCTTGGTCCTGATATCCCAGTTTTCTCCATTTTGCAACTTGCTCGCCATGAAAGATAAGAATATGGAAAAATGTATCTAGAAGGAGTATGGCATCTGGCTTCAATGACACGCTGTCCAGAAGGACGGGTCGGGGAGGAGTATCAAATGTGTAGGACATCAGCGTTGGCTGAATCATAATTAAAGAATTGTTGACATCCTCTTCGTTGAGAACGTGCCTACATAAGCGAGTATTAAACACGCGAGTCTTTTTACGACTAGGAAAAAATGACTCTCACCTATAAAATGCCGTCTCATCGGGACTGCTGTTGAAGATTTGAAGAAACTGACTGCGACGAAGATGATACATGAATTGTGGGTATAGACTAAAATTGTCAGAAAGCCTGAAACTATGGGAATCTTCTTTTCTGTACTCCGCAAATTTTTGACACAGCCGAATAAGCATTCGATCCAACCATCGAAGCACATCCGGGGATCCTTCAACTTCCGCCTTGAATACGGTTATTCGAGACATAAGAACTGCCGCAGCTTCCTGATCGAAGGATGCTGCAATGGCAGGCGATCCAGCCTCGGCATATTTACGTCCAACAGTAGTCACACGAAGTTTTCTGTCGCCAGATGAGTGTTGATAAAGCGTGGTAAATTGAATAAGGCCTCGAGCGTCTTGTTGAAGTGGCTGACCGGCTGGAGTGACTACTTCGAAGTATATCCCTAGGGTGGTACGAGGATTGATCGCATTGATTTTCCATGCTGAAGTTTGTCCGATGCCTATCTCGGTTTCGCCAATATAACTGGATTGTTTTTCAGCAGAAATCGCATGGCCAATAAGTCCGGAAACCTTAATTTCTTTGGAAGTCTATTGGGACAGTGTGAGATTTTGGGAATCGACATGGAAAAAGTGGCATACATGAACGTCGAATGTTGCATTGAACCCCATCGAAAGGTTTCCTTGTTCATCTTTGTTGAACAATCGTAGAAAGCTCTGTTTGAATATGGAAGTATGGAAAGAATCTGTTAATACCATGACGCCATTTGTCGAGTTTGGGAGGGATTTCATTTCATGAAGACCAACTTGGTCAAGACATCCTGCAAAAATATCAATAACGTGTCCGTTGCATGATGATCTCTTTGCAAGCCCTTCGTAGAACTGAAATCGGTTAGACGTATAAAACGTAAGCAGTTGCAAATAACTGACTTCGACCGCACGCTTATAATGCTTCGCTATCTCCCTCTCAAGGTCATTGTGCGTTCGAATAGGTTCCCTGAGTTCATTGCTAACAATCAAACCAGGCCCCGCTGTCGTAGGCCCCCCAGCGAAAAGAACGACACGAGCGCTGGAATCGGGATAGGTAGATTCCAAGAGCGCAATTGCGATACTCAATGCCACTCCTGTGCATCTGACAAAACGTTGATCGCGTCCAACCGGCCATGGGTCTTGCGTGAGTGATTCTAGTAAGCCCGTTAACTGGAACTCGCATTCCTGTATTGGCATTAGAAAACGCGATGCGCCTAATGCAGAATAAGGTAACTTTGCTGTTCGAGGGCCAGTTAAACGTAGCATTTCTTGAATTTCCTTTAGCGTATATTTTTTTGTTCCGTGGAACACATGCGATTTGGTGATTCCTGAGTACCCGATTTCATGAATTTGAGTCTAGAGAAAAACTGAGGAATGGGATTTTAATGATTACGCACATCGACACTTACCACAGTGCCATATGTTATTAGCCCTATAAGAACATGAGGCGGAAGTAGGCTTAAACCAACTACTATTGCATCACAAAGAGCCTTCAAGTCATCCTTGTCAAGGCAAGTATCCACAACAAAGAGAAATATTGGCGGATATTGCGCAGGGCGAGAGAGTGTGTACTCAATTGTTGAATATTGTGATAGGAGTTCTGGTGGCAAGTTTGTTGCCGAAATGTTCGTATACTGTGGAGGGAACGAATTGCGAGATAAACAAAATGGACACGTCCAGAGCTTTCCACGAATGTCGACTTGACTAGAAGAAACAATGTTGAATTGCGGAAATCACCGCCATCACCGTAGGCGTACTCACCAATATGGATTCAAAACAGCGCGACAGTGTTTGCATAACACTGGCTCGTACAACACCGGTGGAAGGTCTTCTCGAACGTTCAATGGAACATATAAAGCTGCGATAGGGACAATTGACTTTGTCGCTTCAATTCGTGAAGAAGGCCAAACATTCCACGATAACCGTATTCCTTATCGACTGTGAGTTTATAAACTTGACATGGTGTGGCAGAAACATTCATACCATCTCTTTCTTCAATTTCATCAAAGTTGAACATGATGGTCTACTAACGTTCTCATACAGGCAACCATTTCCATAAAGTTGTTTCGATACCGTCCGACTCCAATTCTGAGACATTAGAAGAAAGCACGTGGGTTCCAATTTTTTACAGTAGGCCACTGAGTGCAAAGTGAGTGCATTGAATCCCAGCAATGTATTCCTTCGTAAAGAACACCAGAAGTGGCCGTGTCCTGTAGCATCTTAATATCACTATGGTTTAGTATCTATCTGTTTAATTACCCAACACTTTCTCGGGGTTGTAAAGGGATAATCAGGGAATGTCACTATATTCACGCATGCATCGTCAAGTTTTTCCCATGAGATTTGCGTTCTCATATTCGGAAGGCCGGAACACAACTGTGGGTGTCTTTCCGCCTAATTGGTATGGCGGCCGTTCGAACGCCTTTCATTGGATAAAAAGCCTCGTCCCCTAGGTTGCTTGCTTCTTACCTTCACCTCGAAATGTCTTTCCTTTTCTCCTCCTTCAACCTCGACAAGCCCCTAGCTCTCTATTCCATCCCTGTGATATGGTTTACCAGCTTTTATCCCAACACTCTCAAAGTGAGTGAGTTCAGTGTTGCCCTGGAGTTTAAACCGAAGTTGATCCCTCATGGGTCGATTAGTTCCTGCAGATTGACAAAACACTCGGTTACAATAAGTTCGTTTTCTTTCAAAACCTTTACCAACTTCTGCCAATGACCTTCCTTTTCATCTCCCAGCGTCCAGCCAAGGTCAAATGCCGCTAAAAATCTCCAAAACAAATTCTCGCCAGATGTAGTAGCCAAGTTCGAACGTATGGAAGGTGCCCACTTGAACGGAAATGAAGCTATGCCCCTCTGGTTTGCTGCCGTGGTGAGTGTATGCGTACAGTAATGGTCCTTTAGGTGCCAACAATTTTCAAGATTGCTGGACACGTCGCAGGCCTAGATAATCGTTGGTTAAACACTATGGCATTGACATAGTAAGTCCAACTGGTTTTTCATATTACTGTCATACGTGTGCTGAGAATCCTTGAGTGTCGGCATAAGATTCGCCTATAATACGGTCTACATTCACTTCAATCACATCGGCAATGGTTGGCTCCGGTAGGTATAATTTGTTACACTTACTCTACAGCCGCTAATTTACCACGAATTCCATGATAGTTCTTTCCTTTTCTTTTTGGGACTTTGTAAGCTTTAGTTTCTTGGTTTACATGTGCTACCTTTCTCACGTGCATCACGTACTAGCATACCCTCTGAGAATCCTCTTCAAAGCGGCGGCAGCGGTATCCTACAAATAGAGAAACGTATTTATCATCTTATAGAAAGCCTTTGGAATTCAAGTCTTTATGTAATTCATATTGCTCGGAAATCCATGAACGGTGATGTTCCCTACATCTTATGTGTTCGATTAGCGCTTAAGGCCTTTTGACTTTTTTTCATTTCCCAAACTTACCGATGTTGTAAGAATACTTATTCAGCCCAACTTGAACAGTCTCAGATAGATGCCAATTTTAACAGATAGATGCCAACTAGGACAATAGTTTCTGCGAAAATGCAGAGAATAAGTACGCGTGGTTCGGCTCGTCTGTTGCTTATTAAATGCTTATTCATGGAACAAATTGACGGTCATTTGGTAAAGTCAGTTCGAGGTAATTTTGGGCGAAACTTACGATGTTTTGAAGATATAAATCGAACGACGCTTTCTATCAAGCTCACCACTCCAATATGTCTTTCTTGGCCTTTCTGTCTACTCCTCTCTCTTTGTATGCAATCCCCTTTATGTGGTTGATCAGCTACTACCCTGCCGTTACGCGTGTACGAAAATTTATTTTTGGCACGCCCCGTTCAGGACCAAAGAATTGACGATTATCTACAGACATCCGCCATCAAGAAAGCAGGAGAGTTTGACGAGTGAGGAGAAACTGCATCCTACATATCTATATTTTTTAAATGACCGTACTACTACTATATTAGCGTTCAACCCCGTACCAGCTATAGCACAGTTTCACAAAAGAAGACCATACCGCCTGCACTGAGCGCTCGCATTCAGCGAATGGATGCTGCACACGCCGTAAGCTCTCCTGTTCTAACTTGAACTCAGAATGGACCACTCATACATGCACATGTGTGTTTTCAAACTAGAATGGCCTTGAAAGTCTTCCTTTTTTCGGCTTGGCTGTTTTGGCGGGCAATCATGCTCGCATGGATCCTGTAACTCTAAACATTGCATCTGGACTTTAGTACGTTTTGTTCTAATCATACGGTTAACGCTAACAAAATTACAGCCTGATAGCGAGAATAGCATACAATTATTTCTATATCAACCAGCATGACAAATATTCAGCTAGATTCCGGTGAGATACTTATCTGCTCGACTTGTATGAGTAGCGCATTTATCCTCGCGGTCCTGTTTTTGCAGAAGTGAGGCATGGATAATCTCGTTGCGTACGTGGCCAACTGATTTCTCTGCTTTGAATCACTCATGCCATCCCTGTGACCAGTATTCCCTGTCTATATTCTTTTCAAGTCTGCGTCACTGCTTTCCCATGTTTGAAGTCTTCATGGAATTAAGTAGTCAAATATTCAAGCCTATTCTCGATACCGAGATCATAACTAAGTTTAAACTCTACTACTGATTCAATTCCTCGGAAAAATACCAAGGGCATGTGTCTGTCTCATTTTCACACGTTTCGAGTTCAACGTTCCAGTGGCCTGCGTATTCTCCCTCGATACCGCTCTGATGTCCTCCGGCGCTTGGAAAACCCTGTTTGAAATACATAGTTGTGGTTAGACAAGTTTAAAGATATGCTTGATATATGCTTGAATGTTCCTGTTATACCCATAACGAACGCCAAAATACCCTCCGACGCCGAATCCATCCATCCTTATAGGCTTAGTAGGTTGACCGTGCAAGGCGCGACTTTACCTCACGCGCGACTACGACGTGCTCAAATGTTCAGAATTCCACTGGGGATGTGCGCAGTTTCATCATCCCTGATATCAAGCCACTTCGGCAAAGATACCTGGTCAAACCCCATACAATTTTTAACATAAAATGGGGGCTCAGTGCAGAAGTTGTCCCCCATTATATTTCTTGCAATCTTTATAGCTCTTATTCACCTGCTAACATGGCCCTCTCGTCGTTGCTATCCACCCCTCTCTCCATGTACGCTATCCCCGTTATGTGGCTAATCACTTATTATCCTGCCGCTGCGCGTGTAACTACTTCCGACTTATCAAACTCAGTCTCACCAGGTTAACAAGAGATTTCAGACATCTGCGATTAAAAAAGTGGGAGAGTTTGATAAGTTAAGAACGCCCATACTTCCTTCTGTACTTCTCTCATGGAAACTCCGTTTACTCCAGTGTCCAACCCGGTATAAGCTATTCCAACGCTCCACACAAAAAAACCGTTCCACCTGCGCTGGGTGCTCGCATACAGCGCCTTGATGGCGCACACATAGTAAGGATGTTTGCACCCCCTCAAGTTCAGTCCCAATATCATTGCTTTGTTAAACCAGAATGGCCTTGAAAACCTTCCATTTTTTGGATTGGCTGTCCTCGTGGGCAATTTTGCTCAAATGGATCCTATGACTCTCAATATTGCATCTGGCCTTTAGTGCGTTTCTTTCTTGCATTAAAAGTGCAACGCGTGCTAAAAACGAAACAAGTTTGCTGTCGAGAATGGCGTATAATTATTTCTATATCAACCAATATAATCAGAAATCTGCATTTCGTAGAACTGCGACATGAATAATTTCGCTGGGTACGTGTTCCTCACCATCCATTCTTGCGACAAAGCCTAATTCGATTGAAAATTGACGATATCATCACTCGCCCAGGATTCCCATTCTATATTCTTCTTAAATCTGCCACACTTCTTGCGCAAAGACCTTCCGAGAGATAGATATCTCCAGGAGACGACCTGGAGGTTGAAATGCATTACAGTTGTACAGATGATGAGGCTAAATGCGGGGGTCATAGTTCAATAGTTACGGATTTCAGGGAATTCCTCTCCAATGGTACAGGACTGTGCCCTGCTTACATGCCTCAGAATTCCAGCATACGAACATGATTGCGAAGAACTTACCGTACTATTTTCCTTCTGGACTACTTTCCGATTGACGAGTGCAATGAGGCATTTATTCACTCTTGCTTGATTGAGATCAGGCGGTGTAATCAAGTCCGTCACTTTTGATATTATGAGTTTGATGGTGAATGTGTTACAGAGCGAAGCATACATTTAACAGTTTGGTTTGGGTGGTACATGACCCCTTCAATGACTGACTCCATGTTGCGACGAAGTGACTGAAATACAGGCCGGCGACGTTATTAATCGAAAGTGAAAGTAGGACGGGAGAACATACTGGATCGCTGCCTCTAAATTCTAGTGGAAGGCATGCAACAATCTTTTCAATCTCGATCTGATAAACGGTTGAGAATATGACGATTCGCGTGGATAATGTAGAAGGCGTACACTTCGTTCCTTCTTCTCTTTTGCTGTTAGTTTAGCCTTTGGTCCCTTCTTCTTCACAGGTGCACCTGATTTAATCGATGAGGCCCCAGTAGCGGTGGTCGTATTCGCTGAAAATGTGATATCTCCCTCTGTTATCGTCGTCTTATCTATAGCTGCAGCAGCAGATATCTGAGCTTCACGGGCTTTCGCTAGATTTT
>Ga0247779_1001432_pt1 | contig 11529 bp, 16 predicted proteins | sample UWRJL221509R5_FD_179925 | JGI IMG/M metagenome (GOLD analysis project Ga0247779, IMG submission 179925) | Plant litter microbial communities from Arlington Agricultural Research Station in Wisconsin, United States - UWRJ-L221-509R-5 | ecosystem: Environmental > Terrestrial > Plant litter >...
CCAATGATAGTGGAAATCCTGAGAGATTGAAGCTGGGGCTACAGCTACCTACAGGACCAGTATTTATACTCTACAGGTATTCTAGAATGTTCTTGGATGAATAATACAATGATGTCATATAGAAGGCTCTGGAATGTAAAAGGCTATACAAGGCAGTGCATGGCAGTGCATGGCTGTGCATTGCTATACATTGGCTGTGTTCATCAGTGATGCTTGGTTACCATCAAATGATGAATGATGAAGCCTATCTAATCAAAGAATAATCAAAAGATAATCAAACAAAGAAGACAGATAAGATATCTACACAAGTATAAAAGAGAAAAATGAGAAATAAATATATAAAAATATAGGAAACCCTGACAGGGTTGGTAGAACAATTGTTGTTGGAAATGTTGATGTCAGACTCAATCTCTTCAGGAACATGCATCGCTGAATCATCCCCTGTCATATCGTCCTTCAAGTGGTTGGTATGGTATCCTGTCTTCTCTGGCTGGTGCTTCCTATGGGTGCATCACAAGCACGTTGTCCTTGGTCAACACAACACCAGGGGACCATTTGGTATTATGGTGTGTAGCGGACTTCAGCGCTTCGTATTCTGCCTTAGCTTTCTCCATCATCTGCTCCCAAAATCTGGCCTTCTCTGATGGTGTAGAATGTGGTGGTTCTGTCGAGGTGTTAGCTGTCGCCTTCAACAAGGTTTCTTCATATAATGTGTAGTATCCAACTGTTCATCGAGAGCTTTGTCTTGTTTTTTCTTTGCTCCAGTGCTTGTATGAATTGATAACATTCCAAAGACAAGTAAGCTCTTCCTTGGAGTGTGAAGCCACAAGCTCTGTTACTTTGTCTGGTGCGGCAGCAGCAATGGTGGCAGCGGTGGCCATATATGTGGGATCGGGATCGTCGGATGCACTATCAAAATAGTTGTTCGAATGAGTAGTGTTGGTCGCATCAGGGAACAGGCCGTTACACATACTGTATCCTGCTGGTCGATGTGCATCCACCTGAAGGGATTTTTTGGTGCACAAAGCTTTTTTGTAGTGATCCAACACTCCCAGATATTCTGTCCATTGAGGCGTTGGTTTAGATTTGGTGGTTCGTTTCCTTTCCACCATTGCAAGTGATATGATTTTACAAGGCGCCCATGAGATTGGGTAGAACCTGCTTTGACAGCCTTGATGAAGTTGCTATCAAAGGTCCCAGGAAGCATGTCAATGGATGTGTGCATTAGGTTGGTCAACAGGGATCGTAGGCAAAATAGGACATCAACAACTTGTCCAGCAACGGACATGATACCAATGAAACCCATTAGAACAAACTAGAGCCCAGATTGGTATGCCATGAGAGCTAGAAAATGGAAAACTATCATGAACACTCACATTCTCACAGTGCAAAGTACTTTGCATCCACAGTTGATGTTTTGCTGGTGTATTAGCAATAGCCAAAATTGCCGCTGAAGTTCGAATGCCTCCATAGTTGATAAGCACCTGGATTTGTTGCCACTGGGCATCTTTCCGGCCAAATTGGATATTGAAAGGGTTGAATGCGTGAAATTCTAGGCCGTCCATGCCCAGCCAGTAATGTAGTGATACAGTAATGATGAGGAATTAAAAAAATTAATTTAATTCTCATTATGGAAATATGACATAATCAGAGCAGTGACTTGTAAAGTCTAGTTGCTGTTTTAAATGCACGGTCAGACACCACGGCCATTGCCTTCCAGGTTGTTGCTTGCCAATCAGCATATGCAGCTGCACCTGGGTTTTCTTCTGCACCGACAGCAGCGCTGCTCCTGCTCAAACTCCATCCTTTGCTCTTTTGCCTAAAGCTTCTCACTGTCCATTGCATTTCATAACTGACAATGAGGTGTTCTTCTCTCCATCTATCAGCCTGGGCTCGTGCTCAAAGCCAGTGGACACGATCAACTATACAAAAGGTGAGAAACAATCCCTATGAAATCAAAAATTACTCACATTCTAATTGTGTTGCGGGATCATTCTTGACTGCCTCACCCGGCCCATCTGACACTCCAGCAAGACATGTTCGCACTCCATGCCAAATCCAGGACAGCTTCAATTTTGTTGAACCTGGGATATTGGGCTTTAGGATGGCCGTACTCGCTTTCACGTCCTCCTTTTTCAGCTCTTTGAATTGGTGAGTCAACATCTTGGCATTTGCTCTAAGTGTAATTAACTTTTTTCTGCATTTGCTATAGATAGCCAAATGGAGGGCAATTTGATGGTTGATTTCGTGAACACATACACACAATCTCAACTTCATTGGTTTTTTCCCTTCTCGTATGACATGAGAATATTGAAATGATTTCTTGGCTATCTTGTCACGTAAGTGATTCAATTGTGAGGTTGCTTGTTCAATTCTAATTTCAAGTTCTATTGCGCCCAAAGATGAATCTGCATTTCTGTTCAATGGTAGCACCAGGATCCATTTTTGAGCTTCACCGCTTTGTTCACCTGCATCGGTGGGGTTGGCGGTAGTAGACAAATCTTCATCATCTGCTCCACTCTCATCTGCAATGTTCTCCCACGGGTCGACATTTTCACCTGAGCCAGGACATTGCATATCTGGCACCCTTTCTTCCAGTATCCCAGCCGCCGCTTGCAGCTGTGTGAGTTGTCGCATCATTTTTGTCAAATTTTCTGTCATATTATCTATTTTCTGAAAGAAATTCTTCTTGAGGTTGCTTTTTATGGAGTGATTTGCACAGTCTTAGCTCATATCTAGTGGAATGTCACCGATACAATAACTGTGCGTGGGTAGGTAGTTTTGTACTCACTGATTCTGTTTAATGACTAATGCAAAATCAAAATATGTTTGTATCATTGTTCTAGGTCGATGCAGCATTGATGATTTCAGAGACGCCCCCACCTGTGCCTCACGTGAAGAAGCAACCTCGGGAATATATATGTCCATAACAGAGACATCATCTATGCATTTCGATTCAGCTTCTAGAATTTCTCCCTGCCATTTCTGTAAGTGTTCCTCTGATATTCTCTCTGATAATCAATCCAATGCAGCTTGACACTCCAAATGTCTTTCCTGTGCTTTGTCAAATTTTTTTATAAGATATTTGGTCATTCCAAGGGCCTTCTTATGATTCGAGTCCGATGCATGATCACTGAGGATCTCCGACCGGTAAGCAAGTGTTGCTGTGCGCACTGCAGGCAAGATTGTATTTAACTCTGCCCACAATGGCTCCAGAATTTCTCTTGTGACTATGCCTGTACCAGGGATGAAAGAGGTTGCATAACAGAAGAAACACTCGTCCTTATGGGCATGCACATGAAATAATCCAATCGCGCGGTCAATTTCCATCCCATTTGGAAGTTTATCACTGATTCTTTCCTTCAGGTGAATAAAATATTGGCAAGCTATGTCATAGATACAGAGCACCCCCTGATCCGGATGAACTTTTGTCGACTTGAGCACCTCCAAAAATGCAAAATCAATATTTTTCTGTTGTTCGCCATGGTACAAATCAACAAGAGCACCTGGAGCGTAGCATCCATGTTGTGCGCACGCAATGGCTACCTTTCCAGTGACATCACATGCCTTGGATGCAAGAAGGGCATTCATGATTGCTTGAAAGGTGTTCTCACATGCAGCTTTCTAATCAATAGGTGCGTTAGCTGCCTTTGCCAACTCCAAGGGTGTGTCACTTACCCTGAATTTTTCCATTGCATGTTTCAGGAATTCTGCGTACACCTGTCTTATCGGATCCATCCCACTTCCTTCCGACAACTATACATCTGTTGATGGCTTTCCGGATTTTACATGGTCGGCCTTGAAATTACTGTCAGTCACAAACTGGCGGTGGTAAACAAAACCTATTGAGGTCCTCTTGCCAATTTTCGGGTAGATTTCCATTGGGCCCATCTTGAGGACATGCTACACAAAAGGTTACCAGATCCCACAGGCCGATGTTCCTGACATTTTTATTGTGGTTACTGTACCCTGCCCACTTCAGTTTTTTCAACCATCGCCAGAGTCTTGACATGCATCGGAGGACATGGTACAAATTCAGTACGTCCGACAGTGCCAGTGGTGTGGTCATTCACTTCAGCAAGTTGTTGTACTCATAGGCTGACGCCTTGAGTTCGAAGTTGCAGAGTCTGAAGTAGTCCAGAACTTGAGTAGTGAAGATTGTTTTGATGTTTTCAAAGCTGGCCAGAATGAGACGGCTTACAAGAAGGTCAATAGATAATTGATCTTCTCCCTTACACAAGCAAGTAACCAGCGCCATGTTGTGAATGCCATTTATATATACAACACAAACATAAGCATTGTAAAACATGTTGCGTCGAGGCATGTTTTGGCGCTGTCCATCTTCGTGACCATCCTCTAAGTTTTGTGAGTGTGTTTGATATGTGCCGCCATGACTCATATTGAGATATTGAGGAACAGATGCACTCGAAGTCTCCGCTGGTTCCTCAGGAGCATTTTCAACTTTGACAAATCCATGGGATCCCTGCCTATAATCTTTGCCGTTCCCATCTCCGCTCTCCAGTATGACTCTCAAATACCTCTTGTATTCCTTGTCCTCACCACCTGTGGCCAGTACTAGAAAACCATCCGCCTCTGCAGTTATTGATTGTTCTGTCCCCGCCATCACCACTGTGGAATCTGACATTGATACGTCCTCCTCTGGCGGTGCGGTCGCTGCCGTTGAATTTGATGTTTGGGAACTAAAAGCAGAATAGGACACCTTTAACTGTTCCTGTTCAATTTTATCCCTTGTCTTCTGTGTTTCCTCGAGGAGTAATGCTTGATACTGTAAGTATTCACAATATTGCTTATTACTGTAGTGTTTGATAAGAACATAGGCACCGACTTCCCAAAGTTCGGCAGGGCAAAAATGTTGGCCACACCACCTCTGTATCTTGTGGAATGGATTCTCATGATGTATATGTCGCATACACCTCCTGCACATTACTGTGCCTAGCGAGCAATCATGACATCTCCAAACTGCTTTGTTCCCTTGTGAGCAATTAGAACAGGTAAACTGCTCTTTAGATATTGTTTCTCAACTCAAAAGACCAAATAGGAGTTTGTCTGCTCACGACATAAACTCCTTCATATAATAGTGTTGAGTCTACAATCTGTTAAGCGCCCATAACTAACATGTATAAAATTAGGAAAACATTACCTTTCTGGGACATGGCGCTTGTTCTTGCGGTTCTGTATCTTTCCAGTTATTATTGTAGTCGTTGTCAAGTATGTTCTCGTGGGTCTGTCTATCCACATTTTCATGCTCCTTGGGTTTGCGATCCGACTTCTGCCCTTGGTTCAAACGGCCAAAAATATTTTGTTTAATCTTCTTTTTGACACTTTTTTCTTTATCGGTTGTCTCCGTCGTGTATCAAAGCCCTACAAAGGTCTGGGACTCCTCACTGCCCATCTTCATTGTCTTTGGCTTCTTTGCTCGACCTATTAGGAGTATATTCAAGTGTAATGTGATTGACGAGGGGAGGAAAGTGGGAGGGGGTAAGTATAAAAAAGGTTGACTTTGCTCGATCGCAAAAGCAAGTCAGCGGCTGTTTGATGTTCTGTCAGCTCATAAATAACCCACCTTTAGTCCCTAAGAAACAAAACCTTTGGACGTACAACCTGCTCTTCTCCTGGATGTACAATCCAGACCAATACCTGTTACCATTTAAAAATGGTCATGATCCACTATATAACAAGCACGAGAAAGCTATCATTGACAAATATGAGGAAGACTACTGCACAGCAACATCGCCTTTGTCGAGGCATCATGTAGTTGTAGCCCAGCTGTGTCCCGAGCTCTTCAACTATTGGGTGCTCGAATGTGGAATTGCCATTACCGCGATTGATGAATTCAAACGAGTAAATGTGAGTAACTTTTCCACATTACTAGACATGGCGCATAACCTACTATGAACAGGAAATACTTGCTTATGTTCAGAATAATTGGAGACCTTCGAAATCAACCTGAGAATATCAGCCAACATTCAAGGTAAAACGGTCAAATGTCATTTGGGATACCATGAACAACAAGGTTATGGCAGAAGTCGCATCTCTCATGGGGCTTGAAAATGCGACTACTTCAACACAAGGTTGGATTAACCATTGTTCGAAGGCCATAGGAAATATCATAAAGGGTCTCAATGAAGATGAAATCATTACCCTTGACGCTGAAGTCCAGAGGAGAATGAAACAGGGAAACCCTGAACATTTGAAACGAAAGTAAAGTTATATTTTTCTTTCCACCTGCCGACATCGGCAACCGTGGCCCCATCAAATATCCTTTACTGAATATATTTCATTCAGGTTGGCTGCAAAACATCAATTTTCACATGTATCTGATGCAAACTGACGTAACTTTCTAGAAATGGGTATTCTTTCATTGAATTTCGTGGCGTGGCAAGACAAAGATGGTGTATGGGGTATAGAATTGTATGTACTATGCTTCATTCTTTCTATTCACCATATTAGACTAATAATATTCCCAGACATGATGGGGTATCCAAAATTTTGGACAAGAATGGACCTGGATTTGAAGACCAAAATGTAAATACTGTTGAAGGATGGAAACGACAAATGCTTGTGTATCTTGATCAGACACTCGCAAAGAAAGAAGGCAGAACATCAATTCTACTTGATACAGATTCAATGACTGACAGCTTTGACAAATACATTGACATTGACCAGGCAACTGGATTTCCAATTTTAAAAGACACATTCAGATCTCTTGTAAAACCCAAAAAAAAGACTCAAGAAGTTATTTAGGAGATACTTAACACTTTAGTACTGTGAGTACTTATTTGCTAAAATACAATCATATCACTTTTTAACATTAACATTTACTCAGATATAGCCACAGGACGAAAGAATTCAGTTCCTTACACAAAAGTATTGAATGATATCTCAGCATTCATTAGGCCGGAGTTTCTACCAAAGAACTTTCGTTTTCGAGACCCCAGAAATGTTACTGCAGCTGAGATTCAATGCTTCTTCAAACACATCTATGAAAGACAGCAATTTCATTCAATCGAGCAGGTCTTTCGGTTCAAGAAGGTGACAAGTACCAGAAATGAAGGCATAACTGTTCTTGCACCATATCCTCCATGTGGTACCATGCCTGAAGTTTCCACCGCTTCAACCGACACTCCTGATCGCACCCAACCCAACAATGTCAGCACATGAAATGGTATTGGACTTTAGCTCTATGTATAGGATGTCAACGCAGCCTGAAGCCACCCCTCCGGAACTTGATGTCTCTTCTGGTGATTCAATCTGTATTCAGAGAGCTGTTGAGGTGAGAGATATAAACAAAATTTCCGTTCCTGGACCCGCAGATGAAGACAAAAATACTTCGCGTGGCCTCCCTGGAAATAATTGGGACCAACTTGAATACACTGCTACTAGCACATTGACACCAACAAATACTGCAATGCATTGGCCCACACCCAATGAGCAGTTTGTGCCCAATAATACAAACTTGACTCACGGTCATACCGACGGCCTAGGTAGGGCTGTACACTCTGTAACACCTGCCGCTGTTCAGGTTGAGCAGGACATCAAAATGCACATAAATCCTACTCTACTCGCATCCTCTACCATGCTGTTGGCAGCAGTGGCACCCACTTTGCCCAATCATTCAAACTTGACTCACAGTCGTACCGATGGCCCAGGAAAGGCTGTACATTCTGTAACACCTGCTGACATTCAGCTTGAGCAGGATTTTGAGATGCAAATAGATCAAATTGAACAACCTACAGACATATCCGCCACCACATCTATCTCTGGAATTCAATTGCACAGGAAGAAACTTAGAAAATCAAACAAGAAAGGGAAATTGAGATGGTGGTTGAAGTTTGATACTCAGCGGGAGCAGGAACAGCGGTGGGGGGGTCGGTTAAGATGGTGCTTGCTAAAGTGTCAGGTGCGGCAGGGTCAGGACCACCAGGAGGGACAATGCTGGTCAAGTCATGATCAGCAGAAACTTCTTCGTCTACTACTGGTTCTGTGATAGATTGGGGGTCCTCGACGGACATGGCGAGGTTAATGTGGACTTCTTCACCAGTACCTGTAGTGTCTTGACAATGGCCAATGCCCGGCAACGTTGCCGCCTTGAGGTCAGTGCTCAAGTTGTCCTCCATATGTTGTCCCACAACTACTTGGTGTGGACTACCCACCGACGCTGCTGCTGTCGCCCCTACAAGGTCTTCAACCAAATCGTTCAACGCCTTGGAATTGAGCTTGAGGTGGATGACCTTGTTGGCTTGTAGGTCTAGCTGGAATCTGAGACTATCTATTTCTGAATTTTTAGTGAAGTTTGTGTTTTTCTTGCTCTGAGATTTTTCGAATTCTCGGAAATTATTTACAAACTGGGTGACCTTGTTGATCCACAATTGGTGTTTTTCTTCCCATTCCTCTTGCAGGCCCTTGACGTGTGAGGTAAGTCCATTGAGTTGTTTGCAGAGCATACAAATGTTGTTGTCAGATTCTAGAATGCCAAATTTATTGTGTCAACATACAAGAAATTGAAAACAATAATAAATATACTGCGTCCCAGCCTTTCTGCACCCGACTCGTTATCATTATCCCTGAATTGAGTCTGCCCTTGATGTTTATGCTTCCCATTCAAATTCTCAGACTGATCTTCTACTTTGACAGAGGCTGACCTTGAGCTTGATGGCATCAAGTCCGGTTCCTTGGGATCTAGGATAACAAAGGTGGAGTTCATAAAGCTACACTTCTGACCAATCGTGCGACACTAGTTGCATTTCTTGGGCTGGCCTATACTGAGCAACTTGGCAAGGCAATTGTCGGTATCATCCTCGCTTTGGGTTTGCTTCATCTGTTGCTTTTTGGGCATAATGTTATTGTTGTTGTTGTTGTAGTAGTTGTTGTTGTCGCTGCCATTGCCACTGTCGCTATCGCCACTGTTATCGCTATCCTGCTCTCAGGGTTCTCTGCCACTCCTATTGATTGACTTCAAAGACCAGTCCTTCCGACTGTATTCCAAAGTCAGCTTTTGCTTACTAGTCAACATGGTTGGTTCTTGCTTGAGTATTTTCTTTTGTGTTTTGTTAGATGTCCCTGATTTTTTGTTGCTTGTCTTTGTATTTTTGACCTTGTTTGAGAGAGATGCTTCAACTTCCTCGATCTCGCTGTCCACGTCCATTTTGATGGTGTTTTGTGACCTTTTTCTCTTGGAGGAAGGTTCAACGACCTGCGATTTGCTGGGTTCTCTTGTCTTGGAGCTTTTCTCGATTTTCATGACTGCATCTACTACCTCCACCTATGATTCCCCTGATTCCTCCACAACCTTTCTCTTCCTCACTCCGACCTTATTCCAATCTGGTCCTATCCTCCCTGCTGCCGCTTCTCCTGCATTGACTGGCTCCTGCATTTTTGCACCCTCGTTCCACCTGACACTTTTCCTCCTGCTTTCATCCACCTTTGTTCATTTGGCTTTAGGACCATCATCTGAAGGCAGGTCTCCAACTGGGTCGGACTCTTGAGCAGACTCTTTACCAACTGCCCTGGATCTATTGCCTGCTTTTATGTTGGCTTTAGGAGCTGAAATTGATTTCAGGTCATCGGGGTAGTCATGGAGATATTTGTGAGCTGCCTTGAAGAGGAGATCTTCAAGATCTTCAAGATTGCCAGCTGCAACTGCAGCCTTGTATGGCCTGAGCAATGCCCAGACAAATCTGGGGAGCAGAGGAAGTGGTCCCAATTTGTGACGATGTTGGTGGTCAAAAATAGTTCTCTAATGGTATTTTTGAGTTGATTAATTTGAAATGATTCAATAGATAGATGACATCCCAATGAATAGTCAATCTCTTCCATACAATTAACCAGTTTTTCTTGGGACATAGCCAATTGAATTTGGCCTACAAAGCTGGCCAGTGTAGTTTTGATGCTCTCAGCGGTAAAGACAGTTGACGAAGTCATGATTATGAGTGACATTAAGATATAATAAATATTTGTGAGCAACGAGGAATGAAACCAGTTAGGTTGGAGGAGAACTTAAGCACTTACCAGTTACGAGTAGAGGAATCAAATAATGATGAAGAGTCATGTGCTCCTGGTAGTAACTCCGCATTCAGCCACCCACTTTGCACAAGCGCTCAAAACACCTGTTCCTTTCCTGAACTGCTTATATTTCTAATGCCAGGATCTAGGGCAAAGACGCAAAACTGCCAAGATCCTCTGGTGACATCAAATCGTGATGCAAGGCCATCCCAAAGCTCAAAATCACACAAGCGATTTTTGCCAAAGAATGCCAGGGACATTCCCAAAGGATTCTTCGAAGGAACGGTAGATGGCAATGACCATGTCATCATGCCAAATTACCTGCTTGAGGCCTATCAATATGGCTGTGGTGCCTGTAGAAAAAAAATTGAGCTTCAAGCTTACAAGCAACTCAATGGGGTAGGCTCTCATACCAACCTCCCCGATGCCAATGCCGCCAACTCATATATTCTCTATTAGAATTGGATGAAGCATGTCAACAATGTGTCGGATTGAATCACTGATATGGAGCTCAACTACCCTCCAAATCCAGTATGTCTTCTGAATTCATGTTTATTTTCATTTTTTTAATGTTCAATTTTTCGTCAAGCTACTCAGTAATCATGAGTGACTCAACCAACATGCTGTGGTGCTTGCCCTGTGCGAACAACTAGGAATCTCCTATCTTGACTCCTGTCATTGATTATACCTAGCTGAGCTTGAAAAATACAAAGTCGAACTCAAGGCGCTTCTAGCTTTTGAAGAAATTAAAGCTTGTATCAAGTTGGCGCTTAAGCTTGTCACCGCACGCCCCATTGCTCATGCTACTACGTAGATATAATGTTGATACATAGATATATAAAAATACTATCATATGCTTTATTGGCCTCGAGATCAATTTAAACAAAAATTAAACAAAAACTGAAGTCGATTAACATTATGTCGGCCGGGTCGGTGAAAGGAAGAGACCTGCCTACTAATTACAAAGTACAAATGCCCCAAGTCCACCTCATATATCCAAATGCAGCTAATATGTCTGCCGCCATTGATATTCATCAATATGGCAAATAGGTCCATTGTAATCCTCATGTCTCTATATACATACACAAAAAACACACAAAAACAGCTACTGTTCATACCCTTCTCAGTCACTATCAGATCCAGAAATTGAATCATTGCCAACGTCAGCTAATTCATCCTCTGCAACATAGTCAAAATCCGCCATTGTAAAAAGTTTCTGACTCTTACGAGCTGATTGTGTGGCGGAGGGGGCGGCAGCGTTGTTGTTTTCAGGCTCAGATTCATCAGTATCACCGCTGAATAAATCTTCCATGGAGGACCTCTCCTTGGTTTTGGTTTCCAGCTCGGATGCATCTATATCAGAGTACTTTACTCTCCCCCAGTGTTTGTTTTAGTGATTGTAGTGATCAAACACTTTGAAATTGGACTTGTAGATATAGATTTGTATATAGATTTCGCAGTTTTTCGTGTTTTCGGACAGTATTTCGTAAATAACTTTTCGTAGAA
>Ga0247779_1001433_pt1 | contig 11523 bp, 13 predicted proteins | sample UWRJL221509R5_FD_179925 | JGI IMG/M metagenome (GOLD analysis project Ga0247779, IMG submission 179925) | Plant litter microbial communities from Arlington Agricultural Research Station in Wisconsin, United States - UWRJ-L221-509R-5 | ecosystem: Environmental > Terrestrial > Plant litter >...
CCGGAGGAAAAAAAAAAAACCTCGATATCAACGCCCCACGATTCACCACCCTTCTGCTCGTGCTTCGCCCAGAGTCTGCTGATAACCTCATTACCCTCAGCCCCACCCAATGCGTTCTCAGCCAGCGTTCTCGGGATGACTTCCAACGCACTCGAGAATTTCTTAACAGCATGTTGCGAAAGTCCCTTCAAACTACTACCGTAAGTTTCGATCCTCTTTGCCAACTCGATCTCTGATGATCCCGCACCAGGGACCAGCCGTGGGTCCTTGATCAAGCTCTTGATGACATTCACACCATCGTCAATCGCTCGCTCGAGATCATCCAAATGGTTCGAGGTAGCACCACGGAGGACAATAGTCGCCGTCTTCGTTTTCTCTGCTTGTGACGTTGGGTCAAAGCCAGGTTCTCCTGGAAGAAGCTGGCGCAGCACCGTGACGCGATCACCGCCGATCTCGATCGTCTCGAGGACGTCGACAAACCCAGCTTCCTCTGCTGTGGGTGCTCCTACACGGGCGAGAGGGGTAGCGTTTACAACGCGACATAGTCGGCGTAGTTCGAACTTGGAGAGCACTTTAAGGACTGCGATGTTAAATCGGTTGAGGTAGTGCATCGTCAATTCTCCTACGCTCGAGCCAGCAATAATCACTTGAACGCCAGAGTCAGCAATTTCTTTGACGATCTTTTCCAGCTGCTTCTCTTCTCCAGTGGTGAAGTTGAGCATTTCATCGGCATTTTTGATCAAAACTGTCCCCTTTGTCTCGGTTTGCGCAATATCCAGTGCAGAGGTGAACACAGCGACCTTTCCTTTCAGCACCTTCTTCACAGTGCCTTCCGGCTCCCTGCCGAAAACCATTCCCTGGACGACCTTGCTTCCGGCAAGGCTACCTCCCATGATCTTAACCACTCGGACATTATCGACATTGAAGTTCTTGGGATTTGCGGGCATAATAGAAAGAGCAGCTTCAGCGACTAAATTCGAGAGTGTATCTTCATATCCGTATTGTTTTGATGCAATGGCAGGTTTGAGTGCAGAAGCAAGCGAGTTGTGTGTCAGTGGTGAGGGTAAGCTAAACGTTGTAAGTTCTGCGAAATGTCAATAATAAGGCGTAAGACCAAGAAGGCGAAACGGACTTTCTAGTTCGGCTTGAGCTTTTACAGATGCCAGTTCATATCCTTTGATCACTTCGCTGGGGTGTAGGCCCATGACAAGAAGATTTTCTGCCTTCTTCAATAGCTCGCCACCCAAGATGAGAACCATATTTGTCGCATCTCCCATCTATTCGATATAATCGGTTATTTTTCACCAAAAATTCGTAACTAAACGTACCTCGGCTTCCTGGGACTGCGATGCCATAACTAATAATTTCGCAGCTGGATGCACGACCTCGATCTCCCTGATGATTGTTGCAGCATCTGAAGTCACGAACAGACGACCCAAATGGTTGATAATCAGCTTATTACGACCTAGTGCACTGTAAGTGTCTTTCAGCATCAATTAACACGAGAAAACGCGCCATTTGGACCGAAACTCGTCCGCACGAGATCAGAAAGTTCATTTACAGCTTGGATGTTGCGCAATACAGCTTCATCCAGTCCCGAAAGATGCTAATTTCCACTGGTCTGAGTAAGCATCTCTCTCTCAGGATATATACACACCTTGTAACCATCCTTGAATAGCTGGAGATTGTTGCTTTTGGGAACTTTTAAAGACATGATCAAAGACGAGACAGAAAGTTAGACGCGTACTACTCAGCGATTCACAGGGATATTGACTTTTGCAAAATATTTGGCACAGCCACATTTCTCTTTCTCTTGCGAGCCTTGCATGAGCCCTACATCATCTGGTGCTTCATAAGCGACAGAAATGACAGGAGGGATTTCACAAACCCAGAATTCTTGGTTTATTGTGCGTGTTGTGGCTATGTTCTATGCAGACACTATTCACGCTTGTTGTGATTGGGCATCTTGGTGCTGAAACAGAATATATAGCTGGTGAGCAATAACTAATACACTACGATACATAATAGAGGGCTAAATATACATAGTTAGAGAACATATCCATCTATCTAGTCCACATTGCCATTTACACTGGCGATACCAGAATATAAAATCACCTTGGGTCTCAGCAATATCGACTCGTTCCATTCTCCTCTGGTGCCCGAAATCTTTTCAGCGCGAACTAAGCCCAAGTCGGTTGTACAAATGATAGATTCCAAACCATTCGTAGGTTTGTGGCTCGAAGGTGTCCCGACAGCATCTTCCATCGTTATAGGATTAAAGGCCACGTCAGGTGCAATGTATAACGCCTCCAAGTCGCAGGAAGTAACTCCTTCGCCGATATGTTTGTTTAATCTTTGGGCTTTCTTGAGTACCGTAGTTATCTGCTCAGAGAAACCATTGACTATCCGGTCTTGAATAGCCGGTCGACTGTCTTTGTGGCCTGCAGACACGAAAACATTTGAAAGAGCGTCCGCCACATCGGAGACCAAGTCTAGTTCTTCATCGAGCATCCGTTGCAAATGCGTCCTGGTCAATTGTCGCCACCGGCCTGAGACGGCTTGCTCCTCTGTTAACGGGTGTGAAGTAAGTAATTTATTCTTTTCTTTAGATTAGTATCTCCATCGGCGACTAACCTGCCTCCCTCACTCTTGCGTAGATTTCACTAAGCATATGTTCGTCTTCTGGGCTCTCGAAGCACCAAGACGACACTATCCAGTGGGTATACGCCGACATGCTGGCTTGTAAGGCAATTTGGATCATGATTGGGTCTTCGTTGTGGTCTGTTGTCCTTAACAATTCTGCCAACCGCGGTCCAATGACATCCTCTGCTCTTGTATATGCCTCTACAAAATCCTCAGACTCCAGGTCTTTTCCGTTTGATTGAGTATTCCCCTTCAATTCCAGTGGCAGCTCTTCGGCCAGCGTCGCTGCTGTCTGCATGATTTCGCCATTCAAATCTTCGACCAATTTTATCACATCCGCGCCAGATAGTTGATCTGCCTTCGTCAAGAAGGCTTGCGCTCCCTTGAGCTCAGAGGTTCGAACGGCGAGTAACTCAGCTACTTGCAGCCGTTCCATCTTCGCTCGTTGTATTTCTCCTTCCAGCTCATGATTGCGTGCGCTAAGCGCCTTGGTTCTGTCGACCAACACTTGATTTTGGTGCCTAGCTGCATCGAGGTCTTTCTCAAGAGTCGAAAGTCGCTTCCGGCGCTCATCGGTATCTTGCAAATGTGACCGTTCCTTTGCCTTCCGCTGCTCGATCTCTACCTCCTTTTGTCGGATCGTTCTACGAAGCAATCCCAACTCCTCCTCCTGTTTCCTAATAGTCTCGCAATCTTCTCTTCGACATCTTTTCGCCTCCTTCCAGAGTATGTGGGCCTTGAAGACGCCGTAAATGGTCGCGGTGGAGAGGCCAACCAGGGCGCAGTATGCTCCATATCGCGTCGTCGGCAAGAGTTTTGAAGGAAACATGGAAGAAGGAGTGGCTTGCATCGGTTAAGTTAGACGGTGGACTATCATCATAATGTCGTTCTTACGCATACCAGTGGTTACTTTTCCTTCCACAGACTGCGGTATGCCATGAGGCGAAAACGTGTGGCTCTCGACTGAAATCAGAGCCCTCGTCCAAGTATCTTCCTGCCCTTCGCCTCGTGCGATCAAACATCACGGCGCCGTGTCGGACATGTACTCGTCTGATTGATAAAACCACCATGAAGTTGCTTTCAGACATACGTCCTTATCATTGTTTCGAATACAGGCCCATTACATGTGTAGTACGATTTTCTCAGGTTTGAAGAACGTGTTGGACGTGGATGGAATCTAATCCTCCTGATGTTTGCTTTTAGGTCCGCCTCGTACCTATATTTTTATAACGATATTGCTTCGCCAGTCCAAAACGTCAAAACGTTTAATATCAAAATGATGTCGGACGGTCGGCGCGACGCGATTGGGCAATGCGGCCAGTCTTCTTTCAGCAATATTAGTCTGTTTTTGGTTGTTTTTGCGCATATGCAACATGTGCTTCCCGTTTCGTGATTTCATGTCGGCCAAGCAACATAGCTTCAAGAATATTTTGCCGCAATTCAATATCAATTGGGATGAATATCATGGGCTCAGATCTTAGCTACGTCAAGTGCTAGAACCCAGGAAGTTATGGCTTCGTGGTCAAGGGAATAATTATTCTACCATATCAGAACCAGTAAGATATATCTTCCTTCACATAATTATGCCGCACATAACTCATAGATTACCAGAGGGCGCCGTTTAACACCACCTTCGGTTTTAGAAGTAGGTGGTCGGGTTCTTTTCCTGTCGCGTCTACCCATTTCAAGCCCAAGGCACTCGTACAAACAACTTCATCCTCTGGAGGGAATCTCGGCATTTGAGGCCTCTCGGCGTCAGCATCGAATGGACAGTCGTTTAGCATTCTTTGATCATCAAATGTCTGGCCTGGTTCAGTTACTACCGCTTCAAGTTCTCCACTTGACTCCGCTGTTGTAAGGCTGTTGAGGCGTAGGGCTTGAGAGACAATGTCCGTCAAATTTTGCGTGAACTTCGTCCGCAGTGTTTGTTCAGCTACACTATCCTTCGACCAACCACAGGCAGTTAGCACAACCATGAGCTGTTCTATAATGGTGGAAACTAGTCTCGTGTTCCTGTCTGATGAAGGGAAGCAACAATGTTGAGTCGCCTTTCTCCAATTCATTGCGATATTAGGCCCACCTAGGCGATTTTTTACGTTAGCCCTAGCTAAACCTTTTAAAGAAGACGGAATGGCTTACCTGTTCCTCGTATCCTTTCATACAACACCACCAAGAAGTTGGCATACTCCCACTCAGCAGGATACCACGAAGTGGTGATTCGCATGCAGGATGCGATCAGGGATCCTTGGAGTGCCATTTGCAGGAAGAAGGGGTTGTACGCCTCGGACGAATACGAAGCCTCTTCCGCTAGTTTCGCGACGAGTTCTAATCCAAGTGTTGCCTTTAGAACTTCCGCCATTGAAGACCCACCCTGATCGTCGGTCACGAACCTCTTTGGGATATATTCGAGTTGGTCAGTTATGGCAGCTGCGGTTTGAAAGACCTCTTCGTTCAGCAGCTTGATTGTGGTGATCGCGTTCTCGACACGTGCTTGGCGTGGTCCATTGATGATGCTTCGGGTGACGTTTGGTTTGCATTGGGAGGAGGAGCTTTTCAGTGTTTGCAGTTCATTGGACTGACGACGTAGCTGGTCCATTACCATCCTATTTTCACGCTCCGTCGTGGTGAGGTTGGTCTGGAGAAGCGAAATTTGCGACGATAGATTGTTGTTGTTCATTTCGGCCATCTTTATATGATTTTCTTTTTCCGTCACGAGATTCTGAGCTTTCGCGAAATCTTCCTCGCATCGTATGACCTGTGTTTCAAGCTCGCGAATCCTCTTTTCCACATCCTCAGTTTCTTCCTCTTCCGCGAGGCGCTCTTCGAGACGTCTGATGGAGTCCTGCTGTTCGGCCAGTCTCGAATTTAGTTCTTCGTTCTCCGTCTCCAGGGTTTCGGTATCCTCGCGACTTTGTGCAAGCTGTTCTTCAAGACTGTCGATGTAACCCTGCTGCTCGACCAATTTGGAATTCAGCCCATTGATCTCGTTCTCTAATGCCCCGATCCTCTCCCGGCTCTCCTGCCTCTGGACGTCAATGGTGCCTTTCAGATGTTCGACTTCTTCCATCAAGCTTTGGTTCTCCATCTTCGCTCGTCCTTGGATTTCGTCTTTTTCCTTCTCCAAGGATTCGACGGTGGCTTTGGTGCTTCGCATGCTAGCCTGAAGTTCGTCGAAGGCACGAGTAATAACTTCTAGCTCTCGACGAGTCGCAGATAAGGGGTCCTCAGTGTCTTGGATCACTGGTTCTGGGCTTGAGTTGAACTCGCGTGCCACAATGTTTCCTACGATATTTTCTTCGTCCCGAGGGACTGGCATCGTCTCGACTCTATCGACCAGTGCGACTGCAGCATTGCCGTCTTTCGCATCACGTCCTTCTTCTTCGTGGATTTCAGTCCACTCAGTTGGGGAATGTCTGTCTTCTGCTTGTTGAACTGTCGCATAACCTGGTTCTTCCACAAAGTTTGGCTTCTCCGGCGCCACAACTGCCTGAGACGGTGCCTTTGCCACGACGAGCGGGAGGGTGTCGAACGTTTGGTTTTTGCTCTCGGCGATAACTGGATTCATTTCGACCGAGGATGAAGCTGGAGCGGCAGAGAATGACTCTTTCTCCGACGTAGTGGTCCCGGTCTCGTTGACCTGGCCATTAGAGGCTGTCGTGACCGTTCCCTGCTCGTCAGATTTGTCGATGGGTTGTGCGAGGAGGCTGGATTTTCTCTCCTTATCCTTCTCCGTAGACACAGATGAGATGGAAGGCGGTCCTCGTTTACTTCCTTTGCGGCCCTTTCCTAGTAGTCTCGAAACGGAGAACATTGTCGACATTTTGATGAAGAGTAGTTTAATATGTCGATATGAGTGGCAAGCGCTGAATAATGATGTTTGGGTTAGAAAAGCTACCTCCGACAAGAGGTTTTTATGGCAATACCCTACTCAGCTCCACCTGAAACCACCTCGTTTGTTTGTGTCAAGTCAACGAGGCTTTACAACGAGGCCTGCGGCATGGGTGTCGTTTATCCATAACATGCCACAATGCCACCATCACTGCCTTCCATGAAACTTTGTGGGGGTGCTCCCTTTGTTACGTTCGAGTCGCGACATAAGCCTGGTCGTCAACATCACAACTGCAGGAAGATCACTTCGTTGATGTACGATTGTTTCAGGCTACGCATCGACCTTCCCAGCACGATAAACATAAGGTTGAGCGGGTATCTGGCCTTATCCTTGGTTCGTAGCACGAGTGTGATATGGCCTAAATGTTAGATTATTATTAAAGACCTCGTGGCAATGGCATTTTGACCACGCTTACAATGTATCTTTCGAAAATGATTATATGTCCAGGTGAAATTTTCAATAAAAACTTCAGATATCGTGTCATGCGATTCACATTTCAATCAATTTCATGAGGTAGACGTAGTATTGCCATTTTCTTCAAATTCCCACAAGGCTGTTGGACGTGCCTTCTTTTTAGCGCCGGCCACGTACACGTTTATAAGATGGCAGAGATGCTTCCTCCTGCTTGTGTTCAACCTTCGTCGACGTGATGGAATCTCGCACAGCTTTCACTGGCACACGAAGGAAATTAGTTTTGGCCTTCGATGTTGGAACCACTTACAGCGGAATATCGTACAGGTGGTCCTTGGTTTCCTTAGATCTGCCTGATCTTCGATGACTGATACTGCTTGGATACCGCTCCGATAGCATACTGGATCCTGGACAGGTACCAGAAATCAAACCTGTGACAAGGTGCGCGTGATTTTGTATGTCCTTACAGTGCCTGTTTGTTTCTGATAATCTGGAAGATTCCCGGCCCACGAGCACGTAACTGGAGCGTCGAAGATCCCTACCATCATCTACTATGATCGAAATGGTAAAGTACGCGCTGTTGGGGCAGAAGCATTAGACGAGAGCATATACGAGAAAGCTGAAGATGAGCAGTGGATCAAAGCTGAATGGTAAGTTGGTGTGCCTTGATCACAAAGGAGCAACGAATATACAGATACGCAGGTTTAAACTCCACCTACGGTCCAAAATAGGGGTGGGGAAGCAACTGTCAGAGAACATACCTCCATTGCCTCTGAACAAATCTGTAACCGAAGTGATTGCCGACTACTTGACGTATCTCCTCCACTGTGCGTCTACCTATATTCAAGACACCCATGCAAATGGGCCCACGCTCTGGGCATCTCTCAAAGATGGCATCGATTTCGTTCTGTCGCATCCTAACGGATGGGAAGGCACGCAGCAGACAGAAATGCGCAAGGCAGCTGCACTCGCGAAGCTCATTCCAGACAATCCAAATGGACATTCTCGACTTTCATTTGTAACTGAAGGGGAAGCCAGTTTACATTTTTCTATACAAAATGGTTTACCAGATAGTGCCATGACTGTATGGCATCATTGGTTCTCGGAGTTTCACCCTGCTGATTTTACTTTTTCAGAAAGGTGACGGTGTTGTGATTGTCGACGCAGGAGGAGGCACGGTCGATATAAGCTCCTACAGCAAAAAAGTCGATCCATCAAAAGACATTTTTGAAGAGATTGCCGCACCCCAGTGTCACTTTCACGGGTCTGTTTTCGTAACCATTCTTGCACGAGTGTTCCTCGAGAGTGAGCCAAAAGCATAATCATTTTCTCGACGTTCCTGCTATATGCTGGATATTATTATTAACTTTTTATGCACAGATTATCTTGAGGACTCCACATACGCAGATGACATAGATCACATCTGTCAGACGTTCGATAAAACCACGAAGCTCAGATTTCGAGACGCCGCAGAGCCCCAGTATATTAAATTCGGAGGTGCCAGGGACAACGATCCGGAGTACAACATCCGGTTTGGACAACTTAAAATACCAGGGTAATCCAGAAGCAACTTATCTCAACAAGAAGTTCTGATTTGTCTTCAGAACTGATATGGCGATGTTCTTTGAGCCTTCGATAAATTGTATTGTCAAGGCCGTACAGGAGCAAAAACAAACAGCCCACAAACCTATTTCTGTAGGTTTATCTATATTTTATTTTTTCCGTTACCCCGTCTTAAATTATATCTGACCGCTACCTTCAGCACATTGTTTTAGTCGGAGGATTTGCGGCAAGTGACTGGTTATTCAAGAAAGTTCACGATGCTCTTTCGCCTCTTGGTCTGAATGTAATGCGACCCGACAACCACGTGTAATTATTTTTTATCATATTCACTTCGAGTAATGACCGTCACTCATTCTGTGGTTTTTAGGAACAAGGCAGTATCAGATGGGGCGATCTCCTTTTATCTCGACCATTTCGTAAATACACGAGTATCGAAACTCACCTACGGCAACTTCTGTCATATCCCATTCAACACCAATGACCAAGAGCACCTGAAAAGGTCATCCAAGACGTTCGTGTCGGTATCTGGCATAAAACGAATCACGGATTCCTTCGATATCATCCTACCCAAGGTTGGTCTACAATCTCATATTCTTTTAGGAGATCGTGCTTAGATGGCTTTTACGAAGAACACACAGGTATCCGAAACGAAGGAATTCCGAAGATCATATTTCCGCGAATCAGAGTCACCTAAGAAGGACTTCAAGAACGCTACTTTCAATGTATGGTGCTATAGGGGTTCAGTTGATGAACCAAAGTGGAAGGATGTCGATCCGAGTACGAGGCTTATTTCAAGTACCTATAGTTTTTTTTTTACTGAAACCGAACTTCACTGCAGAGAATTACACGAAACTGTGTACCATCGAAGTGAACAACCTTTCGCAGTTACCTCTCATCCCTCAGAAGCGAATCGGAGGCACATCAACATACTACAGGCTGGATTATGATATTGTTTTGCTCTTCGGTTTAACGGAGCTGAAGGCTTTTGTTGCATGGAAAGATCATGTAAGTATTCCTCTTACCTTTGCTATGGGATTTTATTGGCTAGCTAAGAATTGCTCAAATACAGGGCCTCGAAGCGAGGTGAGAAACTGCCCGCTGAATGGTGGTCGAAGATGGACGTTAACATGCACTAATGGTTATTTTAAAGGAGCGTAACGAAGATTGTATATGATCCGGATACGACGAACGACGGGTAACATTTTCCAGGCTACCCTTCAACAAAGCGAGATACTGTATGTAGGCCGCTGCGGTATTGTGGTGTGTTGACTAGGTAGTAGATACATAGATTAGCGTAATAATAGCGTCACTGAAAGATGTTTAGCTAATGTATATAACGTGAAGTAGGCTTTACATCACTCAGTGAGATCCCACCGTCCCTTGCCCATATTCCAGGCTCTTCCGCGCTTCCTTAATAGTTCTAAAGCGTCATCAACTGTCCATTCTCCAACATACTTCCACCTATCATCTTTCCTCAAAACGCTCAGAATACCATCTTTCGTCGCCCCTGCATAAGGTTTCCCGATCTTTTCGTAATGGTCAACGAGGACTTTAATGGCATTCTCAACGAAATCGGCCAGGTAGTCGGGAGTCAGAGAGATATAAGCTTCCTCATTGGGATCCGGATCTGAAAGAGTGCCTTCATCGACTTCAACGTCGACAAACGTTGATGAAGAGGAAGAAGAGTTCATGCTAAATAGTGAGCTTCCGTCGCCGATTGTTTTCCACAGGAGACTGGCATTCGCTATGGAACTGTCTGGACACGCTCTCGTCGGACCATCCCAATGGACCAGGCACCCTTCCTTGAGCAACTGGATTATCGCCCATTGGAAAAGCCTCTTCATTTTCCGCCCAATTTGGGCAGGGGAGACAGCCATTGCTGCTAATAATTGAGCTTTCTGCGTGTTCGTAGGTTTGGTACCTGCATCTTTAAGTTTCTGTTTTTCTTCCCGTAGTCGCCGTTTGGTAACTGAGTTTACTACTCTTGATGCCAATAAGGATAATTCTGGCACTCGGCGAAGGTAAGAGAGTGTGAACCCCTTCCTATTTGTATCTGGGGGTAGAGGTGCAAAGCTTGATCCTGATCCTGATGTCGTTGCAATCCCAAAATTAGGAGGAGGTATGCGAGGCCGCGGCGTTGAGTTCAGGTTGCAATAAGATGAGCTCGCCCGTGGTGTTGCATCGCTATGAGCGCGATTGGTCGGGGTGGTGGGTGTTTGGGCAACCGAGTCCCCAACATCAGAGTCATAATCGTCGCCAGCAATAAGATTAGGTGAATGGTCCATATAATGTTTTAAATAAATACGGAATGTGTTTTCGGTAAGATCATGTGTATGTAGTCGTGAGGGATGGCGTAGTTTGATGGGCGACTATTTTCTTTGATTAAATAATGCACGATACGCAGTAAAAAACGTACTTTGTAAACTTGCTCGAGCTCATCAGAAACGGGCTTGGTTGGACTCGAAGACACAGACGAAGGTGGACTGGACTGCCAAGTTGATGGGGTAGGTGGAGCACGACTCTTTCGAGGTGTCTGGAGATTCTTTGGAAGCGGTATAACAAAGGGCCCTTTCTTCGAATACAACACCTTATGTAGGCGCATGACTTCCTTAGTGTGAAGTAATTCTTCGTTAGGAGCAGAGCAAACTGTCGTCCAGTCTCATTAGTAGCACAGCAATGGAATGTAAGGCGTTCGACTCAACCTATTTCATCAACGCCAATAACTCGCGAATCATGATGAGGGCGAACAGTTCCAATAACTTGAACGAATGATCCAATTCTCGCTATCGGTTTGAGGTCAGGTAGACATTCTGGGAGATGTTTGGCGCTGGTCATGGGCCGATGATGTTGATGATTGCAGTCAATAACTCCAGTACCATCGTCGACTAGGGTGGAATTATGAGGGCGACTTCATTATTGTTGCAACCAATATCCCTCACTTGAGTAAATTATCCTTTTCTCGTAAATTTGAATCCCCACAATCATTCCAATGATCTTGACAGTGCGACATGGAACAC
>Ga0247779_1001434_pt1 | contig 11520 bp, 24 predicted proteins | sample UWRJL221509R5_FD_179925 | JGI IMG/M metagenome (GOLD analysis project Ga0247779, IMG submission 179925) | Plant litter microbial communities from Arlington Agricultural Research Station in Wisconsin, United States - UWRJ-L221-509R-5 | ecosystem: Environmental > Terrestrial > Plant litter >...
CAGCTCCTCGCGCGCCCAGCCTTTCAGATCCCACCTCCTATTCTTGAACTCGCTTTCGCCGCACTCCAAAGGGATCTTATCGCCGCCGCAGAGCTCTAATTTCGTGGGGATCCCTTAGAACACCTTGTTAGCCAGGCGGACGACGAGCGGCAGCGACCGCCTTGAACTTTGCGCCGTCCGCGAGATCTTTGGGTCTACCGGACGCCTACTTGTTTTCGATCAGTGACTGCCAACCGAGAAAGCAGACCGGGAGGCCGTCGAGTTCCGCTTGCACGCGCGACGCCCAGGCATCCTCGAATTCCACGCCCGAGATAGAGATCGACAAGCCGATCCGATTGGGCGGCGCCCAAACTGGACGACGTTGCCCGGCTTGACGGCATGCCCGCCAACGACCAGAAACTCAATTTGGTGAGAGTCAGTAACGCGACAAACTCTCTCAAGTCTTGCTGAACCTTCACCGGTCGACGCCCGAGAGGGAGCAACTAGGTCCAGCAGAATCTCAAAGCGTTCCTGCGGTGCAAGCGCGGCGTAGTACTCGTCGTCCACGCGATCGGCGGCCTCGAAGCCTTGGAAAACCTGAATTTCGCGCTGCGCCACAATCAGTTCGGCATCAGGTGCTCGCGGACTGCCCACGCTACTCCAGTGGACGCATTCGAAGCCCGCTTGGGTGAGAAACGCCACCCAAGCGAGCGAGGGATTGCTGCTAGGCGAGCTTCCGCTGAATTTCATCATCCCAACGATCTAGGCGCTTCTGTGCGTAGGCAGCGATCGTTGGATTCGAGTTCGTGGCAAGTTGGTGCAGTTTCAGGCGGGCGAGCGGGGTCCCAATGTCGGCCAGCGCCCAGGTGCACTTGCGCGCGAGCCCAAAGAAGTCGTCGTACTCGAGATAGGCGTGCTGGGTGGTCGCGGCAGCAAATAGTGCCTCCGCAGACGCAGGAACTTTCATCTTCTGGAGTGCGCTGACCAGGTCTTCATGACGCCTGTGCCAGGGCATCAACAGCGCGTCGGTTAATAGGTCGGCAAGGTCACACGGCAAACCGGCTGCGAAGGCCGACCTGACGGCAAGCTCGAAGGCCTCCGCGTCCTCGGCTTGAATTGCGGTTAGGAGGTTGTCTCGAGTTTCGGTGCTGTCGCTCACGTTCACCGTCGGCCCAGTCATAATGGAACGACCGGCTCGAGTCACCAAGTCGTGGGTTACGCTGCTAGCTGCAAGGCAAGAAGAGCAGAGCCACATGGTGAAAGGAGCCGGTCTATGGCCAAGAATACACGATTTGTAGGGTTGGATGTGCATGCGGAGACAATCGCGGTGGCAGTAGCTGAGGGACGCAATCAGGTGCGGTCGCTCGGGACGATTGCCAACCGAGCGGAGGCCGTACGACGGCTGGTGGGGAAACTCGGCAAGCTGACTGAGGTCAAGGTTTGCTACGAAGCGGAGCCCACGGGCTACGCGCTCTACTGGCAGCTGACGCAGCTCGGCGTGCAGTGCGAGGTGATCGCGCCCCGCTCGTTCCAATGAAGTCCGGAGATCGGATCAAGACCGATCGGCGCGATGCAGAAAGGCTAGCGCGTTCGTACCAGGCCGGCGACCTCACAGCGGTGTGGGTTCCTGATTCGAAGCACGAAGCGTTGCGGGACTTGGTTCGAGCACGAGAAGCGGCAAAAGAAGACCAATTGCGGGCGAAGCATCGGCTCGGCAAATACCTGCTGCGATACGGCCTGCGCCCCGCCGACGATGGTCGCCCGTGGACAGCAGCGTGGTGGCAGTGGGTGCGAGCTCTCAAGTTGCCACACCCCGAGCAGAATACGACGCTACTCGAGCTGATCCTCGAGGTCGACCACCAGGGCCAGCGCATCGACCGTTTCGATGCCGCGATTGATCAGGCCGTCGATGCTGCGCCCGAGCAGCTGAAAGCGATCGTGGATGCGCTGCAAGCGCTGCGTGGCGTTGCAAAAGTAACCGCTGTCACGCTCGCGACCGAGTTCGGCTGCTTCAGTCGTTTCGAGAAGGCCGGGCAAGTGATGAGCTACACGGGGATGGTGCCGTCCGAGCACTCGAGTGGCCCGAAAACGAGACGAGGCGCCATCACGAAGACAGGCAACTCGCACCTTCGGCGCGTGCTCGTGGAGTCGGCTTGGCACTACAGGCATCAGCCGAAGCTGTGCAAGCGTCAGAAGGAGCTGCTGACCGCGCTGTCGCCAAAGGTTGCAGCCATCGCCTGGAGTGCCCAACAGCGGCTGCATCGCCGCTACTGGGCACTCCAGAACAAGAGCAAGCCGAGCGCGAAGATCGTCACCGCGCTGGCGCGCGAGCTCGCCGGCTTTGTCTGGGCGATCGGGGTCGAAACCGAGCACGCCCTAAAGACGGCAAGAGCAGCATGAGAACCTAACCTCACAGCCCGTCAATCAACCCGGAGTGAACGAGTCAGCGGACGAGCCGGCCAACGGTGGAGAAACCTCGATTACGTTGTGCGGTCCCGACCCGCGAGCCCAGTGCGAGGCAGCTCCCGACGAATCGTGACCATGAAGGCGGCGAAAGCCGATCCTCGAATATCAGCATGATCAACCGTCGAAAAACCGCCCACCTCGCCCGCTGACTCGTTCACTTCCGAATTTTCAGAAGAGAGCACAGAGCAACAAATGATCAGAGAATGAGCTGAACCCACGATTTGAGCTTGATGGGTCGTTCCATATCAACGTACTGGTGTTCAGCGGCGAAGGCCAGAGGGAGCGCGCAGCGCAAGCGGCGGGCTTCGTCCGTTGCAACACCTTGTTGGCCAGCGGCCGCCCCAATGGCTAGCCGGCCCTTCGCAGAATTTCGACATCGCGGGTGAGCTTCGCACCGAGTCGATCTGCCTCGTTCTCGAGATCGAATCCGGTCTGAAGATTGAGCCAAAACCGCGGGGAATTGCGAAAGAAGCGGCCCAACCTAAGAGCGGTGTCGGCCGTAATTGCGCGTTTGCCGTGAACGATCTCGTTGATACGTCGAGCGGGCACGCGCAGGCCCTTCGCCAACCGGTACTCAGTTAGGGCGAGTGGTTTCAAAAATTCCTCTACGAGGACTTCACCAGGATGGACGGGAGCAAGCTTCTTACGCGGCATGGCGGGCCTTTCTAGTGATAGTCGACGATCTCGACGTCGTGCGCGTCGGTTCCGAGCCAGCGGAAGCAGATCCGCCACTGATCGTTGATTCGGATGCTGTGTTGGCCAGTCCTGTCCCCGGCGAGTTTCTCAAGGCAATTCGCGGGAGGGACTCGGAGGTCGAGGAGGCTGGTTGCGGCATCAAGCATGACCAATTTGCGAAGGGCAATTCGTTGGAGGTCAGGAGGCACTCTGCGAATCCGCTGCCGTTTGAAAAGGCGCTCGGCGTCGGCGTCGCGAAAGCTGCGGATCACTGATGAATAGTAACGCGAGGCGTTACTACGTGCAAGTCGCCACAAAGCGACGGCGCCCGAGCCATCGCGAGGCGATAACCGAGCTCCCGTCTGGCCAACGTACCGGTGTTCAGCGGCGAACGCCAGAGGGAGCGCGAAGCGCGAACGGCGGCTTCGTCCGCTGCAACACCTTGTTGGCCAGCCGTCGTCAACGGCGTCAATTCTCTGATGCCAACTCAATCGACAGTGCGCGAGCAGTGATCCGGGCTTTGACGTGGGTAACGGGAGCGCCAAACAAGGTTTCCGTGTCGCCAGAAGGCAGCACCGAAACTTGGTAGGGGCGACCGTCGGTCGGCACGACCTCATCACCTACAAACTCGTAGAGGCAGTGATGAGCGTACGGCTCCGTAAGCGAAAGTGCATGAGCGATGCGCAGGCGGACGTCGTCCATTTCGAGGTCGCCAACAAAAGTGGCGGGGTCATGAAACACGAGGTCGAACGCGGCATAGGCGGGGTAGACGCCCGGATCGCGCACGCGAAAGCGCAGCATACGATCCGTCCGCTCGATCAACACGACCAGCCCCAAGGCAAGCCGTTTGAGGTCTTCGAGTGAGGGTTGCTCGGGTAGTTTCACGTTGGGTCCGCGGGCACGATTGAGACCGCCTCTAGTTCTTCGGCGTCGAAGTCGTCGATCGTGCGCCGAAGTCCATGTCATGGGTGAACACAACGTGGTCATGGGCTCGTGCCCAGGACATCAGTTCGGCATCCGGTGCTCGCGGATTGCCCACGCTACTCCAGTGAACGCATTCGAATCCCGCTTGGGTGAGAAACGGCACCCAAGCGGGCGAGAGATTCATATCGAGCAGGATCTTCACGGAAGCGGAAGCTCGGTCTCTTGCGTCCGCCAAGCGGCGTATGACAACGCAGCCTGAACGTCACCGAGCTCCAGGTAAGGATACGCCGCGAGGATCTCTGCTTCGGTCTGCCCTGCCGCGAGCAAGCCTACAATGGTGCCAACGGTCACCCGTAAACCACGAATGCAGGGCCGCCCACCCATGATGGTTGGGTCGTGCGTAATCCTGTCCAGGAGGTCCATGGCGACAGTTTACCGCCAGGCTGGCTTCGGCGCCATGGCGGCGTCATCGGCAGAATCATGCGGCAGTAGTTTCGACGAGGCGTCAGGTCGCCGGCTCCGCATAACGTACCAGGCTTAAGCAGCGCGGGTCGAGCGAAGCGAGATCCGCGTCTGCTCCAAGCCGTTGGGCGGCGTCTCCTGATTGATGGCACGTGCCGTGGTAGCGACGAGGCGGGCGCGAACGCGCCGCGCTAGGTTGGCGCGCGCGGATTCGATTCGTCTGGGCAGGATATGACCGAGCAGTCTGTGAGTGCGGCAAGGCGCGCCAGCTGGGTGGAGCTGAGATCATTCAGGAAGTAAACGACCGTCGCCTGGCGGGCGCGAACCAGCCGACCGAGTTCCTCGGCTTTTCCGGGGCCGATTAGAGTGGCGCTATTCAACGGTGCGTCCATCCGCTTTGTCCCACCTCGAGAGACACCACGACGCTGGATCAACGAGCCGACGACCTCAACCCCGTGCGGGACGAGCGCAGTCGTCAGGACGCGAATTCTCTCGTCGGTGTCGGTGGCTTTCGCGCTGACGAGTGCTGCGATGATTGCGCGACTCGTTGACCGATTGGATCGCGTCGTCATCTGCTCCGTCCGCCCAACGTACCGCCGTTAAGCAGCGGCCGCATCAGTAAACGGGGAGGCAGCAGGTGGCGACGAGCGAGCCCGTGGTACATCACCACGGGCGAGAGGGCGGCTTCGCAGGTGGCGAGGAGGTGCGGCCGACTGCTTCAACGGCTTGTTGGGCGGCCCCCAACTGGTGTCTGCATGATCTCGACAGGCTGGTTGTCTTGCGCAGTATGCCGAGCTAGGTCTGGAGCCAGTCGTCCGTATCCCGGTGGCCGCCGAGGTGTATCGCCTCGAACTCGTCACGAGCGCCATTGGTCACCACGCCGATGGATCGAAGCGCAGCGCTGATCGCCTCGTCGTCGACCACTGGACCCCTCACGAGATTGCCATGCTCGGCGATGAGCATCGCCTGGATCCCCGTTCCCCCGTGGAATTCCGCTTCTAGGTAAACGATCCTGCCAAGTCTGGATAGGCTTTTGCAGAGCGCAGCCAACGAGTCCGGGACGACGTCGTAGCCTTCGTCGGTGAACGGAAGAAATGGGATCTGGCCCGCCACTGAGCGCACGTCGGTGGTTAGCGGGATCAAGATCTGGTTCTGAGGAAGCCTGACGGTCGGAAGGTCACCGGTGACCGGGCTTAAGATCTCAGCGTTGCCAACGATGGCCTGTAGCGTGTAGCCCATGACGCGGTCCGTCCAACGTACCGGCGTTTAGCTGCGAGCGCCAGAGGGAGCGAAGCGACCGACAAGCTCGTCAGCTGCAACGCCAGGTTGGGCAGCCTCTTCAGGCCGTGCGTTGCAAATCACGCACGGCGATCAGGTCGCCATCTCCGACTGCGCGAAGATCGGTAGAGCGGAGGCTGACGAGTGCCTGGGTCTTGCCCGATGCGAGAACAAACTCGACTTCAAGACCATCGGGTGCGTGAAGGTCGACCACAGCTCCGAGATCGCCACGACGCAGGCCATGCTCGGGCAGGTCCCGATCCAATACGACGGTGTCGAGCAGATTGAACATGGCTAGCCGGGGTGCGCAGTAATGAAGTGAGGAAAATCTTGGCCGTTGGAAACCATCCAGACCGTAACGACGTCAGCCTGGCGGCCCGAAGGCCCTCGGAGAATAGCATGGATTTCGTACTTGAGTCCGAAGGGGCTGAGCTGGCCAGGCGCAGCGTTACCGGCCCGCGCCAGCTCCAGTAGGGCGTCGCGCAGCACCGGCCACTGATTTGCTGAGAACCCCAGCGCGGCGAAAAAGACAGACTTGAACCGCCCAACCGGATGGGTCGGCGAAAGTAGGTAGTCGCGGACCTTGGCGTCCTCGACTACAGCGCGGTCCGCATTCGGAAGGCCCATCAAACGTCACCGCTCCGAAGCCACATACATCAGCATGGAGTTCCTTCTCTGGCTCTGCCCAACGTACCAGGCTTAAGCAGCGCGGGTCGAGCGAAGCGAGATCCGCGTCTGCTTCAAGCCGTAGTTGGGCGGCTCGGCAGCGTGTCGCCGACTCGCTGCCCGAGCCCACCGATGACGTAGGAGCGGTAGCACTCGATGCACAGCCAATCGTCATCGCTGAAGTATGCCGACGCTTGACCCGGGGCCTCAGCGATTTTGGCCCAGCATAGCGCACAATGTTCGTGATCCCACCCACGAGGAAGTAACTTAGCGTCATCTGACAGCGTTTGTTCCGTCGCCCGAGCGAGGACGCTCTGGTCATCCTCGGCATGCACAAGAAGCGCGGGGCCCGCTTCGAAACGCCTCTCGGTCCACGTGCGGTCGGCATCGCGAGCGAGTTCAAGTTGGTCAGGAGTCCACCAGGACTGAAAGATCAATATCTCGCCGACATTTGGTAACCGCGCTCGTATGCCGAACGACTCGAACGTTGCTAGGTCCGTTTCGAGCGCGATCAGGCGATGTAGTTCGATTGTCGCCGAATCGAAATCCGAATCCGGGTTAAATAGAGACGCTGGCGACAGCGGCGGAATAAGCTTTCCGGACAGACGGACCGTGACGCGTACGACACCGCTCGATGCGCTCGATGAGACGACTTCTGCGTTGCGCTCTCGATGGGTGGTCATGGCGTAGTTACACGAATGGGCGTCACTATCTCGGTCCGCCCAACGTATCGGCGTTCAGCTGCGGGCGCCAGAGGGAGCGAAGCGACCGACAAGCCCGTCAGCTGCAACGCCAAGTTATGCGGGGCGTTGACAATATGTCGGAAATGACATATGTGTAGCTGGTGTCGCCAGCACACAAGCCGCTCGTCTGGTTGAGCGGCGAGGTGAAGGCGCCGCCGTTCTCGGCGGAGGCGCGGATCCAAGCTGGCTACCTCCTGAGAATGCTTCAATCCGGCGCGATCCTAACGTTACCTCACTCGCGACCCATGCCAGTAGTCGGGGCTCGGTGCCATGAGCTGCGGATCCAAGACGAGAACCGAACGTGGCGTGTCGTGTATCGGGCAGATGCGGACGCGATCGTGATCGCGGATGTTTTCGCGAAGGCCTCACAAACAACTCCGACGACTGTGATCAAAAATAGCCAACGGCGATTGCGTGCGTATGACGACGCGGCGAAGGGATAGCTTCAGATGGAACACGCCAAGCGAAAACGTCTAGAGAAGGCCGGATGGCAAGTCGGGAGCGCCGCGGATTTTCTCGGACTGTCGGGTGTCGAGGAGGCGCTGGTCGACATGAAGCTGACTCTTGGAATGCGACTGAGGAAAACTCGCGAACAGCACAAGCTGACTCAGATCGACCTCGCAAAGCGGATGGGCTCAAGCCAGTCGCGAGTAGCGAAAATGGAGGCCGGCGATCCAGGTGTATCGCTCGATCTGCTCGTGCAAGGGTTGCTTGCGGCAGGCGCTACCCGTAAAGAAATAGCGTCTGCACTCGGCGCGCGCCGGAAGGCTGCATCCGCATAACGTATAAGTGTTCACCTGCGAAAACCCGAGCGAAGCGAGGGTTTCGTCAGGTGCAACACGGAGTTGGGCAGCAGCGTTACAGGACGTCGGTGCCGCCCAGCTTGCCGAGGTTGCGATCAAATGTAGCGAGTGGAAGATGCCCGGCTTTGCGGGCAGTCTCGAGAACCATGCAATCAGAGAAGCCGAGCTTGGGGCGCCTCTTGAAATGTGCAAGGGCGGCCTGAACGACATCCGGGTCTTGTAGGACCAAGTCACGATGACTAAGAAGCATCTCGATGGCCTTTGCCTGCTGTGCGGGGGCTAGCCCGAATACGGAATCAAGCACCCACGTGGTTTCGACGAGAACCAAGTGAGAGACCCAAGCGCCACGAGAAACGAAGGCCTCGGCGGCTGCAGTTTGGGAAGTGTGGTCTCGGGTGATGAGCCGAACCAAAACGTTGGTATCAAGGGCGCGCATGACGCTTTCGCATCGACGACCGAACGCCTTCTTTGAGTTCAGCCAGTGAACGCGGCGACGGTTTCTTACTTGGGAAAAGTTCGGAATGAAGCTCTTCGGAAGTGTATCTTCCGGCGCGACGGACAACGACGATGTCGCCTTGTTCCTCCCACTCGAGTATCGACCCTGGAGCAAGGCCGAGCTTCTTTCGAACCTCTGCAGGGACCGAGATCTGCCCCTGGGCCGTCAATTTCGAGGATGCGAAAGCCATATCAGAGACATTACCCCGGTAATGTCTCTAGTGCAAGCCGTCGCGATTGCGCTTCGCGCATCGGCACGAAGGTCGCGCGATGGGAATGCGGGGCGAGTCCTGTCTGCCAAACGTATCAGGCTTCAGCTGCGCGGGTCGAGCGCAGCGAGATCCGCGTCTGCTGCAAGCCGTTGTTGGGCAGCCTCCGGGCACGTTCGATGGAAAGCCCCAAGCATCTCGGTTGGAAGAAACCCGCAAGCTTGCCCTCACACAAGTTTTGATCAACCCGCAGTCGGCGGAGAGGAGCTGTCTGCCGAATCATTGTGCCACTCGATCCAAGATGGAAAGGCGCCCTCAGTCGCGAATCGCTCCAAAGCAGGCAGAACGTCGCCTGTCGGGTAGGTCCACGCAACAGGATATCGATCAACTTGGTGGTTGCTGAGCATGAACTCCAGGGTGGCGTCTGGTGGACCAGAGTACCCGGAATTCCTAGTGCTGAAGCCCGCGTCGCCCTCGTGACGAAGGTACATCAGCCAGGCGGCGTGCGAACTGAGGAGCGCACAGACCCGCGAGCCATCAGGTCGTTCGACCCACAGCTCGCCATATCGCGGTAGGTTCGCCCAGAACGAGCGAAGTTCCTCGACGGCGAACGTCGGCTCGTGGACAACGATATACACCGCGCGATGATCGGGCATGTCTCAGGCTCGGTTGCTCGGTCTGCCCAACGTACCAGGCTTCAGCGGCGAAGCCGAGCGACAGCGAGGTTTCGTCCGCTGCAAGCCGAAGTTAGCCAGGCACGCGCCCGAGCACAACATCGATGCCCGAGAGTATGGCGGTGAGGCGCGCACGTGGAATCTTGCCAACCCGGCGCTGGAGGATGCTTCGGTCGAGCGCAAGGATTTGCGAAACGTTCGCGACCGAAGGCTTCGAGAGGCTTGTCTCCCGCGAGGTAAGAAGCACGTTCCCGGCTGCGCCAGCCCACTTGACCTGGGAAGTAAGTGGCACGCAGACAATGGTTGCAAGGGCGCTGCGGTTCAGTGCGTCACCTTGCACCACAAGGACGGGTCGCCGAAACCCAGGACCGGAACCGACCGGATCGCCGAGATCCGCCCACCAAACCTCGCCCTGAGCGATCACCACTCGGAGTTCTCGAGAGCCTTCCGCGCGGCGCGTTGGAACAAGGGGTCCGGTTCGCCCTGGAGTTCTGCGCACACGCGATTGAACGATTCCGTGACGGCGTCGGGGGCATGCCGTGAGACGAACTCCGCCAAGGCTTTGGCATACAACTCACTGCGAGAGATCTTGAGCCGTTTCGCAAGATGTTCTGCTTCGTCAAAGACTTCATCTGGAACGGAGACGGCGGTCTTCATACCAAAAGTATAACCGGACGAACGGTCCTGATCCAGCCGAAATACGGAGTGGGGTCGGGTCTCCTGCTCTGGCTAACGTATCAAGGCTTCAGCGGCGAAGCCGAGCGCTAGCGAGGTTTCGTCCGCTGCAAGCCGAAGCTAAGGGATCCCCACGAAATTAGAGCTCTGCGGCGGCGATAAGATCCCTTTGGAGTGCGGCGAAAGCGAGTTCAAGAATAGGAGGTGGGATCTGAAAGGCTGGGCGCGCGAGGAGCTGCCTTCCGATGAAGAAGGTCGAGAGGACTTGTCGCTTGCGGGTAGTGTTGGCCTGCAGCTGCCAGTTCCACTGCATCGTGCGGCCAGCAAGACCGACCAACCACGCGACCAGTGTAGCCAGCGTGCCGAGTAGAAGCAGGATCTCGAGTCGCTTGGCGGTGCTGCAGCGCGCATAGCGGAGTCCGAAGCCCCAGCGGTGGCTCTTGAGATCGCGAAAGGTTTCCTCGATCTGCATGCGCGTGGTGTAGATCTGCTTGATTCGCCGTTCGCTGCCGGGCTCGTGGGGCAACGACGTTGCCAGCAGCCACGGAGCACGATGAAGCCGGCGATACAGGGTCGTGTTGGGCTTCTTTGGCCCGCGGCGTTTGGGTCGGCCTATCCGCGGCTTGTAGGCACGCACCAAATAGAGCCGGAATTGATAGCGATGTCGGCGGGACAGTGCCACTTCGCCAATGTAGCGCGGCGACGTGGTTGCTTGGGGGTAGAGGGAGTCGGTGAAGCACCAACGGCCAGTGCTCTCGCGATAGTATTTGATCTTGTTTCGTATTCTGCCGACCCAGTCCCAGCCGTAAGCTTCAACAGCACGAAACCACGGCCCTCGGAATCCAGCGTCCGTGACGAGGATCGGGCGACATCCGTCCGGCAAGATCGAGCGCAGGTCTCGCAAGAATTCCCGATGAGCGCCGGGGCTGTTGTAGCGTTTGAACGGGAAAACACGTTCGTACAGCGAGATGGCGCGCCCGCCGACAGGCACCGCCGCTTTCAGCATAACCCACTCTCGGCCGAGTTCGAAGTCCGACCAGTCCACGATGATCAACGGTCGACGGGTCCCCGCCAGGAGCGTCCTGGCCAGCGCCCTATAGATGTCGTCGCGTTCGCGATGAAGGTGCTGGTTGCCGAGCAATCGATCGACGGCCTTGATCTGGTGCTTGACGCGCGCAACGCCGGTGAGGCTTCGACCCAGCTGCGTCAGCGAGAGCTTGCCACCGAATAGCAAAGCGCCAACGACTCGTACGAGGGCAGCTGCCCGCACAGCGTGCCCGATCACTTTTCGATCGCCTAGCCATCGTGATAAGAGATTTTCGTGCATGTCGGCTCTCCGATTTCTTGGGGTGTGGTAACGCCAATAGATCAGAGGCCTTCATGCACGTCGATCCCTAATCGGCTATTTCTCGGCTGGATCACGCCCCATTTCGTGGGGATACCTTAGAACGGCTTGTTAGCCAGCCCCGCG
>Ga0247779_1001435_pt1 | contig 11519 bp, 13 predicted proteins | sample UWRJL221509R5_FD_179925 | JGI IMG/M metagenome (GOLD analysis project Ga0247779, IMG submission 179925) | Plant litter microbial communities from Arlington Agricultural Research Station in Wisconsin, United States - UWRJ-L221-509R-5 | ecosystem: Environmental > Terrestrial > Plant litter >...
CTCGCGGTCATTTGCCTGCCTGGTGGCACGAGCGAACTCTGATTGATTTCTACGTCATATTATAAACCCGAGATGGACTACCACTTATTTAATCATACTAACACTGGATCATAAAAGTGTTGGTTTACTTTAACGCGTAAATACAGTGAACGCAGGAACCATTCGTTAATGGCACATGTCTCGCGCTTTTGTCTGAATTTCTTGCTTTCAAGGAGTCTCGGTATTTACTATACATCTGCCTATGGTTTGATCACCATACCAACTTGTATGTGTTTAGGAAGCGCCTACGTGTACATAGACATACCATATGAGGCTATATTACTTGAATCTTTTCTCATTCTCATTTTGACTGTACGAATGAGTCTTAAAAAGCAACCTACACAGAGCTAAATCTAAGGTATACAGTAGATTATATTGATGACCAGTGGCAAAATTAAATGGTTGATATTGGAAGAGATGAAATTACAATCAAGTATAGTATTCGGAACATGATAGTACACTCAATGAGATCGAGGCCGAGAATCTTATATTACTCACTTGGTCTAGACCTATGAACGCATCTGAGCGCTTGCTTAAATCACAGGCATACTAGCCTAAACACAGTAGGCTGATGGCAGCGGTGAACGCTTAATTACTTCAAAGTATATGATAGGACTTATAACAGAGTCTAAATCCCCACTGCAGAGAGAATTGAGTCAAGAGAATTGTATGTATAAGTTTGTGGTTAATATATATATTAATTGCCATATAATGCGCCGATTATCGTTGTAAGAGACGGACTCCTGCATGTCATAAATGGTCTAACCTTCAAGCCGGAAACTGATGGGTTATCCCGATGCCATCAAAATTACATAAGATGTTCAGACTCCGCCCGAAAGGAAATTATGTTTTCCCTAGAAACCTTAGGTGAACCTTAATAGTGGGGTTCACAAAATGTAACGTGTGAACTGGCAGGTGAATCACAAATTAGTGTGACGCGTCCTATAACCCTAGGGAACCCTAGGAAATGTCCTAATTTGGTAAGGCCGCCGCAGGCGCAAAAAAAATCAAGACAATTTTGCTGCCCGCCGTTCTCAGCTTTCTACTTCCCACATCCACAATTGCTGCTGTTTTCAGGAAAATCACGCCACGCAAATGTTCGATCCCGAAAATCCATTCATTATTGATCCTATACTACTCGCAGAATCGTGTAATGGACTATTTACTAATCAACTGGATAAGGGAAATTCTGGCGGGAACCGGGTTGATGGGGATTTGACAGCAGGTCAAGGTGAGTGGCGAGCCAGCTCAACTCCTAGAATCACCTAATAATAATTTAACAGAAGCATCGCCGCATCCTCCCAGCCTATCAAATGATGGCATTACATCACGCTCGGCAGCAGTTCCATCTGGCAAGCGCATCAATTAGTGAGTAAAGTCTCGACATTTTTTTCTGTTTGCTAATGCGTTACCGGTAGCAACTCATACAATGTAGCTAAACTTAAGGAGATGTGCAGGAAACGAGGCCTTAAATTGAAAGGGAGGCTCAAGAAAGGAGAACTTGTGCAGCATCTTATCGAGAATGATGCTGTTCAACTATGGTATGTTACAGAAACATTCTTATATCATTACTATCTAATTTTCGCTGTGTAAATACAGCCTTCCACATTCACAACAGCCCCAATCCCCATCTCACGGCCCCTTACTCACGCCTGACCGTGAACCAATACTGAGCACGCCACAAAGTGATAGCCCATCAGGGCCATCATCCGGAATTGATGCGGCACGCGCGTTGGAGGAATCCGCCGCTCTCGGGAGTTATTTTGAAGCTGGACTTCGTGAAAAAAATGGCATATCAATGGAAGAAGCGGATGATGAGAGTGACGAAGAGGAGGATGAGGTAGAAATCGAAGTCGAAGCTATAGATACACCAAAAACACATGAATCTTTAATTTGGGCTGACAAATTTATTCTTGAAACACGAAGACCAGGTGGCCGGAGAACTGAGGATTCTGTATTGAAGCAATGGAAGGTAAGCTTATAACTCATGGAATCATGGTATGATTATCATGTCTCTTACGCACATTATTAGGCATGGGCTACTGGTGCCATAAATTCTGGAGTCCTGCCTGATATTATTGTTGATGCTCGACATATTATAGAGTATCTACAATATGCAGCTACTCGCCGATTATTAACTACACGCGGAAATGCAAAATTAACAGAAGCGAAGCTTTCTGCAGTGCGTAAATATAGTTGTGCTATTTTATACCATTGGCTAAAGCTCTATATTTAGTCTTCCTTGAAGAAAATTATGACTATGTTGGGCCGGGTGCGACGTCGTCAAGAAGACGAGAATCCAGGGTTATCACTTTCTCGGCCAGCCAAAAGCAATCGCACAGATGAATTTTATCGTGCAGTAATGGTACAGGCGCAACGAGCACGTCTTGAGTATGCTTTTACTTCAAAATGAACATAAATATCTTACTTACACGCATGAATAGGACAAAAGATTTTGATGTCACAAAAGGTACCATTCTAGAGTCGGCTTTACGGCCAGAGCAATTAGACGAGGTTACAAATTCTATATTTAATATTTCGCAACGTGAGTTGCAATAAATAAAATTGTACTATCGAGATATTTATTAAAATTTCAGTTGGAACACAAATTAAAGCCCACTTTTCGTGGTCATGGCAATGTTCTACGATGAACCGAGGCGACGAAATTGTAAATATAATGCTCCGATGCATTCATCCTTACAATATTCAAATGCCTGAGTTTATCGACCGAAACGGAAAAATATCATCGACTAGTAAAGACCTTTTCGGTGTATTGGCCATGCATCATGAGACTAAAACAGCAAAGCCGGGTGTAAGTAAAATTCAAAGTGTGACTATATCAAACTTATATACTAATTTTAAATTATCAGAAAACCGAGCCGGTGTATAGCTATGTTTTACCGCACCGTAACCCTTTAAGGTGCCCCGTTGGTGCCCTTGCTATCTTACTCTACTATATTTTTCATCAAGAGAAATTAATGGAACGAGTAGCAGGATGGAACTGGGACGATGCCTCATCATGGGGACAGGTTCTATCTAATTGACTCAATATACTTACACATTTACTGACCACTCAAATATAGATCCATCTTATATTTGGGAAGACAGTTGATAAGTCATCCTCAGCAGACTCACTTGGACGATTGTATAAGACATTTCTCGGAAATACAAGCATTACAAACAGACAAAAAATGCATTTGATGCGTCGTGTTATAGCAACCATGCTTGAAGACTTAGGGTAAGAACAACTGAATCAAAATTTTTGATGTAATGTATCTTACTTTTTTAAACAGTGTTCCCGCCGATCAGATAGACGCCGTGGGACATTGGGCTGGGAATACACGACGTGAAGTTTATGGTTCAAAAATTCCAAAGATTGTAAGTATGAAAATTGCAAAATATATCTCACACTACTAATTTACCAATATATAAAGGCCACTGCGGCTTTGGCTGGCTTTTTAATTGGAGAAACATATGACACACCATGGGCTCGAGTCGATGTACCCGATGATTTGTGCAAGGCCATATTTCCTTTTTGCGAAGAAGTTATATCCCGTCTACGGTCAATTGGTCATTCAAATCAGGGTACTTTCTACTTTTTAGAGTTATTACAGAAGCTTAGACCCTTTTTCTGGAGGGTAAGATGCATTTTTCTGTCCATCCAACAAGTTATTAAATTCTAACATTTTAAACATATATTTAGACAACATGTGCAATACGAGAACGCTTTCCGGAGTCCCGAATAATCAAGGGACTTCATATACTGTCAACCCCAAACGCTATTCGATTCCAACAAGATTGGACATCGCTTCTTGCCCACGAAGAAGCATCATCGACACAATCTAAAATTGTTCAGCAATCGTTTCACGAGACACCAACACGGCATGCATTTTCAGCTGTCTCAGAACGACTCAATGGTCTGGAAAAGATGCTTGCATCGGCTCACTCAGACATCACCACTCTTAAGCGACGAACAGATTTTTTTTCGCCCTCGAAGCCCCCATCAAAAAGACCCTGTCTAAACATATCATCAAGTCCTACTATTTCAACTACTCCTGCTTTAACTACTACACAGTCTGAAATTCGAAGCTCATCACCAACACCATGTCCGTCACCACAGCTGCCTTCTACTTTCCTACAAATTTCAACTTCAGCCCCAGCTTTAGGTACCATTGGCTCGACTCAGACGCCGGCGCCTATTACATCAAATCAATTAACGCCGATCATCATTACAACATCTGATCGTTGCACCTACCAAGTTCTGCAGCTATCACCTCCTCATAGCACTCCATATGATATAATTCTTCCACCACCGAGCGCTTTTTATATGCAGCAATATCCAGCATTCACTCCAGAGAATTGCAGCTGGCAACATATTTTTGATAAAATCACAACAGCCTCGGAGATTTGGACGACATATGCGCCAGGAAATTTGGGTGATTACCGAGACATACAATCACTATGGACTGCGTGGGATGAAGGGACTTATGTTCCCGGCGTTGGGAAAAAAGCCGCGATTCGAATGATAGATTCGAGATGGGGCAATCTCAAGAGTCTTGAAACGAAACATGGTCGTCTCGCTTCATGGAGGCCACATAATGATTCAAAGGTATGTTTATTTCCTCGTTACTTGTACTCGTATCCAACTTACATGAACCAGGCTAGAAAAATTTGGTCAAATTTTTACTTTTTTGTGACCCGAATTGAGCAATATATCAAAACCGGACACAGCTCAGCAGAAGCTGTGGATCATTTTGAAAGCCTACGGGCTGGGAGGAGTCTTAGCCAGCTTCACAAGCATTTGCAGGTCAAGCGAAAGCTTGTAGCACTTGCAAATGAGGAGGGGGGTAGTACCACGGCTTAGGGGAGCTTGAATCATTTACATACATATACATATTTTAGCTGTTTAGCTACACTACTACATTGCTATTACTACATCTATATTCATATACTTCTACTTAAACAAAAGAGGGAAAGAAGAAAGAGGGAAAGAGAAACAAAAGAAAGAAAGAAAAAAAAGAGAGAACGATAGAGAACAAGAACAACATTTGAAGGTCACCAGGTCACCCTTCAACGTTGTTGCCTTAAGAAAAAGAGGAAAGAGAAAAAGAAAGAGAAAAAAGAAAGAGAACGGAGGTTCTCGAGAGCGAACAAGCTCGAACAAGAACAAGAGCGACTGAACAAGAGAGTCGCTCTCGTTCTCGTTCGTTTGGACGACCAACAAGCTCGAACGAGAATGAGCTCGTTCGCTCTCGAGAACGAAAACGAGAACGAGCTCATCGTTCGGATGACCGACAAGCTCGAACGAGAGAGTCGCTCTCGTTCTCGTTCGTTCGGACGACCGTTGTCCGTCTTTGCTTCGTTGCCCTCTGCCCTCAACACCCTGAAAAAACAAACAAAACAAATGAAAGCAAAACAAGAAGACGAACCTTGTTTTGCTTTTGTTGAGAAGCAGAAAGAAGGAGAAGAGAGGAGAAGAGAGCAGAGCAGAGGAATGGCGAGGAATGGCGTGGCGAGGAATGGCTGGCTATGGGATATCCATAGCCAGCCATAGCCAGCCATTCCAGCTACACACCCCATCTCCTCCTCCTCTCCTCTCCTCTCCTCCTTCCCCTTCACTCCCTTTTCACTCCCTTTTTACTCCCTTTTCACCTTTTCCCTCCATTTTCCTATCCAAACCCCCACCCACCCATCTCACCATTCACCCCCACCATTTCCACCCCACCATTCACCACCCCACCACTCCCCACACCCCCCATACCCATCCCTCAAGATACGACGAATGAACACGATGATGATGATGGACGAGGGACAAAGACGAAGACGAACCAAACGCAAGATGCAAGAAACGTGACGTCACCGGAAAAGTCCAAGGTTCACACGGGTTTCCCCCGCCAAAAAATGTGAACCAAACTGTGAATCGACACCGCCAGAGTGTGAACCGCGCGTGCCAAAAGCGTGAATCGTGGTTCCCACCCGCCAAAAAAGTGTGAATCGCGGAAAAGTCGAATCGACTTTTCCGGCACGTGCACGCCTCGCAAGCAGGGAGCCGCGCGTGAACAGTTCACACGGCAAACGCCGGTTCACACCAGATTTCCATAGACCTAGAAACCTTAGGTGAACCTTAATAGTGGGGTTCACAAAATGTAACGTGTGAACTGGCAGGTGAATCACAAATTAGTGTGACGCGTCCTATAACCCTAGGGAACCCTAGGAAATGTCCTAATTTGGTAAGGCCGCCGCAGGCGCAAAAAAAATCAAGACAATTTTGCTGCCCGCCGTTCTCAGCTTTCTACTTCCCACATCCACAATTGCTGCTGTTTTCAGGAAAATCACGCCACGCAAATGTTCGATCCCGAAAATCCATTCATTATTGATCCTATACTACTCGCAGAATCGTGTAATGGACTATTTACTAATCAACTGGATAAGGGAAATTCTGGCGGGAACCGGGTTGATGGGGATTTGACAGCAGGTCAAGGTGAGTGGCGAGCCAGCTCAACTCCTAGAATCACCTAATAATAATTTAACAGAAGCATCGCCGCATCCTCCCAGCCTATCAAATGATGGCATTACATCACGCTCGGCAGCAGTTCCATCTGGCAAGCGCATCAATTAGTGAGTAAAGTCTCGACATTTTTTTCTGTTTGCTAATGCGTTACCGGTAGCAACTCATACAATGTAGCTAAACTTAAGGAGATGTGCAGGAAACGAGGCCTTAAATTGAAAGGGAGGCTCAAGAAAGGAGAACTTGTGCAGCATCTTATCGAGAATGATGCTGTTCAACTATGGTATGTTACAGAAACATTCTTATATCATTACTATCTAATTTTCGCTGTGTAAATACAGCCTTCCACATTCACAACAGCCCCAATCCCCATCTCACGGCCCCTTACTCACGCCTGACCGTGAACCAATACTGAGCACGCCACAAAGTGATAGCCCATCAGGGCCATCATCCGGAATTGATGCGGCACGCGCGTTGGAGGAATCCGCCGCTCTCGGGAGTTATTTTGAAGCTGGACTTCGTGAAAAAAATGGCATATCAATGGAAGAAGCGGATGATGAGAGTGACGAAGAGGAGGATGAGGTAGAAATCGAAGTCGAAGCTATAGATACACCAAAAACACATGAATCTTTAATTTGGGCTGACAAATTTATTCTTGAAACACGAAGACCAGGTGGCCGGAGAACTGAGGATTCTGTATTGAAGCAATGGAAGGTAAGCTTATAACTCATGGAATCATGGTATGATTATCATGTCTCTTACGCACATTATTAGGCATGGGCTACTGGTGCCATAAATTCTGGAGTCCTGCCTGATATTATTGTTGATGCTCGACATATTATAGAGTATCTACAATATGCAGCTACTCGCCGATTATTAACTACACGCGGAAATGCAAAATTAACAGAAGCGAAGCTTTCTGCAGTGCGTAAATATAGTTGTGCTATTTTATACCATTGGCTAAAGCTCTATATTTAGTCTTCCTTGAAGAAAATTATGACTATGTTGGGCCGGGTGCGACGTCGTCAAGAAGACGAGAATCCAGGGTTATCACTTTCTCGGCCAGCCAAAAGCAATCGCACAGATGAATTTTATCGTGCAGTAATGGTACAGGCGCAACGAGCACGTCTTGAGTATGCTTTTACTTCAAAATGAACATAAATATCTTACTTACACGCATGAATAGGACAAAAGATTTTGATGTCACAAAAGGTACCATTCTAGAGTCGGCTTTACGGCCAGAGCAATTAGACGAGGTTACAAATTCTATATTTAATATTTCGCAACGTGAGTTGCAATAAATAAAATTGTACTATCGAGATATTTATTAAAATTTCAGTTGGAACACAAATTAAAGCCCACTTTTCGTGGTCATGGCAATGTTCTACGATGAACCGAGGCGACGAAATTGTAAATATAATGCTCCGATGCATTCATCCTTACAATATTCAAATGCCTGAGTTTATCGACCGAAACGGAAAAATATCATCGACTAGTAAAGACCTTTTCGGTGTATTGGCCATGCATCATGAGACTAAAACAGCAAAGCCGGGTGTAAGTAAAATTCAAAGTGTGACTATATCAAACTTATATACTAATTTTAAATTATCAGAAAACCGAGCCGGTGTATAGCTATGTTTTACCGCACCGTAACCCTTTAAGGTGCCCCGTTGGTGCCCTTGCTATCTTACTCTACTATATTTTTCATCAAGAGAAATTAATGGAACGAGTAGCAGGATGGAACTGGGACGATGCCTCATCATGGGGACAGGTTCTATCTAATTGACTCAATATACTTACACATTTACTGACCACTCAAATATAGATCCATCTTATATTTGGGAAGACAGTTGATAAGTCATCCTCAGCAGACTCACTTGGACGATTGTATAAGACATTTCTCGGAAATACAAGCATTACAAACAGACAAAAAATGCATTTGATGCGTCGTGTTATAGCAACCATGCTTGAAGACTTAGGGTAAGAACAACTGAATCAAAATTTTTGATGTAATGTATCTTACTTTTTTAAACAGTGTTCCCGCCGATCAGATAGACGCCGTGGGACATTGGGCTGGGAATACACGACGTGAAGTTTATGGTTCAAAAATTCCAAAGATTGTAAGTATGAAAATTGCAAAATATATCTCACACTACTAATTTACCAATATATAAAGGCCACTGCGGCTTTGGCTGGCTTTTTAATTGGAGAAACATATGACACACCATGGGCTCGAGTCGATGTACCCGATGATTTGTGCAAGGCCATATTTCCTTTTTGCGAAGAAGTTATATCCCGTCTACGGTCAATTGGTCATTCAAATCAGGGTACTTTCTACTTTTTAGAGTTATTACAGAAGCTTAGACCCTTTTTCTGGAGGGTAAGATGCATTTTTCTGTCCATCCAACAAGTTATTAAATTCTAACATTTTAAACATATATTTAGACAACATGTGCAATACGAGAACGCTTTCCGGAGTCCCGAATAATCAAGGGACTTCATATACTGTCAACCCCAAACGCTATTCGATTCCAACAAGATTGGACATCGCTTCTTGCCCACGAAGAAGCATCATCGACACAATCTAAAATTGTTCAGCAATCGTTTCACGAGACACCAACACGGCATGCATTTTCAGCTGTCTCAGAACGACTCAATGGTCTGGAAAAGATGCTTGCATCGGCTCACTCAGACATCACCACTCTTAAGCGACGAACAGATTTTTTTTCGCCCTCGAAGCCCCCATCAAAAAGACCCTGTCTAAACATATCATCAAGTCCTACTATTTCAACTACTCCTGCTTTAACTACTACACAGTCTGAAATTCGAAGCTCATCACCAACACCATGTCCGTCACCACAGCTGCCTTCTACTTTCCTACAAATTTCAACTTCAGCCCCAGCTTTAGGTACCATTGGCTCGACTCAGACGCCGGCGCCTATTACATCAAATCAATTAACGCCGATCATCATTACAACATCTGATCGTTGCACCTACCAAGTTCTGCAGCTATCACCTCCTCATAGCACTCCATATGATATAATTCTTCCACCACCGAGCGCTTTTTATATGCAGCAATATCCAGCATTCACTCCAGAGAATTGCAGCTGGCAACATATTTTTGATAAAATCACAACAGCCTCGGAGATTTGGACGACATATGCGCCAGGAAATTTGGGTGATTACCGAGACATACAATCACTATGGACTGCGTGGGATGAAGGGACTTATGTTCCCGGCGTTGGGAAAAAAGCCGCGATTCGAATGATAGATTCGAGATGGGGCAATCTCAAGAGTCTTGAAACGAAACATGGTCGTCTCGCTTCATGGAGGCCACATAATGATTCAAAGGTATGTTTATTTCCTCGTTACTTGTACTCGTATCCAACTTACATGAACCAGGCTAGAAAAATTTGGTCAAATTTTTACTTTTTTGTGACCCGAATTGAGCAATATATCAAAACCGGACACAGCTCAGCAGAAGCTGTGGATCATTTTGAAAGCCTACGGGCTGGGAGGAGTCTTAGCCAGCTTCACAAGCATTTGCAGGTCAAGCGAAAGCTTGTAGCACTTGCAAATGAGGAGGGGGGTAGTACCACGGCTTAGGGGAGCTTGAATCATTTACATACATATACATATTTTAGCTGTTTAGCTACACTACTACATTGCTATTACTACATCTATATTCATATACTTCTACTTAAACAAAAGAGGGAAAGAAGAAAGAGGGAAAGAGAAACAAAAGAAAGAAAGAAAAAAAAGAGAGAACGATAGAGAACAAGAACAACATTTGAAGGTCACCAGGTCACCCTTCAACGTTGTTGCCTTAAGAAAAAGAGGAAAGAGAAAAAGAAAGAGAAAAAAGAAAGAGAACGGAGGTTCTCGAGAGCGAACAAGCTCGAACAAGAACAAGAGCGACTGAACAAGAGAGTCGCTCTCGTTCTCGTTCGTTTGGACGACCAACAAGCTCGAACGAGAATGAGCTCGTTCGCTCTCGAGAACGAAAACGAGAACGAGCTCATCGTTCGGATGACCGACAAGCTCGAACGAGAGAGTCGCTCTCGTTCTCGTTCGTTCGGACGACCGTTGTCCGTCTTTGCTTCGTTGCCCTCTGCCCTCAACACCCTGAAAAAACAAACAAAACAAATGAAAGCAAAACAAGAAGACGAACCTTGTTTTGCTTTTGTTGAGAAGCAGAAAGAAGGAGAAGAGAGGAGAAGAGAGCAGAGCAGAGGAATGGCGAGGAATGGCGTGGCGAGGAATGGCTGGCTATGGGATATCCATAGCCAGCCATAGCCAGCCATTCCAGCTACACACCCCATCTCCTCCTCCTCTCCTCTCCTCTCCTCCTTCCCCTTCACTCCCTTTTCACTCCCTTTTTACTCCCTTTTCACCTTTTCCCTCCATTTTCCTATCCAAACCCCCACCCACCCATCTCACCATTCACCCCCACCATTTCCACCCCACCATTCACCACCCCACCACTCCCCACACCCCCCATACCCATCCCTCAAGATACGACGAATGAACACGATGATGATGATGGACGAGGGACAAAGACGAAGACGAACCAAACGCAAGATGCAAGAAACGTGACGTCACCGGAAAAGTCCAAGGTTCACACGGGTTTCCCCCGCCAAAAAATGTGAACCAAACTGTGAATCGACACCGCCAGAGTGTGAACCGCGCGTGCCAAAAGCGTGAATCGTGGTTCCCACCCGCCAAAAAAGTGTGAATCGCGGAAAAGTCGAATCGACTTTTCCGGCACGTGCACGCCTCGCAAGCAGGGAGCCGCGCGTGAACAGTTCACACGGCAAACGCCGGTTCACACCAGATTTCCATAGACCCAGCAGTCACAAGGATAGTTTTTACTTCAGTTAATTCTCTTTGCAGCTTCTCTCTGCGTCAGTCTTTAAAGCACACATTAAATGGAATTACTATCACCACTACTCGGCGTGCAATTTTTGCACAA
>Ga0247779_1001436_pt1 | contig 11513 bp, 10 predicted proteins | sample UWRJL221509R5_FD_179925 | JGI IMG/M metagenome (GOLD analysis project Ga0247779, IMG submission 179925) | Plant litter microbial communities from Arlington Agricultural Research Station in Wisconsin, United States - UWRJ-L221-509R-5 | ecosystem: Environmental > Terrestrial > Plant litter >...
GAACGTATTCCCGTCCCTGCTTCGACGCCAGCGATTCATGACTGTTCCGGTATATGACTATGTGCTGATGACGGAGCCACTCACCGACGAGCAGCTCGCCTCGCTCGGCTGGCGCAATCGGCAGGGCGTCGGGGACGTCGCCAACCAGTTCCACTACTACCGCCTGAGCGCGGACAACCGCATCCTGTGGGGCGGTTACGACGCGATTTACCACTACGGCCGCGAGATCCGCGCGAGCCGCGAATACCGTCCGCAGACCTTCGCGAAGCTCGCGTCGCACTTCTTCACGACGTTCCCGCAGCTCGAGGGAGTGCGGTTCACCCACCGGTGGGCCGGGGCGATCGACACATCGACACAGTTCTGCGCGTTCTTCGGGCTGGCGAAGGCCGGGCGAGTAGCTTCTGCATCCGGATTCACGGGGCTCGGGGTCGCGGCCACCCACTTTGCGGCCGAGGTGATGCTCGATCGGCTGGATGGCATCCAGAACGAGCGCACGACGCTGAAGATGGTCACGCGGCAGCCCCTGCCGTTCCCTCCGGAGCCGTTCGCGTTCGCCGGCATCCAGGCCACCCGCTGGTCGCTCAACCGCGCCGACCACAACCAGGGGCGGCGCAACCTGCTCCTCCGCGGCCTCGACGCCGTCGGGCTGGGCTTTGACTCGTAGCGCTCACATCCTGAGTGCACGGACACCCGGCCTGACGGCGACGCGTCGGGGGACACGGCCATCCATCAACCGTGTTGCGGGAGAAACGGATCGACGGGCCGGCGGGTCGACCGCAGAGCTACGGCGCGGCGGGAGATGGCGTCGACTGGGCACCGCCGCGCGACGTCGGAGGCATCGCGCCGGGGGACTGCACCTGCAGCGCGGCGACGGGCGGGTACGGCGGCCGGGAGTCGAGCAGCTTCAGGGCCTCCTCGACCGTCTTCGCATAGATGCGACCGCCGGTCGGACCCGGATGGATGTGGTCGGGCGCGAGGATCGAGATGTGCGGCGCGATCGCCCTGTGCCAGTCGGCGAGCTCGACGTTGTCGTAGTCGTCGGCATAGCTCGCGAGGATCCGGTTCACGCTCGACTGCCAGACGCGCGGAACCTGGGTGTTGATGAGGATCATCTGGCGCTGCGGACCGATGATTCTGCGCACCTCGTCGAGGCTCTGTCGCGCGATGTATCCGTTCGTCCCGAGACCGACGAGGAGCGTCGGTCGTAGCCGGTGCTCATCCGCGAGGGTTTTGACGATGCCGGGGAGCTTGTTCATCTGCCGCGAGACGACCGCGTTGATGGAGATGCCGGGAAACGCCTGCTCCAACTCGGGCGCGGACGCGAGCATCACGGAATCGCCGATTGCGTCGATCCGTGACCCGGGCGAACCGGGCGGCGGTGGCGGCAGGTACCGAGCGCGCGCGAGGGCAACCTTGCCCGCGCTGATGTCGTTCTGCGCGGTACCGGTCGCCGGGGCGCGGGTGATGGCGACGGCCGTTCCGCCCGCCCCGGCGACGAGCACCAGGATGGCCAGCGAGAGCGTTGATACGCGCAAGACCCGCCGGGAGCCGCGGCCTGCGACCGAGCGCCACCACGCGGCGAAGCCGAGCCTGCGGATCGGAGCCTCGAGCGCCCGATAGGAGATGGCTGCCGCAGCAACCGAAACGACGACGACGATGCCGCCCAGCAGCCAGCTGGTGATCGCGGCATCCTGCCAGGTGGGAGCCAGCGCAACCGCCAGAACCAGCACCGGCCAGTGCCAGAGGTAGATGCCGTATGAGCGCTTGCCGACCCAGCGGAGCGGGGCGAAATCGAGTGCGCGCCCGAGGAAGGAGCCCGGGATGATGGCGCTCCAGATCGCGATCCCGGTGAGCAGCGCGACCAGCGCGAGACCGCCCTGGAAGGTGATGGCCGATTCCGCCGGCAGCATGATCGCAAGTCCGACGAGGGCAAGCACGGCAATCAGTCCGGGGATCGGCGCCAGCTTGCGGCCCCAGCGCGGCCAGCCGAGTCGGGTGCGGGCCATCCCGTGTGTTGCCACGGCGATCGCCGCTCCGAGCGCCAGGCCGAAGCTGTGGGTGTCTGTGCCGTAGTACACCCGGGTCGGGTCGGTCGACGGGGAGTAGAGCACCGCCATGGCACCGGCCGATGCGATCGCGATGGCGAGGAACACGACGACGCGCGCGCGATTGCTGCGGATCAGCAGCACGAGCAGCACGACGAAAGGCCAGACGAGGTAGAACTGCTCCTCGACGGCGAGGGACCAGAGGTTGCGGAACAGTTCGGGGGTCGTCGTGCCGAAATAGCTCGTGCCGCTCGCGATCGAGAGCCAGTTGCTGCTGAAGGTCGCTGCGCCGAGCACCTGCCTGCCGATGCCGACGAGGACGTCGTGGCCGACGAACAGCGCAACGCTCGTACACACGACGACGAGCACGACCAGCGCCGGCAGCAGGCGCCTGGCACGGCGACCCCAGAACGACCGCAGCCGGATGCGCCCGGTCTCGTCGCGCTCGGTGAGGAAGCCGCTGATGACGAAGAAGATGTCGACGCCGAGACCACCGCCCTGCACCGCGCCCGGAGCAACGTGGTACGCGACGACGGCAGCCACGGCGATGGCTCGCAGTCCATCTAGCCCGGCGAGGTGGGTCGAAGCGGCACGCGGCCCCGGAGAGGCGGACGTGGGAGGTGAGGAGGGGATCTGCTTCGTCATAACGGCACCAACGAGCCTTGCCGACGATCCCGCCCTCGTCAACTGCACCCGGCTGGCCCTATCGTGAAGTATGGCCAGCGACGCGCAGTTCGTGGAGGTACCAGGCGGCTCAGAGCCGCGATCGGTTCGAATCTCGAGCCCGGATCGAGTGTTGTGGCCGGATTCTGGCATCACCAAGCTCGACCTCGCGAACTACTTCGTCGCCGTGGGCGTCCCGTTCATCGAGGCCAACGGCGATCGACCCGTCTCCCTGCAGCGTTTTCCTGAGGGTGTCGACGGTGAGCAGTTCTTCTCGAAGAACCCGCCGAAGGGCACGCCGGAATGGGTGCGCGCCGTGCCCGTCGTCTATCCGAGCGCTCGCTCGCATCCCCAGCTGGTGCTCGACGAGCCCGCCGCGGCGGTCTGGGCGGTGCAGATGAACACGATCGTGTTCCATCCGTGGGCGTCGAGGGCCGAGACATCCGATTTCCCCGACCAGTTGCGCATCGATCTCGACCCGCAGCCCGGCACCGACTTCGACGACGCCGTACCCGCCGCATTCGAGCTGCGGAAGGTCCTCGACGAGGCCGGTCTCACTGCCTTCGTCAAGACGTCGGGCAACCGTGGCCTGCACGTGTTCGCCCCGATCGAGCCGAGCCACGAGTTTCTCGACGTGCGCCACGCGGTGATTGCCGCGGCGCGCGAGCTCGAGCGCCGGATGCCCGAGAAGGTCACGACCAACTGGTGGAAGGAGGAGCGCGGCGAGCGCATGTTCGTCGACTTCAACCAGGCGAACCGCGATCGCACGATGGCCGGCGCATACAGCCCGCGTGCCCTGCCCCACGCTCCCGTGTCGACCCCGGTGACCTGGGACGAGCTGCCCTCCGTCGACCCGCGCGAGTTCACCATCCAGACGACCCCGGCGAGGCTCGAGAAGACGGGCGATCCGTGGGCCGGGATGTCAGCGAACCCTGGCACCATCGAGAAACTCCTCGAGTGGTGGCAGCGTGATCTCGACGACGGCCTCGGCGAACTCCCGTTCCCGCCCGACTACCCGAAGATGCCGGGCGAACCGCCGCGGGTGCAGCCCTCGAAAGCGAAGAAGTCCTAGTCGCCGTGATTGTTGTTGGTTGAGCTTGTCGAAACCCCATGAGATCCGGGGTTTCGACAGGCTCAACCAACAACGATTACCCCGCTGGTCGCGCAGCCGCGGCTACTCGACCAGCGGAAGAGAAGAGGCGACTAGCCAGCCAGGAGCTCCAGGGTGTCGACCACGCGGTTGGAGAAGCCCCACTCGTTGTCATACCAGGCGACGACCTTGATGTGGCGGCCGTCGACGCGGGTCAGGGCAGAGTCGAAGATGGACGACGCTGCCTGCCCGGTGATGTCGCTCGAGACGAGCGGATCCTCCGAGTAGTCGAGGATGCCGGCGAGCGGTCCGGCGGCGGCGTCGCGGTACGCGGCAAGCACCTCATCGCGCGTGACATCTCGAGAGACCGTGGTGTTCAGCTCGACGATCGAGCCGACCGGCACCGGCACGCGGATCGAGTCACCGGAGAGCTTGCCCTCCAGCTGCGGAAGCACGAGTCCGATCGCCTTCGCGGCGCCCGTCGTGGTCGGCACGATGTTGACGCCGGCGGCACGGGCGCGACGCAGGTCGCGGTGCGGGCCGTCCTGCAGGTTCTGCTCCTGCGTGTACGCGTGCACGGTTGTCATGAACCCGTGCTCGATGCCGGCCAGGCCATCCAGCACCGCGGCGAGGGGTGCGAGCGCGTTGGTCGTGCAGGACGCGTTCGAGATGATGACGTGCTTCGCCGGGTCGTACGCGTCGGTGTTGACACCATAGGCGAGCGTGACATCCGCTCCGTCTGCGGGTGCGCTCACCAGGACGCGCTTCGCGCCGGCCAGGATGTGGGCGCGCGCGGCTTCCGCGTTCGTGAACCGCCCAGTCGACTCGAGCACGATCTCGACGCCGAGCTCTGCCCACGGCAGGTTGGCAGGCTCGCGCTCCGCAAGCACCCGGATGCGACGGCCGTCGACGACGAGGTCGGTTCCGTCGACCTCGACGGTGCGGCCGAGGCGGCCGAGCGAGCTGTCGAACCTGAGCAGGTGGGCGAGGGTTTCCGGCGCGGTCAGATCGTTGATCGCGACGACCTCGAGGTCGGTGTTGCGCTCGAGGATCGCGCGGAGGGTGTTGCGTCCGATGCGGCCGAAACCGTTGACGGCAATGCGGGTCATAGTGGAGTCCTTTCGTTCCGCGGTCCAGCATTCACGGGGAGACGAGTGGTCGCCAGTGGCCTGAACGACAGCGTGCGAAAGGATCAGGCCAGAGTTTCGGCCACCGGGCGCAAGCATCCGGCCAGCGGCTCAGGCCGAAAAAGTGTGCCGGTATTCCGTGGGCGAGACGCCGAGGATGCGGTGGAAATGTGCTCGCAGGTTCGCATCTGTGCCGAGGCCAACGGTCACCGCGATCTGGTCGACCGCGAGATCGGATCGCTCCAGAAGTTCACGCGCCAGGTCGACCCGCGCCCGAAGCACCCACTGCATGGGCGTGTATCCGGTGTCTTCGGCGAATCGACGCGAGAAGGTGCGCACCGAAACGCTCGCATTGCGGGCAAGGACCTCGAGCGTCAGTGGCTCTGCGAGGTGGGTGAGCGCCCACTCCCGTGTACTCGCAAAGAGATCCCCGAGCGGCTCCGGCAGGCTGCGCGGCACGTACTGGGCCTGGCCACCACTGCGGTACGGCGCCGCGACCAGCCGCCTCGCCACCTGGTTCGATAGCGCGACACCGTGATCGCGTCGCACCAGGTGCAGGCACAGGTCGATCCCGGATGCCGCGCCGGCCGAGGTGAGGAGGTCGCCCTCGTCGACGAACAGCACGTTCGTGTCGACGCGCACGAGCGAGTGACGCTCGGCCAGAGCCTTCGTGTAGTGCCAGTGTGTCGTCGCCCGCTTGCCGTCGAGCAGTCCCGTTGCGGCAAGGGCGAAGGCGCCGGTGGAGATAGCGGCGAGCCGGGCTCCCCGCTCGTGCGCCTCGAGGAGGGCGCCGACAACTGCGGCGGGAGGCTCTGTCGTCGCCGGCGCGCGATAGCCAGGGATGAATACGGTGTCGGCCTCGGCGATCGCCTCGAGGCCGTCCGCGACGTGGTACGAGAGGCCGTCGCCCCCGGTCACGAGGCCGGCGGTCGCCCCACAAACCCGCACCTCGTACGGCATGCTCGCGCGATTCGAGAACACCTGCGCCGGAATCCCGACATCGAGCGGCTTCGCGCCCTCGAGCACGAGAACGACGACGCGATGGTTCCGGGCGTTCACCGGCCGCCGGACGCGCCGCCCGGCGCATCAGCGCCGCCGGATGCATCCGTGATCACGCCGCCGAGGTCATAGCGAACAGGCTTCTCGAGCTGCTCGAATGTGCAGCTGGTCGCATCCCGGTCATCCCGCCAGCGGAGGAACTGCACCGTGTGCCGGAATCGCGCGCCCTCCATCTGGTCGTACTTCACCTCGATCACCCGAGTCGGCTCGAGCGAGACGAAGGAGACATCCTTCGATCCGGAGAAGCGACTGCGTTCGGTCTCCCCGCGCACCACCTCACCCGAGGAGTCGTGCCGCACGAGCGGTGCGAGCTCGTCGACGAGCTCGAGCCTGCGGGCATCCGAGAAGGCGGATGCGCCGCCCACGTTCACGAGGTCGCCGTCGTCGGTGTACAGCCCGAGCAGGAGGGATCCGACCCCGGCCCCGCTCTTGTGCACGCGATAGCCGAGCAGCACGACGTCCGCCGTGCGATCGTGTTTGGTCTTGAACATGACGCGTTTGCCCTGCCCGTATGCCGCCGCGAGGGGTTTCGCGACAACGCCGTCGAGCCCAGCGCCCTCGAACTCGCTGAGCCAGCGGGTTGCGAGCTTCGGATCGGTGGTCGTCTGCGTGAGGTGCAGGGGCGCCTTGGCGTGTGCGAGCAGCTTCTCGAGTCGCTCGCGACGCTCGCGGAACGGGGTGTCGAGGAGCGAATCGCCGCCCTCGGAGAGCAGGTCGAATGCGACAAAGGATGCCGGGGTCTCCACCGACAGCTTCGCCACCCTTGATGCGGCCGGATGAATGCGCTGGCTGAGCGTTTCCCAGTCGAGTCGCTCGGAGCCGGGGACACCGGAGCGCACCACGATCTCGCCGTCGAGGATGCACGGGCCAGTCAGCTGCTCCTTGAACATCTCGACGAGCTCGGGGAAGTAGCGGGTTAGAAGCTTCGACCCACGGCTGCCGATCTCGACATCCGTTCCGTCGTAGTAGACGATGCCGCGGAAGCCGTCCCACTTGGGTTCGTAGAGAAGGCCGCCCTCGACCTTCTCCGGCAGCGGCACCTCTGGCGTGAGCTTCGCGAGCATGGGTTCGATCGACGTCTCCATTCAACGATCATGGCACTCACACCTAAACTTGGGGGCCGTGGAGAACTCGGCGCCCATTCAGGACATTGAGGCGGCCAGGCTGGCCGAACTCGTGCGCCCCCGCACTCGCCTGCGCCTCGACGTCGCATACGACGGCACCGCGTTCAACGGCTGGAGCAGGCAGCCGGGGCAGCGCACGGTGCAGGGCGAGCTCGAGACAGCGCTCGCGACGGTGCTGCACCGCTACGGGCCGCCGCCGACCCTGACCGTGGCAGGACGCACGGATGCCGGCGTGCATGCACTGGGGCAGGTGGCGCACCTCGACCTGAGCGATGAGCAGCTCGCCGGCCTCGACGACTCGCATCGCGGCAAGGGCCGGCACTCCGCACCCGCCACCCTCGAATCACGGGCCGCTCGACTCGCGCGCAGGCTGAACGGAATCGCTGGCCTCTCGAGTGATCTCTACGTGAGCCGGGCATCCGTCGCGCCTCCCGGCTTCGACGCGCGCTTTTCCGCGACCTGGCGCCGCTACGAGTACCGCATCGCCGACCGGGGCGCCGAACGCAATCCGCTGCTGCGCGGGCACACGGTCTGGTACCCGGCCGACCTCGACGACGAGGCCATGACCGCGGCCGCGCAATCGCTGCTCGGCCTGCACGACTTCGCCGCGTACTGCAAGCCGCGGGATGGCGCGACGACGATCCGAACGCTCGAGGGCTTCACCTGGACGCGTGGCGACGACGGTGTGCTGTCGGCCGGGCTCCGCGCCGACGCCTTCTGCCACAGCATGGTCAGGGCGCTCGTCGGCGCTGCTGTCGCCGTCGGGGAGCGCAACCTGCCCGTCGATCGCGTGGCGGGCATCCTCGCCGGGGTGACGCGCACCAATGAGTTCAAGGTGATGCCGGCCAAGGGGCTGATGCTGGTCGAGGTCGGCTACCCGGATGACGCGGGGCTCGCCGCGAGAGCCGAGCAGACCCGCGCACGGCGCGACGCGGTTTGACCACCCGCCCCGCTGGCAGGTAAGCTAACGAGGTTGTGTCTGGATAAGGCACACGGCCGAACCCTCCAAACGACTGGTTCCCCACTCAATTCCGAGCGGGAAGAACCTTCACCGGAGTGGGATTCACGAACTCTTCGACCAGAAAGCAGTACAGCTGTGACTCGTACGTTCTCACCCAAGCCCGCTGACGTTCAGCGCGAGTGGGTTGTCATCGACGCAACCGACATCGTGCTCGGGCGCCTGGCATCCACCGCTGCCGCACTCCTGCGTGGCAAGCACAAGGCGACCTTCGCTCCGCACATGGACATGGGTGACTTCGTCATCATCGTCAATGCGGACAAGGTTGCCCTCACCGGCCAGAAGCTGGCCAAGAAGCTCGCATACCGCCACTCTGGCTACCCGGGCGGCATCTCGAGCATGAACTACGTCGAGATGCTCGAGAAGCACCCGACCCGCGCCGTCGAGAAGGCGGTTCGCGGCATGCTCCCGAAGAACTCGATCGGTCGTGCGCAGCTCACGAAGCTCAAGGTCTACGCAGGCCCGGAGCACCCGCACGCTGCACAGCAGCCGAAGCCGTACACCCTTTCCCAGGTCGCCCAGTAGTCGGCCCCGTCAGAAACTCATAAGGACTTAGACAAGTGGCGAAGATCGCAGACATCATCGACGAGGCTCCCGAGAGCTTCACGACCGAGACCCCGGCATCCGAGGCGCCCAAGGCGCCCAGGGCCATCCTCAACGTGCCCGGCGCAGCCGTCGGCCGTCGCAAGGAGGCAATCGCCCGCGTGCGCCTCATCCCCGGTGGCACCGACTTCACGGTCAACGGTCGCCAGCTCGAGGAGTACTTCCCCAACAAGCTGCACCAGCAGCTCATCAACGACCCGTTCAAGGTTCTCGACCTGCTCGGCAGCTACAGCGTGATCGCCAAGATCACCGGTGGCGGCCCCTCGGGCCAGGCCGGTGCGCTTCGCCTCGCGATCGCGCGCTCGCTCAACGAGATCGACCGCGAGAACAACCGTCCTGCGCTCAAGAAGGCCGGCTTCCTTACTCGGGATGCCCGCGTCATCGAGCGCAAGAAGGCCGGTCTCAAGAAGGCCCGCAAGGCGTCGCAGTTCTCGAAGCGCTAACCAGCGCCGACAAAGACGGCCAGGACCATGCCGCGGTTGTTTGGCACGGACGGGGTTCGCGGTAGAGCGAACTCCGACCTGACCGTAGAGCTCGCTCTCGGGCTCGCGCAGTCGGCTGCGGTCGTCCTCGGCAAGGGGCGGGTCGCAGACGGTCGTCGTGCCTCGGGGCGTCGACCCATTGCCGTGATCGCGCGCGATCCACGGATCTCGGGAGAATTCCTGTCCTCGGCGGTCGCCTCGGGTCTCGCTAGCTCGGGAGTGGATGTCTACGACGCCGGAGTTGTTCCGACGCCAGCGCTCGCGTTCCTGGTCGGTGACTTCCGCGCGGACCTCGGCGTGATGATTTCTGCCTCGCACAATCCCGCTCCGGACAACGGGATCAAGTTCTTCGCGACCGGCGGCACCAAGCTGCCGGATGTCGTGGAAGATCGCATCGAGGCCGCGCTCGACGAGCCGAAGCTCGCCCCGACCGGCGGAGATGTCGGCCGCATCCGCCGCTTCGCCGACGCCGAGGACCGCTACGTCGTGCACCTGCTGTCGACGCTGCCGAACCGGCTCGATGGCGTCCACATCGTGCTCGACTGCGCTCACGGTGCGGCGGCTGGCGTCTCACCCCAGGTGTTCACGGATGCGGGAGCCCGCGTCACCGTGATCGGCGCCGACCCAGACGGCATTAACATCAATGACGGCGTTGGCTCGACCCACCTCGACAACCTCGCGAGGGCCGTGCTCGAGCACGGGGCAGACCTCGGCATCGCACACGACGGCGACGCGGATCGCTGCCTCGCGGTCGATCACACCGGCGCAGTCGTCGACGGCGACCAGATCATGGCGATCCTCGCGGTGGCCATGAAGGAGCGCGGCGTGCTTCGGGAGGACACCCTCGTCGCGACCGTCATGTCGAACCTCGGCCTGAAGCGCGCGATGGCCGAGCACGGCATCACCATGCTCGAGACCGCGGTTGGCGACCGTTACGTGCTCGAGGCACTCAACGAGCACGGGCTTTCGCTCGGCGGTGAGCAGTCCGGGCACGTGATCATGACCGATTTCGCGACAACCGGCGACGGCATCCTCACCGGTCTGCACCTCGTGGCCGAGGTTGCTCGCACCGGCAAGTCGCTCGCCGAGCTCGCCTCCGTGATGACGGTCTATCCGCAGATTCTCGTCAACGTGCGTGGGGTCGACCACCACAGCCTGCGCACGAACGCCGTCATTGCCGCCGCGGTCGCCGCAGCGGAGGCCGAGCTCGGCGACTCCGGGCGCGTGCTGCTGCGGCCATCCGGCACCGAGCCGATGGTGCGGGTCATGGTCGAGGCGGAGGACCAGGCGACGGCGGACCGCATCGCCCACCAGCTCGCCGACGTCGTTCGCTCCGAACTCGCTCACTGAGCTGCGCGGCGCACGTGCCTTTTCGGGCTTGCAGGCCGCCGGATAACTGAGCAACGGCTGCTCATGGGCTGAGAGCCTGCCATGGCCGATCGTTATGGCGTGAGCATGTACGAGCTGGTCGGCGGGCACGCCGTGGTGTCGACCGCGGTGTCGATCCTGTACGACCGGGTGGCCGAGGATGCGGTGCTCCGATCCTGGTTCGCGACCACCGACCTGACGCGCCTCAGGGCACACCAGCGCGCGTTCATCGCGGCGGCGCTCGATGGTCCGCAGCTGTTCTCCGGGCGGTCCATCGGGTTGGCGCACGCCGGCCTCGACATCGACGATGCGGCATTTAGCGCGTTCGCGGCGCACCTCGTGGCGACCCTCCAGGACCTGGGGGTCGCATCCGATCTCCTCAGCCTCGTGGCCGCCCGCATCGAGCAGCTGCGTGCCACCGTCGTCGCGCCCCGCTGATGTGCCGCGTATCCTCCTCCCCAATCGTGAGGGGCGGCGTATCGCCCTAAAACGCGCCGCGGAAGGGCGATATGCCGCCCCTCAGGGAGGTTGCATGGACGGGAGGGGGCATGGACGGGAGGGGGCGAAGGGGATGCGGAGGGTGAGCGCTCAGAGTTGGCGCAGCTCTGTGCGGGAACGAACGCCGAGCTTCGCGTAGGCGGCGTGCAGATGATTGTTGACGGTGCGAGGGGACAGGAACAGCCGCTTCGCAATCTCGACGCTGCTGAGTCCCTGGGCGGCGAGGCCGGCGATCTCCTTCTCGCGCTGGGTGAGCGCTCCACCGCCCTCGGCGAACTGCAGCAGGGGCGTCGCGGCCCCCTCGCACTGGGCGATCAGCTGGTTGGCGCGGTTCTGGAGGTTGACGGCCTCCCGCTCGCTGCCCGCCCTCCGCGCGGCGCCAGCCGCCGAGGTGAACGCCTCTGCCGCGAACAGCAGGCACCCGAGCGACTCCCAC
>Ga0247779_1001437_pt1 | contig 11512 bp, 7 predicted proteins | sample UWRJL221509R5_FD_179925 | JGI IMG/M metagenome (GOLD analysis project Ga0247779, IMG submission 179925) | Plant litter microbial communities from Arlington Agricultural Research Station in Wisconsin, United States - UWRJ-L221-509R-5 | ecosystem: Environmental > Terrestrial > Plant litter >...
CATTGGTATAGGTCGCGGCATCGAAACCGGCAAAGCTGGCCGCATGTGCAACGCCGGGCGTGCCAAGCACAACCTCGATGGCCTGATGCACCACGGCGTCGGTTCGCGCCAAAGACGCACCCGGTGGCAGCTGGAAGACATCGATCAGGTAATTCTGATCCTGTTCGGGAATGAAGCCGGTTGGTGCGCGGGCGAACTGGAAGACCGTCAGGCCGATCAGGCCGGCATAGAAGACCAGCATCCACAAGGAGGCGCGCAGCAATCTTCCCGTGAAGCGTCCATATCGATCGGATACCCAATCGAAGACCCAATTGAATCCGCGGAAGAAGGCCACAATCGGCCTGCTGAACCACGAGTGGCGTTCCGATTTGTGGGCACGGAAAAGAACGCCGCAGAGCGCCGGGCTTAACGTCAACGAGACGACCAGGGAGATGGCGGTGGATGCTGCGATGGTGACGGCAAATTGCCGGAAGAACTGGCCGGAAATCCCCGGTATGAAAGCTGCCGGAATGAACACGGCACCCAGGACGAGCGCGATCGCGATCAGCGCACCGCCGACCTCGTCCATGGATTTGTGAGCTGCCTCTCGTGGTGACAGCCCGCCGCGCATGTTGCGCTCGACGTTTTCGACCACCACGATCGCGTCATCGACGACGATGCCGACCGCCAGCACAAGGCCGAACATCGACAGATTGTTGAGCGAATAGCCGAAGGCCGCCAGGACCGTGAATGTGCCGATCAGGGAGACCGGAATCGCTATGATGGGAATAACCGATGCGCGCCAAGTCTGCAGGAACAGCACCACGACGATAACGACAAGAACGATCGCCTCGAAGATCGTCTTCTTTACCTCCTCGACCGATTGCACGACCGAGTCAGTCGGATTGTAGATGATGTCGTATTTGACCCCGGTGGGGAACGACTTCGACAACTCCGCAATCGTCGTCTTTATGGAATCGGCAGCTTCCAGCGCATTGGTGCCTGGCTGCTGAAAGATCAGCATGGCGACGGCTTGTTGGCGATCCAGATAAGCATTCGCCCCGTAATCCTGCGCGCCCAGCTCCGCCCGTCCGACATCGCGGATACGCGTGACGCGGCCATCGAGATCCCGTTTGATGATGATGTTCTCGAATTGCTTGGGATCAGTCAGGCGGCCGAGCGTTTTTACGTTGAGCTGGAAAGCACCCGGCTGTGGCGTCGGTGGTGCGTTCAAGATGCCGGATGAGACCTGGATATTCTGCGATTGCAAGGCGGCGACGACCTCGCCGGCATTCAGATTGCGCGCCGCCACCCTGGTCGGATCCAGCCATATGCGCATCGAGTAGTCGCGGGCACCAAAAAGCTTCACGTCGCCGACGCCGTGAATACGCGAGAAGACGTCCCTGATCTGCAATGTGGCGTAGTTGGAAAGATAGAGCTGGTCACGCGAACCATCCGGCGAATACAGATGGACAACCAGCAACATATCCGGCGAGTTCTTTTTGACCGTGATGCCCAGGCGCTGAACGGTATCCGGCAATCTGGACTGGGCGATGGCGATGCGGTTCTGCACCAGGACCTGGGCGGTATCGAGATCCGTGCCAAGCCTGAAGGTGATAGTGATCGACAGATTGCCGTCACCCGTCGCCTGGCTCGACATGTAGAGCATATTCTCGACACCGTTGATCTGCTGTTCCAGCGGCGTCGCCACGGTATCGGAAACGACATCCGCCGCGGCACCCGGATACGAGGCGGAGACGACGATGGTTGGCGGTGCGATCTCGGGATATTGCGCGACGGGCAGCGCAAAATAGGCGACCAGCCCGATGATGGTGATGAAGGCCGACAGAACCGCAGCGAAAATCGGCCGGTCGATAAAGAAATGTGAGATCTTCATGCGCTGCTGCTCACTCTTCTTCCGCGTCCCATTTGATCTCTCCGGCTTGCGCGGAAACCTTTGCACCGGGAAGTGCGCGGGCGAGGCCGTTGATCACGACGCGGTCCTTGGGATCGAGACCCGAACGGATCACGCGGAGACCACCCATCGTCGGGCCCAGCCTGACAATCTTGGGGACGACCGTATTGTCATCAGCAACGGTCAGAAGGAGCTTTGTCGACTGGTCCGTCACAACGGCCAAGTCCGGCACCAGTATCGCCTGATATGGTTCCGACCCGGGGATACGAATGCGGGCAAACTGACCTGGCGTCAGAGAAAGATCAGCATTCGGAAACAGGCCTCGGGCGCGGATGGTCCCCGCACTCCTGTCGACCTGATTATCGATGAAATTCATCTCACCTGGATGGGTCCATTGAATTTCATCGCTGAGGCGAGCGGAGACGGGGATGCCAGTACCGCGGTTCGATTTCAGTTTTCCGCTGGCGGTAGCCCGCTCATAGGAAAGGTATTGCGCCTCGCTCATGTCGAAATTCAGGTAGATCGGGTCCAGCGAGACGATCGTGGTCAGCAGTGTCGGCGTGCCTTGCGTCCCGCCGCTGACGAGGTTACCCAGGGACACCAGATGCTGGCTGATGCGGCCGGTCAAAGGAGAGGTGATATGGCTGAATTCGAGATCCAGCTCCGCCTGCCGAACCGAGGCTTTGGCCGTTTCGAGTGAAGCAGCCGCCACCTTCATCGCCTGTAATCGTTCATCATATGTCGATTGAGCGACGAAATCCTTGCCCCGCAGCGATTCGGCGCGCGTGAGCTGGCGGTTTGCCAGCTCCAAGGTCGCGGTGGCGGTATTGAACTGGGCCTGCGCCTCCTGGAGTTCGATCTCGAAGGGCCGTGGGTCAATGACGAAGAGCAGATCGCCCTTCTGGACCATCTGGCCGTCGGTAAAATGAATCTCCGTGAGGTAGCCGGAAACACGCGCCCGGATCTCGACATAATCAACGGCCGCAAGCTGACCGGTATATTCATCCCATTCCGTGACTTCCCGCTGCAGGGGTGTGCTGACGGTAACAACCGGCAGGGGGGGCGCTTCATCGGCCCGGGTGGTCCCGGTGACACGCACACTCACTGCCGCAGCGGTGAATGTTCCGAGCAGGGCAATGCCCCAAAACACAAATCGTCGACGCCACCACCTGCTTCGCTGCTTTCGGGCTGTGAATTGTGCGGGTGTGGACAGCATGGGTATCGTGTCTCCCTCAGCAGGTCGGAGCAACTCTCAGCGTCGTACAGGCTTGCATTTACAATGAGCCGTTGAACAGGGCTAATTTCGTGTCTGCGTATTTTTTGTAAACGGGTGTCGATCGAAGGCGGTGGATTGCGTGGAGATTTCTGGCCGAAATCAGTCGACGGCGCTGACGAAACGACCGAGTGCTCGGACGGCGAAGTGACGATCTTTATCTTCTTTGGACCGTGTCACGATCTTGTCCCGTTATCGCCAGCACGTCGGTTGTCGTCTGAGGTTGTGGAATCTCAGATTGAAGCGTTTTCAATAATTTAATCGACATCATGGTTGCCGGTATGCGCGCTCGCTACCCGATTTGCTCACTCTGGAGCAGCGTATCCGCGACTACTATGTCTTCCCTGAGAGATTGAAATCGTTACCTTCCCACGCGAGACGGCGAGGAGTTCCGATGCCGAAGGCCACTTCGCCCGCACTTGGTTGGCCGTGACATACTCATTAATGACAGGACGAAGGTCCACGGCGACAGAGAGCCGTTTCCTTACAGGGTAGATTGGTATTGTCGTGTCTCAGTGAATGTCGCCGTCCGTTGGAGCTGCGCCGCTAACGATCTTCAGCGAGCAATCCGGCAAAGGGCGTTCTCGGTTCTCCACTTCCCCAAGGCGTCGACATCTGAAGGTCGACTTCCTTTTGGCTCCGGGGGCAGACTATGGCCTTCACCCCGCCATCCTTGAGAAATCGGGACGGATCTGCAGCATCGATTGCGGAGAATCGCTCGGCCCTATTTGATGAGTCTGATCGCTTCGCGGAATTTCGGATGCGCGGCTGTCCCGAGCCATTCAAAAATGACCATCTCCGTCGTGACGATTTCGGCACCATGCCGCGCCATGCGCCGGATCGCCGCCTCCTTGCTTTCAGGCTGCCGGGAGCCGAGGGCGTCGCGGACGACGAAGACGCGACGTCCCTGATCGATGAGGCCGAGAACTGTCTGCAGGACACAGACATGTGCTTCGCATCCCGCCACCACGACGTCATGGCTGTCTGGTAGGGTGAATCCCTGGGTCCTCGTTGCATCGAAGGTCATCTTATGGAAGATGGCGTCCCGATCGGTGCTTAATTCCGCCACGGTCGGACCAAGTCCCCGGGTGTTCTGTTCCGTCAAGAGATAAGGCACATCGAACAACGTCGACGCATCGAGCAGTCGCCGCGCGTTCAGGATCGCCCTGTCGCCTTGATCGATGACTGGCATGAGCCGGGCCTGGAAATCCACGATCAACAAGGTGGATGCGCGAGGATCGATGGTCAGCATGCCTTATCTCCCGATTCTTGCCATACGGTTTCGAACATAGTCTTCCATCAAGCCGGGGGCGGAAGCACCGAACATGCGAATCCGTCCGGTGTGAAGCAGCAGCAGCAATCCGGTCGCGTGCGCGAAGACGTCGACCATCACCAGCTTGGCATCGACCTTTGATGCACCCAGGGCTTCCGCGGACGCGGCAATGGGATTGAGAGCAGCCTCCAACGCCGCGTTCAGGTCTTCATCCCGCTCACGTCCCAACCCCGCCGGCTTCATGCCGCCGCGGAAGAGATAAAAACCAAGATCGAGGTCACGGGAATTCTCGGCGTAAAATCGGAAGAATGCCATCGCCGCAGCGCGCAGGCGGCCCGCCGGGCCACGGGCCTTGGCAACAGCCGCCTGTACCGCTTGCCCAAGCGAGGCGAGCGACATCCTCAGCACCTCGGCATATATCGCTTCCTTGGACTCAAAATGGAAATAGAGCGCGGCTGGTGTATATCCGGCGCGAGCAGCGATCGCCCGCAGGCTTGCGCCCTCCAGACCCTCGGCTTCGAATACCTCGCGGGCGGCCGTGAGGATAAGGTCGCGCTTATGCTCGCTGACCGATTCCCGCCGGCCTTCCTGCCGCGTTTCCATCACGTCCCCCCTTTGCGATTGCGACGGCATCCTAGCGGAGATTGTCCGCTGTGAACCCTTGACTGTAAATTCTAACAGTGTTCAAAATATAGAACAAGATGCCAGGAGACCAATCATGCTGATGACAGCTGCCGATTATCGCGATTCGCTGCGCGCTTATAAACCACGGGTCTTCGTGAACGGGGCGGCAGTTCCCAGCGTCGCGGATGAACCGCTGCTGGCACCCGGCATCAACGGCGTGGGGGTTACCTATGATTTCGCCCATCGGGCAGAGCATGCTGCCTTGATGACGGCCCGTCAGGGGACGAGTGGGAAGATGGTCAACAGGATGCTCCATATCAACGAGACCTCGACCGATCTCCTTTATAAGCTGGAAGCCGTCCGCCTCGTCTGCAAGGTCGCCGGCTGCGCGCAACGATACCTCACGCATGACGCGCTTAACGGCCTCTTCCAGGCGACGAAGCGCACCGATGACGCGCACAGCACCGATTATCACCAGCGCTTCCTGGCCTATCTGCATGACGTCCAGGACCGTGACCTGACGCTTGGTGTCGCGATGACCGACGCCAAGGGCGATCGATCGAAGCGGCCAGGCCAGCAAGCGAATCGCGACGTCTATGTCCATATCGCCGAACGCCGGCCGGATGGTATCGTGATTCGCGGGACGAAGGCGATCGTCACTGGCGCGCCGTATATGCATGAATTTCTCGTCATGCCGTGCCGAACCCACACCGCTGAAGATTCGGACTTCGCTGTTTGCTGCGCGGTCCCGGTGGATGCCCCTGGTGTCACGATCATCGCACGGCCTGCGGGTCGGCCGGGAGAGGCGGCAGCGAAGTTCTCCGCCAAATATGGGCAATCCACCGGCGTTGTCGTATTCGATGATGTGTTCGTGCCGCATGACCGCGTCTTCCTGGCCGGCGAGGTAGAGGAAGGCGGCTTCCTCACCACGACCTATGCGACCCATCATCGGCATTCTTGCATCGGCGCCCGTGCCGGGTTCGGCGATCTGCTGATCGGTGCCGGGGCCCTGATGATCGAAGCCAACGGGCTCGATCCGGAACGCCACAGCCATATCCGCGATGCCATGGTGGAATTGATTACGATCACAGAGAGCTTCTATGCCTGCGGTGTCGCTTCCTCGGTCTATTGCGCCAAGGATCCTGCGGGCTCAGTGATGCCGGATGCCGTGTTCTCGAACATCGGCAAGCTTCTCCTGGCTACTAAAATCTATGACATGCATAAGATCGCCCATTACGTCTCGGGCGGCCTCATCGTGGCTTTGCCGGGTCCCGATGAAGACCATAATCCCGAGACGCAGGCGTCACTGTCGGCGGTCCTTGGTGGTCGCCCGGATATCCCGATGGAGCAACGGATGGAGGTCGCGCGGCTTGTCGAAGACCTGACCGTGTCAAATCAGGCCGGCTGGTACTCGGTCATTTCCTTGCATGGCGGCGGTTCCCCTGAGGCGATGAAGCGCGAAATTTGGCGTAACTACCCAGTGATGGAAAAAGTGGCCCTCGTCGAGGATTTGCTGGATCGGGGCGTGCTGGCTGATGGCGGGCGCGTTTCCAAGCAGCCAGGCCGATGCTGTGTGTCGGGGTGCGAGGTGCCGAGCCCGCCGCCGGCCCAGGCTGACAATCGCCAGCCGGGCTGAGCCTTCGCCCCCTCGCACCACGTATCTATTTCTGGTGGAGAGCAACACCCAGCAGATCCTTCTTCCGGCTGGCGGCGAGACTTGCTCTCATCACATCCTGCTTCAGCAGGTAGACCGAAGCAGCCAGAAGAACCACGTCCTTCATCAGGAAGGGAACATTGCCGGCCATGGCCGGAAACCCGCCGGCAGACTCAGCCCAGCCGTTTGGCATGAAGGGAATGATGGTGACGGTCATGAGGAAGGTGCCGGCTGAACCGATGGCGCCCAGGATGCCCAATCTTTTATCCCAGAACCCCAAGAAGAGCAGCGCACCAAACAGCCATTCGGAAACGCCCAGGAACCAGCTGGCGCCGCGGATGCCAAAGACGGGATACAGCCAGAAAATCAGCGGCCCGTTGCTGATATAGGGGATCAGCACCTGGGCTTCATACTCGAACCACTTCTGGTAGCCGAAAAACAGAAAGATGATCACCATCGCCGTGCGAACGACGTGGTAATCAAGGTCCTCGATGAGAAGACCGGATTTGGCCAAAAGCTTTATCAGGACGTTCATTTTTTCCTCCTCGAATTCAACCAGCTCATCGCAAGGCCGGCGGGTGCTGTGGTGACGGGCACCCGCCGATTGGCGTTTAGGCGACGGCGGGAAAATCGATGGCTGTGTCGTTGATACGGTTGAAAACATTGGTGAAGACGGTGACGGCGATCGCCAGGCTGATATCCACCAGCTGCGCGTCGCTATAGCCGGCATCCTTGATGGCGGAGAACGCCTCGTCGCTGATCGTGCCGCCGGTCTGTGCCAGGGTGCGAACGAAGCTAGCCAGGGCATCGCGCTTGGCATCACCGCTCGGTTGGCCGGCGCGAAGCTGCTTCAGAACCTCGGGCTTCAGCCCCGTCAATTTGCCGAGCAGGCTGTGCGCAGCAACGCAATAATCGCAACCGGCAACCTCGCTGACGATCAACTTGATGGTTTCCTGGTCCTGCTTGCTCAACGAGCCTGCTGCCAGGATACCATCGGCCTGCAGGACGGCCTTGAGGGCGGCTGGTCCATGCGCGCCGATGGCGGCGAAGGTATTGGGGACACTTCCGACGGCTTTCTTGATCTGGGCGTAGATCTCTGCCGTGGCGCCGGTGGTGGCTTCAAGGGCGGGGGTGGAAAGACGGGACATGGTGACACTCCTTTGTTGAGGCGTTGAGCAACGAATGCCCTATCAACTTAGGGTGACGAGATGAGCTTGTTAATATTCATATAACTCAATAATATGCTTATTCGTCTCACCGTGAGGAGATTGCCCTGTCACTACCCGTCGATTGGCTCAGCCGCCTTTTGGAGATGATGCCTGTCCATGGCCGGCTTGATCTCCGCTGTGCTTACGGCGCGCCTCTTCGATCTCGCGCGTAACTGCCGCGGGTCAGTTTCAAAAAAATTGGGGCGATCAGTCGGTGATGTGTTGACGGGTATTCGCATGACCTCGGCGGCCCACGAGTGGGGAAGCCGTCCGCCGCCACGGGCGCGGTGGCGGAAACAATCGGCGATCAATCCGCAGCCGCCTTCCAACGCGTTTTCAAGCAACGCATCGACATGACGCCAGTTCGTTGGTGCCGGGCCGTTGGCCCGGGCGTCGCGCAGGTCAGACTGTGACGTCTCCCATGCGACTCTTTCATCAGCTCTGGCTTCCAGCGTCGAGGCCCGGCGGACATCATCGATGGTCGTTTCGCTGGATGTCAGGTGCAACTGACAAGCATCGACGGGTCGATGACGGAACAATGGCAGCCAAAGCTTGCCTGATTGAGCTGGCAATACTTGGGCGAACGCGCCAACATCTCCGATGCTATCTCTGCTGCTGCCGATAATGAAAGCCTGCGCGTGAGCTCAATCCCCAAACACGGACTTATCCTGACGCGACATTGGCGTGACACGCCGGCCGGCACCGAAATTGATCTATGGGTGGCAACTGACGTCGGTGCGCGACGGATATGTCTGACCCGGCAGCGATCGACGGCATTTGCCGATGCTGGGGACCGCGTCGCAATTGAAGCTGCTATTGCCGGGATGTCCGGCGTTCAAATACAGGACCTGCCTTTAAAGACCTTTCAGCAAAGACCGGTCATCGGCATTTACACCGATCAGTTCCGGCTGCTATCGCGGATCGAGAAGACGCTTCGACGCCTTGAAATCAAGCTCTATGAGGCGGATATCAGGCCGCCGGACCGCCTCCTCATGGAGCGCTTCATCACCGCCTCGGTCGAAATCGAGGGTGGACGTGTTGAAGGTTCGGCGATCATCGACTGCAAGTTGAAGCCGGTCGACGATTACCGCCCGGCCTTGAAGATGGTGTCGCTGGATATCGAGACGAGCGCTGATGGCGATCTTTATTCGATTGCCTTGGAAGGTTGCGGCGAGCGTCAGGTCTATATGCTGGGACCCGTGCCCGATGTGACCGGGCAACAGGACTTCGCCCTGGATTATTGCGCCAGTCCAAGAGAGATGCTCGAGAAACTGGTCCAGTGGTTCCGCCGTCACGACCCGGACGTGATCATCGGCTGGAGCGTCATTCAGTTCGACCTGCGGATCTTGCAGAACCACGCGGAGAAGTTCGGTGTTCCGCTGGCGATAGGTCGCGATGGGAGGGCCATCGACTGGCGCGAGCATGGCGTGAGGCGAGGATACTTCTTTGCCCCCATACCCGGCCGGATCGTTCTCGACGGCATCGAGGCCCTGCGGTCGGCGATGTGGAGCTTTTCCTCTTTCAGCCTGGAAAACGTGTCGCAGAGCCTGCTGGGTGAAGGAAAGTCGATCGATGATCCTTACAGCCGAATGGCGGAGATCGAGCGCCGCTTCCGGGAGGATAAGCCGGCACTGGCGGCCTATAACCTGCGTGACTGCGAGCTGGTTACGCGGATCTTCGCCAAGACGCGGCTGCTTGAGTTCATGATCGAGCGGGCCAGTGCCACCGGCCTCCAGGCGGATCACATCGGTGGATCTATCGCCGCTTTCAGTCATCACTATCTGCCGCGGATGCATCGCGAAGGCTATGTCGCCCCGAATGTGGGTGACGTGCCGGAAAGTCCTTTCCCCGGCGGCTTCGTCATGGACTCGATGCCCGGCCTTTATGACTCGGTGCTGGTGCTCGATTATAAGAGCCTCTATGCCTCCATCATCAGGACCTTCCTGGTCGATCCGGTCGGACTGGTCGAAGGCATGAATGCGGCCGATCAGCGGACGACGGTGCCCGGCGTTAACGGCACCATCTTCTCGCGCGAAAAGCATCCGCTGCCGACGATCGTCACCCAGATCTGGCAACGCCGGGACGTCGCCAAACGTCAGAAGAACGAACCACTCTCGCAGGCGTTGAAGCTGCTGATGAATTCCTTCTGCGGCGTTCTTGGTGCGCCCGGATGCCGGTTCTTCAATCCAAAGCTGGTTTCCTCCGTCACCTTGCGCGGCCATGAGATGATGCGCGAAACCCGTCGTCTGGTCGAGGAGGCGGGATATGACGTGATCTATGGCGACACGGATTCGATTTTCGTCTGGTTGAAACGGCGGCACACGGAAGAGGAGGCGATCGAGGTTGGCCGCGTGCTGGCCGACAAGGTCAATCGCTGGTGGCGCGATAGCCTGCGCGACAGATATGGCCTGGAAAGCTGGCTCGAGCTGGAATTCGATACCCATTATCACCGCTTCTTCATGCCGACGATCCGCGGTACCGATGAAGGCAGCAAGAAGCGTTATGCCGGCTTGATGATCGATGACGATGGTCGTGAAGAAGTCGTCTATCGCGGATTGGAAACGGCGCGGAGCGACTGGACGCCCCTGGCGCAGCAATTCCAGCAGGGCCTTTATCGCCGGATCTTCAAGGCGGAGCCCTATGAAGACTTTGTCCGTGATTACGTGTCAAAGACCTCGGGTGGAGAACTCGACGATCTTCTCGTCTATCGGAAACGTCTGCGGCGGAATCTTGGCGATTACACCCGCAACGTCCCACCCCAGGTTCGCGCCGCCCGGATGGCAGACGAGTACAATGCGAAGCTTGGCCGGCCTCGCCAATACCAGAATGGCGGCTGGATCAATTACGTGATGACCGTGAACGGCCCGGAGCCCTTAGAATGCCGGCAATCCAAGGTCGACTATCATCACTATCTGACACGCCAGCTGCAACCGATCGCTGACTCGATCCTTGTCCATCTTGGTCAAGGCTTCGAGCAACTGACCGCGGTTCAAGGTCGTCTCTTCTGACAAGCTTCGCTTCTTGTGCACCTACGTTATCTAAAACGATCCGGCTCTAGGCTTCGAGAAGTGCGACGGTTCCAAGGCCGCCATCGGCGCAAATGCTGACGATGGCGCGTGAGCCTTTCGGCCGCGCGGCAAGCTCTTTGACCGCCTGGCTCAGGATACGTGCGCCGGTCGCCCCGAAGGGATGGCCGAGGGCGACGGACCCGCCCGTCGGATTTATCCGGTCGCGGGGGAACTTTCCAAAACTCGGCTGAATTTTCACCCGCTGGCGCAAAAATTCTTCATCTTCCCAGGCCTTCAGATGGAAAGCGAGCTGGGCGGCGAAGGCTTCGTGGATTTCCCACAAATCTATATCGGCGTAACGAAGTCCATGACGGCTCAACAGTCGCGGCACAGCAAAGGCGGGGGCCATCAACAGGCCCTCGATTTTGAAATCGACCGATGAGATTTCGTAATCGACGAGGCGTACCTTCGGCGTGGTCGATGGCAGCCTGGCCATCCCCGCCTCGGAACCGACCCAGATCGCGGCGGCGCCGTCGGTCAAGGGCGAAGAATTACCGGCAGTCAGTGTTCCCTGGCCG